>Ga0114966_10000645_pt1 | contig 33401 bp, 50 predicted proteins | sample M_130207_XF_Meta_FD_87029 | JGI IMG/M metagenome (GOLD analysis project Ga0114966, IMG submission 87029) | Freshwater microbial communities from Lake Montjoie, Canada to study carbon cycling - M_130207_XF_MetaG | ecosystem: Environmental > Aquatic > Freshwater > Lake | place: Lake Montjoie... | reverse complement strand
ACCTGTTCCAGTTGAAAATTCTGAACCATTTAAAACAAAGAATTTAATGATAGGAATTTTTGAAGATGAAGATTCGATTGCATTTAGGCGAGTTTCCAAATCATCAAAATTATTTTTAACCTTGTCCCATAGTTCTTTTTTAATCGCTGAACCCACGGCGATGGCAAGGCTTGAAATTGAACTAAACGCCATGATTAACCTATTATGTTACACGCCAAAGCGTCTTCGCTTGCGGCGTCCGGTGTTAAAGTGTCATTGTCTACAATGTATCCAAAAAGGACTTTGTCATCATTTTTCGCAAGGGCGAAATCTTGGGCGGTATTTGGGCAAATTGCCGGAACTCGGTTAAAAATATTCCCAAGGTCGGAAATCGTGACCTCAACTTCGGTTTGGCTTTTCTTGATTCCGGTCACAATCCCAATTTTTCGGCGGTCATTCCCACCAAAACGCTTAAATAATCGGTCAAAATTGATAAAAATCTTGTCATTGACGGCGTTTAGATAGAAAAGCATTTTACCTTTAAGGGTGACGGTCGTTGAGGCAAGCGAGAAGAAAAGCGCCAGACGTTGAGCAATAATTTCGGCCTTATCGGATTCAAATAAATAGAGTGTTCTTTCTAAGGTATTTTTAAGCCCCACGTATTTATCCACAAAACCCGAGTTATAAGTCACGGTTTCAAAAGTATCTTGGCCGTTTTGCGTATCCGTAAACGGGCGATAAGAACAAATCACATTATTATAAATCTCGGTCTTTGACTGAGTGTCCCAAGAAAGAACGTCATCGTCTTTTAGGACTTTGGTTGTGTCGGGCTTTTCAGCATTGAGGATACTGTAGGAAATGCTTAGTGAACTATCCCCGTAAAGGCTTCCAAAGACACTTTCGTTTATGCGAGTAATGGAGTCACGAATGGAGGGCGCCTCGCTTCCAATCGTGTCAGGAATAACCAAGGAAACAACATAGTCGCAATCGGCCTTAGCTTTCTCAAAAGAGGGCGCATTGATTGACGAGAAGCCAGCGTCATTAACGACTAAGTGCTTAACTACGTCCGAAGGTGTTTTAAGCCACGCGCCCGAAGCGTCTTCAAAGCCGAGGCAATTGCACGTTATTAGTGAATCGTCTTGGATGTAATCAACCGCTTTAATAAGTGCGGTCGTGGTCGCCGTCGTTCCCGTGTAGTTTGATCTAAGGATTATACTTTGCTCTTTGACGTCAAGAATTTCGTGCCAAGTGTTCTCGCCTGAAATAATAGAGTTTTTTCTTATCCAATCGCGCGGCTTTAAGATCGAACGAAAATCAACCGTCGCAGTCGTTGAGAGTGTTGAGGTTGAACTTGTGAAAGTTATACTTACACCGGCAAGCTTTTCTTGCGTGATATTAAATTCGGCCAACGGTTCAAGTGTGATAATAGCTTCGGCGAGATTGATAAAAGTCCAATCCCTATTAAAAATAAGCTCACGATTACCGAAGAACACGTTTTGAATAGCGAGCTTTATGAATGTATCCCCTGCGCTTGGAGTGGGCGCAATGGCGTTTTGCGTGACAATTTCGCTTCCTGAGATCCTTCGCACCGTGACGAGGTCGCCGTTTATCTCGACTTGATCGCCGGCGAAAATGTCCTCAGTTGAGGCCACTATAAAACGGTTGTTGGCCTTGACGGTTGTGATTGTGGTCGTCGGTTGCCTTAAGGCGTGTCCGGCCACGTGCCATGACCTATTGTAAAAACGGTAAGGGATTTTTGGGTTGTTACGAATCGCCTGACTAATGATGTTTGTCTCGGCGACCTTATTCAAGACTAGTGCCGTATTACTAGAAATAGATTCCACTCCGAACTTGTAAACGACTGATTCTACTGTGAAAATTAATTCATCCCCAACGCTTACTTGGCTTAAGAATAAAGTGCCCACGCCTGCGAGTGTATTGGTTGCGATTAAGACCGTAGCCGTACCAGTAAGAGGAAATGATTCTAAAATATTACTTACTCCGGCGGTCTTGACTTGCTTTACTTGCCCGTAAATTCGGCGCTTAGGTGTATCAATTAATGAGTCTTGAATCGTCCCATCAAGGGCGGTGAAGACGCCGAGATTGACCTTGTCCCGAAGCTTAAAAACGAAATCCTTGACGTTAAACTTCACGCTAGAAATTCCGTAATCCTTGGAATCAATCACGCCCTCGAAGACTCTCCGCGCTTCCGTGACTGGCGTTTCAGTGAACCATGAATAGAACGAGACGGTTTTGTTTTCAAAAATAAACGTGTCAAAAATCTCATCAAAAAAACCGGTGTTAATAAAATCAATTGAGCTTGATGACTCTAAGACCACGCCCGTCGATTCCGAGTCAAGTTGTTGGCCCACGCTTCCGATGCTTGTCAAATAAGGAAGCCACTCGACGACCTCGCCACTAGCTAAATCATAAGGAAGATTTAAGGGGGCGTTAGAAAAGAAAAGCTTATAGGTGAAACTCATTTCAAGCGTCTTAGGATTAACCCCACCAACGCAAAACAAGTAAATGGTTTTATTTTTTATGTCATGGTAATAAGTTCCGGACACGACCGCGCCAAGGCTTGAGACTTTTGTCATTGCTTGGCCTGAGACTTTAACGGATTCCACGAAATGATTGACGGAACGCTTATAGATTGAGCCAGAGTGAAGCGTGAAAAGTTTAACTAAATGCTCGGCTTGACACGTTACCAGAGTGACCTTTTCACTTCTCGTTAATAGCGCCGCCTCTTCAAATGTCACTTTTTACGTTCCATTAAAATCGCCTCTATGTTTCGAGTGCGAATTGTGATTTCTTTAACGTTCTCGGAAATGGACTCAACGCGAACCTCAGTCGGCTTCACTACGGTGTATGCTCGCCCTAAAACATAAGCGTCAAACCCATAAAACAAACCGACGACGGTTGAGCATGGAATGACGACATATTTAATTAATAGAGCAAACGATTTCATTACGTCGCCTCTTCTAGGTTCATGGAAATATCATAGAGCCCGTAAGACTTATTATTGATTTGCGGAATTGAATTTAGATAAAACATTCCGGCAAAGCGGTCTGGATCATTAATCATTGAAGCGTCACCAATGCGAGCAAAGAAAGGCTTGGTCGTTCCCTTGGAATCATAGACCACTAAGACTTGATCGAGTTCCGTTTTATCCATGGAGCGAATTGAAAAACTAATTTGTTTTTGTCGGCTTATAACATCAACGAACTTTTGCCCGTAACGGTTTTCTTTAATCGTTGAAAGCTCTTTATCTTGATAGTTCCAACCGAGGTCTATACCCATGCCGTTGGCGAAGGTGATTTTTTGACCGATAAAAATATTTGAAAGCTCGCAATATCCAAGCGCCGAGGTTAAAACGATTCGCGCATAGCGATAGGTTTGATTAGTGAACTCTTTAAAGCCAAAGCCTTGAGCCGTGTTAATTGTGACGGTCGTAGTAAATGCCGGTGAAGTCCAAGCGTTTGTTGTATTCATTTGGAACGTGGCGGTTAATATCCCAAAGCCTGAGCGTGGGGAATCAACTAATAAAATAGAATTAACCACGGAGGCGGTGCCAAAATCAAAAACTATTGAGTCGCCGTTTGCATTGCTTCGGAAAACCTTGGTTCGCCTATCGTCTTTAAGGTTTACCAATGGAAAAAGAGCGTTCTCAGAAGAGGCCGTCATGCTTGCTTGATCTATTAAATTCGTCGAATAAAATGAAATCATGAAATCCTAAAACCGGATTGTACTTCCTTTCTAATCACGGTCGCGATTGCCCGTCCGTCAACTGAAACGTTTATAGGTTGTGCCATTATGGCGCTAGTTAAGCGGTTTATGGCGTCAATAGTTGAGGCGTTGTTTCCATTACCTGAGCCGTTGGCGATATTGAAAAGCTCGGTTTGCTGGGTTCGGTTTAAAATCATCTCGCCCGAGTTTACTCGCGCCTGAACGGAGTCGCCTGTCATGGCGTTCCCTGAGATAATCCCCCCTTGTTCGAACTTGAGACCCGAAAGCCTAGCAGCTTGTGCGGCCCCAGCGGCGGCGGCGATTCCTCCGAAGATTGTCCCGAGAACTGGACCCCCAATACTTGACCCGAATTTAAACGAGGACATTACGGCCGGCGGTGTATCACGGGCAATTTGAGCAAGACCGGCCGCGATTCCGATTCCGGCCATGGTTTTATTCTGTGAACTTGCGAGCGAAGTCGCAGCACTAAAGAAAGTGTTCTCGTCGCTTAGAGTGGCCTTGTTAGCGTCTTGCTTTTGCTTAAGCGCCAAATCATCAAGTTTCTTTTTACTGTCAACCTTAGACTTTTCAAGTGCCAATTCTTTATCAGATCCAAGTTTTTGGAGCGTTAATTGTGAGGTTTGACTGTCTTTGATGAGAGTGGCTTTTTGTTCTTCGGCTGCGAACTTGGCGGCAATTTTGGCCTGTTCAATTCCTATTAATTGTTCAAGCTCAAAAGCATAATTGTCGGCGGTGATTTGAGTCGATAAGACACTTTGCTCGGCCTGATAAGCGGCCCACTCAATATCAGATTGCTCCATAAGTAAGCGAGCGGCGGCGCGAGAATCAACGGCGGCCTTGTCTTCCGGTTTAATATCAGCCTTCCCACCGGAGGCGGCGGCTTGTTTTTTATTTGTTACATCAACCTCAATCGCCCCATTTTTTACTTGGGTTTCAAGGGCCAATAATTCGGCTTGATATTTTTTAATCTTTGATGTGTCGAATTGGTCTAGCCCGTTTGGTAAGCCCTTGGCCTTGGTTTGAAGCGCCTCGATTTTCATAGTCACGTTTTCATATTCGCGAGAGAGTTGATTGACTGAGTCGGCGGTTTCTATAAAACCATTACCGCCCCTTGCTTGCTCAATCCGGTAATCGACTAGCGCCTGAGTCGCCTCTTCAAATAATCCTTTGGCCGAAGTCATGACGTCTTTAACGAGAGTGCTTCCGGTAACGAATCCCCCAAGTTCTTCCTGTAAGTCGGAATAAGCGTTAGAGAGTGAAGTCACGCCCCCTTGATAGGTTGCCAACTCGTTAGCGGCTGCGCCTCCGAATTTAGCGTTTACAATATCAAACGCCGCGCCATTTTTGAGTTGTTCTTCGGTGAGATTTTTTAGCTCGGGAATAAATTGCGCCAGTCTTCCGGCGCTTCCTGAAAATGTTTTTCCTAGTTTTTCGACGTTTGATTCTAATGAACCGCCGAAAGTCGCGGCGAGATTGGCGGCCGCTTGAACGAGTTGTTTTGATTGCTCATTTGAGGCACCAAACGACTTGGCCACGGCGATTTGACTGACAACAACCTCGTCCCCATAGACCGAGACTTTTTGCATTGAAGTGGCGAAATTCAAAAGGTCATTACTTGCGGCGCCTGAGAAGTCGCCCGAAGCTTTTAAAGATTGATTGAGTCGATTGATTGCGTTTTCTTGCTCAATGGCGGCGTTAACTGAACCCAAGACAAAATCTTTTATGGCGTTGGCCGTTCCAATAATTGCCGAGCTTGCAAGGTTCGCAATCGTGACCCCACCGACAAGGCTTTTAAACCCACCACTCACACCTTGAGCCGCTTGGGCAATGACGCCCATGGATTCATCCCCCTTTTTCCCGAGGGTTTCAAAGCCGTCCTCGGTCTTTTGAATTTCTTTAGTTAGCTGTTTGAGTGCTTTCTCGGCAGCGTCTTTTAAGAGTTGAATTTCAACGGAGACTTTATTTTCGGCCATTTTTTGCGCTCTTTTTTAGTTGTTCAATTTCTTTTTCGCTCACTATTGATTCGACTAAATTCATAACGTCTAGATACTTTGCCGGTTGATCGAGTAGACCGCCGTGATTTGCCAGGATTCCTTTTCTGAATTGCCGGTGAACGTCTAAAAGTTGTCCATAAGCTTGATTATAAAAGTTTCCGGCGCAAATCGTGTAAAATATTCCTTCGCTTAATGGACGCTTAAACGGAACTTTTCCCGTGCATCCCTTTCTTGTTTCCCTGTAGTTCTCGTCGGTCTTTAAGGTGCAGCGGTTGCATTGAAGCGCCTGATTATAAATGACCTCGATCGAACTTTTAACCATAACGAAATCATAATTAGTGACCTCGTTAATCGCCTGAGCTTCCCAAAGGAAAGCGTCTAAGAAACTCAGACCGCCTTTTTTTCGTCCTCACTCATCTTGGCAACGCGCTCAACTAATATCCCTTTGACCGGATTCCCTGACATTGGACTAATGACTTCTCCAAAAATTCCGCTCATGATTTGCGTATTTGCTACGGTGAAATAAGTGTTCACTAGGAAGCTTAAGACTTCCTCTCCGCAAGTATCATTAAGACAATCCCCATCAAACTCAAGACTGTAATCAATTCCGTCATGGTCTTTTATCCCTTGAATCTCTTTGATTGAATGTTTAACGAGGTAAAGCTCTTGCGAGGCCTTATCAATGTAGAGCTTGCCGTCATTGCCCTGCTTAATCAAAGAGGTCATTTCTAACTTTTGACGGCCAGAAAGAGGGGCAACGATTACCGTCACCCCGTCCATTTTTATTTTAAATCGGTCGCTCAATCTTGCTATTTTCATTTCATTTCCCCCTCAGAAAATTAAATAAAAGATAAGAAAACAGAATCATTTCCGTTTTTACGGAAAGCTTTGAACTCGATAGCGTCTAAAAGAACGCCGTCACTATCTGCGCTTGGCATATTGGTGATTTTCATGTTTGGAATCCAAATCGCTACGGCCTGATTGAACTCGCCGGCCGTTGCCGTTGGGTTGTAAGCGTAAACGAAAAGACTTGTCACCGTTCCGTTCTCAAAGCTATTCCATCGGTCAACGTTCACGGCACTCATATAAGGATTAATTGAACCCGAAACCGAGAACGCTGTTTTTCTTGTCCCAATCTTTCCACTTGGAGAGCAAGCACTTAACAAATCGGCCTTAGTGTTTTCCATTGAAAGACCAAGTTCAGAGTAGTCAATTTCAGTCGTGCCAATAAAGGCGCAAGCGTTTTGAAGAACCGGAACTTTTGAATCGTTTGAAAAATCAGGTGAAAGACTTGGTGAGTCTGGCGCTCTTGTAACGTCAAGGCCCTCAACCGAGAAAGAAATGTTTGGTGTTTTATTAGCGGCCCAGTTATCAAGTGAAGCCGAGATTGTTTTTAAACCGCTTACTGATTCAAGAATTTCGCCCCCGATATAATGAGCGGCCGAGAATGACACGGCATCCGAGTTATGAAAGTAAGTTGTGACTTTTTCAATAACCTGAGCTTGAGACATTGCAGAAAAAGGAATCGCCATATTCAAACCGGCGGCGCCAATAGTGGTCACGACCGAGGCGATTGGACGAAGTTGAAAATCACCGGCCTGCTTTAAAAGAATCGTATCACCGGCCGCGAAATCTGCAATGTCGGCGTCTTCAATCGCTAAGAATGAAACGGTGTTACCGCTTGCCTTAGTCGTTGTCGTTGACGTGATTTGTCTTTTGCCACCTAAAAGAGATTCATAAAGAATTTGCCCACGAGGCTCGGCGCCTGCGCTTGACCCTGCTTTAAACTCTAAAGGGATAGTTCCGGTCACGGTCTTAACCCCTAGGCGAGGCTCAACGGCTTCAATGGTATCGGTCAGGGTTGAACGCTCAATAGATTCACGCGCAAGCTTGAACTCTAAACCGTCTTGAAGTGGCTCTATCGCCTGATTTACAAGTGTTTCTGGGACAAAAGTTCCCTCGGTAATTTCTTTTACTAAGTAAATGCTTGATTGGCCTTTAACTAATGTTGTCACTATTTAACCCCTTTTCTGTAAGTTATTGGATATTTAAAAATGATTGAAACTGATTTTTGATTTTGATTTATTTGCGGCTCACTAAATGAAGGCTCGCCCACAACCAAGATATTTCCAGAGCGGCGATAACTTATTTCTCGCATGATTAACTCGGCGTCGGAATAGATTGATTCTATGGCGTCCCGAATAGACTGATCGGTTGAGCCTTTTTCGATGAACTCTTTGACTAGCTCAATCTCAAAGTCATGCTCAACGGTAATAAAACGAGTCACGCCTTTAACACTTGAGGCGCCAGTCGGACGAATGGCATAAATGTAAGCGTTCTTAATGCCGTCATTCTTCGTCAAATCGTAAAAGTTTCGTGAAGGGTAAATCATAGGGGTCGCGGTTTTAATCGCGTCCTCGATCATTTTAAGCACTTCTGAGACTGCACTACTCACGCTGTATCCTTATGAACTGAATCGCCAAGTTTTCAGTGGCGTCGGTTTCTCCGGAATCATTTGAATCAATCGTGACTAGGTTTGAATTATAGGAATCAAGGAATCTTTCATAATAGCGTTTAGACTTTTGAAAATAGGCGTCCTCGTCACTCTTTGACATATAGTCAAAAATCAAATGAAGGGCCAAATATTTCGAGGCGTTTCTAAATTCCTCAATCTCAAGTAGGTCAAATTGGTCTACTTGGCGCGTATCAATTGGGCGAAGGTTGAGACCTAGCTCAATCGGAAAAAATGTCCCAATCTTAGAAATCTTTTTGCCCGAGTTTCTTAACATTTGGACTATGATGTTTCGCGCTTCTTGATGAAACGCAATGAATGAAGTGCTTTTTTCTGGTAGATAATCGCCAATATTTGGCACAAAAGAAAGGTCAGAGTCGTTTGATAAAACGAGATTAATCCCATTAATCATGACGCCGGCCGGAGCGTTGTCGAGTAATAAACGAATCCAAAACTTTTCACCCGTCCCACTATAATCAGTGCGAACGTGCTTCACGGCTTCGGGCCATGAGATCATACCAGAGTTATTTAGGCCAAAGGTCAAATCAATGACGTTTTCAATTGGTGCCCACGCAGTACCCGTCCAGTATTGAACCGTGAGAATTGAAACATCTTCTCGCGTGTCCATTTCGACGTAAATGTTTTTAAGGGGCTTATGAAACCCAATAGAAAAATCATCCGATCCAAAATCAAACTCAGTCGTCGGATTGGCGAAGTTGTCTAGCTTATTTGAATAATCCAATAAATCGTTTCTAATTTCTAGCTTCATTCTTCACCTTAAAAATTCCCCAATGGTTAGTTTTTTAAGCTAACCACTGAGGGAAAACAAAAAAACAGGGGCGACTCAATCCATGAGCAACCCCCGATTTTTTACTTAAGAATTGTTATCTTTGATGATTAGGCGAGAAAAACCGCCAGAAAGGTAAGATGCGCCAACTCCAAAAAGCTGATCCATTACGCATAATACACCTTGAGTACCAAAGTTTAGGTCGGCTTGTTCGGCGTAAGCTGGGGCCATTTGGAAACCGTAAACCACTGACTCTTTTGCTGCAAGGTAGTATTGATTTGCAGAAAGACCAAGGCGAACGATAACAGGAATCCCGTAAAGCTTTTCGATCATGCCGTCTTTGATTAAAGATGAGCCGTAAGATTCAGCTTTATAAACGTCAGGATTTGCAAGAATATCGGCTTCGCACTCCGTTGAGATAACCCAAACAGCGTTCTTTAATTTACCTTTATTATCAAGGTATTTTTTACGCATTTCCACTGCGATTGCCGGTGTAAACACTAGGCCAACAGTAGTCATTGCTGTTCCATAAGTCTCGAGAGCCGCGAGAAGTTTTGATTCAAAAAAATCAACGTGGTCTTCGGCTGCGATTTTAGCACACTCAAGTTTCCAGTTAAGAGTTGACTGGATAGCACTCGCGCCGTCGATTCCATATTTGATTTCTGCAAGTTGATCTAGGTTCAATGATTCAACCGTAACGGCCGGAGCTTGACGGTCAGTTGACCCACCATGAGCACGGTTATTAACGGTAAATTTTCCGATTGCAGGAAATGAAATTTTATCCACGCCCTTTACACTGAATGTTGAAATGTCGCGGAATACTGAACCCAAAACAGCTTCTTCTCTCAACACGGCCTGCGCCATTGCTGAAATATGCTCGCCAATTGTCCCAGTCATTCCTGATTTTTTGATTTCTACGTCGGCCATTTTCTACTCCATGTTTTTTTGGTTAATTACCAAATGTTTGTTTTGCTATTTGCATAATTTCAGCACTTGATTTGCCACTAAAATCAGACTTGTTTGAGACTGATTTATAATTGGGCTTTGTGCTATCCACGCCCACTTGCTGCGTGTTCTTGTTAAGGTAAGGGTATTTTTCCAAAACAAGATTGACGGCGTCTTTGATTACGTCTTCATTTACCGTCATGTTTTCGGGGTCTATTCCAGTTTTCACTGAATCCCTGAATTCTCTTCGGTTGATAATGTCGTCGTGGTTATGGGCATCCTTAGCGTATTTTGTGACGGCACTGCGAATTGATTGATCGAGCGTTTTTTCACGAAGCTTTTTATAGTCTTCGAGAACTTTTTCACGCTGCTTTCTTTCATAGTCGACTTGCGCCTTAGCGTCACCGCTAGATTCAACCTTTAACCTTTCGGCCTCATCAAACTTTGATTTAAAATCGGCGGCCTGATCTTTCCATTTCTTCGACTGGTCTAGTAATCGATTATTGGTTGATTCAAGTTGTTCGATTCTTTTCAACACTTCGCTAACATCAACCGTAGAGCGTTCGCCGTCCGGCTTTGAGCCTTCGCCCTGTTTGTTATCGTCACTCATTTGTCGTCCTCCACGATTAAACAGGAATCCCGAAAAATGTTGTGTCAACCGTCAATTTCTAGATGTTGTACTTGATAGCGTCTTTAAGGGCGTTGATGATTTTCTGAAATAATCGAAGCGTGAACTCTTCACCCGTACCAGTGGGAAGTAATCGGCGTTTGACCTTTTGTTTTCCTACCCCAATGTCGTTGTGATATTCGGCTTTCTCGTCGGTGAAGGTGACAACGGGGTTTTCTTTTGAAATGTCGATCTTGAGAGACTTATGAAGATCCCCGGTGAGCTTAAGGTTTACAGGCCGAACTTTCTTGCCAACGCCTAAGCCATCTCTTTTAATTTGTTTCTTATATGATTCAGAATATTCGGGTTGACGGTTTTTTGACTCTTTGACGGGGCTTATCCCTTTGTCTAAAAGGTTTAAAAGTTCAGGGCCAAAGCCTTCGGCAATATTCTTTTTGAAATCCTTGCCGATCTTTTCAATAAACTCCGGCTCTTTGAACCGCTTAAAGAATTTGGCGCCCATAGATTCCCTTTAAGTTATGCCGGAGCCGTGTCAGCGGCCGCACTTCCCGAACCTTCAAAGTCGTCAATTATCATTTGAATCCCGTCTTGAATGTCCTGGATAAACTTTTCTTTGCCGTTCGGGATGAGCTTTCTCGGTGCAACTTTACCGTCAAGCCACGGATGACCCTTAAAGCCGGTTATATGGCCGTAGGCCTTAATGGCTTGCCCTTCTTCCCAAGTCCCAATCTTGACCCCATAGGCGTCGGCTTCATAGGTTAAAGAATCAAGCAAGTCGCCCCCAAGTTCCATATTGGGCGTTCGGTCGCCATCTTTTTGGGCGTCGGCGTATTTGGTTGTGAGCTTGGATAAATCCCCCACGCCCTCAACCGGTGACTGACCATCGGCCAATAGATCAAGCATTGAGGTTAAAACGTAGTCACCAATTTCGTTCATTAGGTCAGTACGCTCGGAGTCGTCCAGATAATCCGGAAGCTCTGGGCGAATCTCTTTCCAGACCTCAGTTTTTGAAATCATTAGAATCCGTTATTAAAAGGCTTTACGACTGGCGCAACAACCGGCAAATCATTCGGTACAATCTTTCGCGCTTGCTCCTCAGTCATACCAAATGAACTGATAAGAATATTAACCGCCGACTCAATAGGCATTTGCTTCGTGGCGGCCGCAACAACGACCTCGACAAGTGAACTCACTTGGGCGCCATTGAAGACATTTCCGGCGTCTAGTGCTTTAAGCGAGGCGCGGTCAAAGACGATTTTCTTGGCCTCTTCTTCGGTCAAGTTAGGGTCAACATCTTGGAGCAATTGCCACTCCTCCCATAATCCCAACGCTTTCTTTTTAGCAAGGTTATCAAGCTTCTCGGAGTCACTTGAAAGGATTTTAGGACGGGCGAATTTAACGACTAGCTTTTTAGATTTAAAAGTAAAGTTCCCATCTCGAAGGTTCATGCCTTGGACGATTTCATAAATCTCGCCTTCAATGCGCGTGAAGACGTCTTGATTGTTTTCAATAATGTCGGAAACGTCGGCCCCTGCCAAGGCGCGATCAAAGCCTGAACTAAACTTTTCACCGCCCTTGATTGTGTTGGCCGTCATGCCATGCTCATCTAAAATCATCATCATGTAGGTCAGGATTGACTCTTTATGACCATCTAGGTTTGGACTTGGTGAAATATATTCGGCAGTCGATGGGGGTGCGCCGTCTTTGGTTTCTTGCTCTAGTTTCATCGCCGTCATTAGGCCCGAAACAATCCAATCTATTTTTTGAGTTTTGGGATATTTCAAAACGAGTTGACCGATTTGCATATTGCCCGACGTCATATAGATCGAGAGATTCGTGTTCAGTTCTACCGTTTGTCTTGGAAGTGAAGACTGATAAGGGTAGGCACCTTGAGAATCGTCCGGAACGTAAATAAAAGGAATAAGGCCATAAGGATTGACCATATCAGGATTGCCATTAATTTCGACAAAAGAAAATGCTTTGTAATCGCGAGTTTTGATTTTAACGTGGCTCTCAAGGCTCCAAAGTGTCCATACATAATAATCGCCCTCTTTTCCGGTTGGGAATGACCACGCATAAATGTTTCCATTGAAGTCTCGGTGAACGTTAAACTCATAAGGGGCAAGCGCCCAAAAGTTGTAAGCGTCTTCACTCCCACCGTCTTCAAGTTCAAAGCGTTCACGAACCACGCCCACGGCGCAGTATTTATGGCGGTTAAAAAGTAAATCAACCGCCTTCATAGTGTCGTTAAACTTGTTATCATCCAAGATTTGAGAGTAAAGCTTTGACTCGGCTTCTTGGTCGAGCGATCTAATCGGCGGCCTTAAGTATGATTTTGATTTCTTGTCGGTAATCTTTTTATGAATATTGTAGTCTGCTACATTGTAGCATGACCACGTTTTCGGATACATTTCTTTGAGTTTTTGCTCAACAAAGAGGTGTAATTGCCCCTCATAAATCATGAGATTCTCAAGCTCTTTTTGGCGTCTATTCTTTTCAAAGTCGCTATTGATTTCGGTTAAAATGGACGGAATAGTTGAGGCGTCTAAAATCATTTTAATTATCCCTTAATAGAATGTTGCGACTCCGACGGCGGCGGTTTCATACTCTTCGACGTAGTCAACGGCGTAGCCAATTGCGGTCGTGCAATGTTGCCACGGGCATAAAGGGCCATCATCTTCAATCAATCCGCTTCCCTTTTTAAGCTTCGTCAATCTAAAACCTTCGTCCGCGTCGTAAGCCTCTGAGTAAATATAAAAGCCCACTTGATTGTTAGCATTTAAAAACTTGGCGTTCATCCTGTTATGCCTTCGTCTAATCGGTGGGTTCGACCTTGGGACGTCAATTGAGAATTCTAAGGTTGAGCCGTCTTTTCTTTTATAGTGGCCTAAAAAGTCTTCGATAATGTCCCAATCGGATTGGTTGGAACGAGTGTCCGAATGTCTTCCGGTGGCATCCCCGTAAATCTTAAAGGTCGTTTTGTTTTCAAAGAGACCGTCATCGGCCATTTCATCAAGGATTTGGTGCGTGTTGGATTTGAATAAGAGATAGGTCTTTTTAATATGCCATGCGTTGTCATAGAATTGACCCACGAAGGCCGACATGGGCTTTCCTTCGCCTATATTAAAGTCGTGCCCAATCGCTATCGGATACTTAGGATTAAACTCAAAAACCTCGCCTCGCTTGAAATTGCGATCACTGGCGTAATTGTAATAAATAGAATCCCCTGCAATGGACAACCATTCCCCCATTAATTTTCTGCGCGCCATTAACGGGCTTAAATCTCGCTTAAGATTTTCTAAGTACCATTTCGGGAGAAACGGGTTTTGTTCAGTGATTGAGTAGAAAACCTTCTTATTTGGATGCTCAACGTCTTCAATGAAATATTTATGAAGCCAATGGCTCGGCTCGTCCGGATTGCACCGCGCTTGAATTCGGTTTTTATAAACCCCTGCGCGACCTACCCGAAGCTTGAGTGCTTGATAAACTTCTTTGGGCATTTCGTTGGCCTCTTCAATATCAAGATGAGAAAGCGCCAGAGATTGAAACTTGTTTAAGTCGCCGTCGTCATAGGAATCACCAAAGATTTCCGAGCCGTTTTTAAAAGTTATTTTCATGTCGGTTTTATGAATGGACTCAATCGCTTCGGGAATGTCGGCCATGTGTTGCAATAGCTCGACCCACGAGGTTCGCTTTAAGTCTTTAAGCGCCCGACGCACCATTAAGGCGCGTGAGTATGGTTGGCGTACCATGTCCATGACGAGCATGTGAATGTGGTCAATAGTCTTAGCTGAACCTACGCCGCCAGAATAAAATAATTCTAGAGCGCCGGAGTGATAATTAAACTCTCTCTCGAAAACCGTCGCGTCCCATTGCCACTTAATAGCTCTAGGGTCAAAGTCTTGAAAAAGAGGGGTTGTCATTTATCAGGATAAGCGACTTGAAAAACAATGGCGCCGCCCTCTTCGCTTGATGCAACCTCGACACTTCTAAGTTCAGGGTGAAGGTATTTGCAAGCGTCACGCGCCGACTTTTGCCTAAGCTCGGGGCTTATTGTTAGCTCGTCAATGGTTGTGGATTCCGCGCCCTTGCCGATTACTTTGGTTTGATACTCAGAATATCCAAGCGCCGCAAAGTCACCCATGGCGAAAAGGCAAAGCACTTCAAACGGCTTGCATCCTAGTCGCTCTGCAATGTCTTTGGCTTCCTGACTCGCCTTATTTAAAGCGCCCTTTGGTCGTCCATTTGGGTTATTAGTCTGGCCCTTTTCCATTTAACGCGCCCCTGTTTTGCTTTGTTCAATACAAAGCGCCGCCTTTACTTCCGCTAGGCTTTTCTCAATGCGATTGATCTTTTCTTTAATGCTATTGATCGACCTATCATCTCGATAAACGCTTTTGACCTCTTTCATAGCGACCGGCTTGTTTACGCTTCTAAACTTGTTATAACAGCTTAAACAGTAGGCCTGGTCGCCGTAGTGTTCTCTATCCATTTGTCTTGTATTGTGTGACTTGCACTCGGGGCATGGTCTAGACATATTATTTTACTCCGCATTTGAAAGAGTCGATTACTTGCATCAAATAAGAATCTTCCTTTTTTTCTCTTTGCCACTCTTCAAGAAAGTATTCTTTATAGTCGCAAATATCTGGCGCGTTTTTTTGAATCTCTGAGAATGTTTTCCTGGCGTCTTGCTCAGTATTTATCACCTGGATGCAAGCGCAGTTTTCCCATTTCTCGCCTTCGCTTATCATCCAAATTTTCTTACCAATGGGTAGACCGATTAGGCTTTGCGCCATTAATTTCTGACTCATACTTCCTCGACTGTAATGAAAATTTTTTTCTCGTCTTTCATTTTTATTTTGGTTTGATCTATTGTGTAGTTTGCATGGTTTAGGAATTGCCAAGAATCGTCTTTAATGACTCCGCTCAAAGTAAGCCCGTCAATGTAGGGCTTAAGCATTGAATAGCAATTATCTAAATCCATAAAAGAGGGGGAATACCTATGCGCCGAAATTTTAAAAGATGTTAAGGGGTCTTTAGGCCCTCGACCGCGAACGAGATGAATAATCTCATTTTTTACTTTCTTGAAAATGCGGGCCTTGGTGTACTTGGATACGCCCAAGATCCTATTTGAATCGGTAGGCGCTATTGAAACTTCAAGCGTGATAGAATATTTCCCCATTCTTACAACGGGAATCCTGAAACGCAATTTGTCAAATTTTTGAATTTACTTCTTTGATTTCACTTTTACGGGGGCTTTTTTTTGATTCGATTCAGTAAAATCTTTTATGAGTTCCTCAATCACTCTCGAGGGTGATAAGTCTTTGCAAGCGTCCTTAAATTCGGCAAAGATTGACCGAGAAAGATACAATGACATTCTAATTCGGTCACTCTCCCCTTTAAGCCTTTTTTTGATTTCCTCAGTATCCATATTCTTTTTATTATCCCTTAATTATGAAACTGAAAATAGGTTGAATAAATCATCATAACTAAGTATTCGTTATTGCTACACAATGTCCAACCTTAAGAAATCTTTGGCCTAGAAATCTATAAAGAGCACGATAATTAATAAACACTTAATATTTCAATTAAAATAAAAGAGGTCTAGATGTCAAAAAAACAGGCAATTATCATGGAGGTCTTAAGAGTCCTTCACTCTAAAGATGTTGGTAGTGAGAGTGGGAGGGTGATCGAGGTTTCTCTTGATTGCGGCTCAAAAGTCTTTATCCTGGTAGAGATTAAAGATAAAAAGTCAAAACTTAAGCTAGTTAAAGCCGGTTAGCTTTTTTCTCGGCTTTAAGCTCAGCGCCCACTATTAGAGCACTTCGAACCGTATCCCAGACTTCTGAGTCAAGATTGACCCCTTGAGCAAGGTCATACACATCGTCCGGAATCGCGGCCATCTTTATAAGCACTTTAGACATAGGCAAATTGACCACTACGGGGCTTTTGCCGGTTTCGAGTAGTGACGCCGCCGAAACCCCTAAAACCTCAGAGATCGCGATTAAAATATCAATAGAAGGATTTCTTCGCCCCTCCTCAATGTCGTAAATATTCTGATAAGTCGTACCGGCTTTTTCCGCCAATTTCTGGCGCGACAATTCACCCCTGGCGAGGCGTATATTTTCCGCAATCTTTTTAGCTATATCCATAATTTCATTATAACCAATCTATAAATTTTACCAAGCTTGGCTTTTAGACTAGTTTTATCTTGATATAAATAGTCTTTAAGCTAAGATAAGGCAAATAAAAAACTGTTTGGGAGTCGCATTTTCGGTGGCCCTGTACCCAACTATAAAACAACGCAACCGAATGGCACCTCAGCATTATCTGGGGTTTAGATTTTAACAAAAGAGGTTTTATGCCACCAAAGATTTTAGAACTTTTCATTCATTTCACAAAAGAAGAACTGGAAATTTTAATGTCGGAATATGAAGACGAAATGGCCATTAAGTTCGCCGTATCAAGACTACTCAATAAAGAAATAGCTAATCATTGTGAAAAAATAACCATGACTGACAAGTGGCTTTTTAGAAACTCAGTTATTGAAATAGATGAATCAGAAGAGGTTTTATGAGTGAATTTTTAAAGTCAGATTATTGTACTGAGTGCGAGGGCGAGGGTTTTATTACTTACTCTTATGTAACCCCTTTTTTTGATAGTCAACAACTAGAAACCGATCAAGAGCAATGCCCCGAATGTGAATTTTTACATCAACAAGAAATTCGTGCGGACCGATTGCACGACGAAATGAAGGGAAATTAATATGAGCGAATTATCGATACAGGATTGCGTTTACTCAGTCGAAAAAGATTTTAAGCAAACTAATGACTATGGGCTTAACTTTGCCAAAGAAGCAGGCTTTGCGCTTCAGCTATTAAGTGGGAACGACTACTTACTTAAAGCTGCAAAATCTAACCCTGAAGCTTTGGAATATGCCTTAATTAATTTGGCATCAATCGGCATTAGTCTTAACCCTGCTTTAAAAGAAAGTTACCTTGTCCCTAGGGGTGGCAAGATTTGTCTCGATATTTCCTATATGGGTTTAATCAAACTCGCTACCGATACCGGCTCAATCGTTTGGGTTCAAGCTGAAATCGTAAAGAAAAATGATAAGTTTACTTACAACGGAGTCGGACAAGCGCCAATACATAGTGCTGATTTTTTCAGCGATCGCGGCGAAGTGGTCGGAGTTTACACCGTTGCCAAGTTGTCGACTGGCGAATTTCTAAGCACCGTCATGTCTAAAGCTGAATGTGATTCGATTAGAGATAAATCTTCTCAGGCTTCAAAGTCTGGCCCGTGGCAAACCTTTCCTGAAGAAATGATGAAAAAAACAGTAATCAAAAGAGCTTCAAAGCTTTGGCCCAAATCAGAACGATTAGACACGGCGGTCGATGTTTTGAACCAACATGAAGGAATTGATTTAAATAACTCAAAAACTCCTCACATGGACGCGCCAGTAAATAATGAAGCGCCAAACGAAGCCACTTTCTCAAATATTCGCGCCCTGCTTAAAGCTACGAAAAAAACAGAAGAAAGCCTTTTGCTCTACCTGGCCACTCAGTCGGGAGTTAAAAAAATCGAAAGGCTTGAAGATATAAACGCACAACAAACTGAGTACGCTTATAGAGCATTGGGGGGTAAAAAATGAAACCAGAGTTTATGGTAATCGATCAAGGCTCAGAAGCTTGGAAAAACTTAAAACTCGGTGTTTTAAGCGGCTCCAATATCTCTAAGGCCCTTGCTAAAAAAGGCACTGAAACAAGAAACACTTATTTAATGGAACTGGTCGGACAAATCGCCACGCGCCAGTTTGATGAGATTAACGCCAAGTCTTTAGAGTACGGCAAAGTTAATGAAGTAGCGGCGCGAGCGGCTTACGAGTTTGAAACCGGTCATAAAGTGCAACAAATTGGCTTCATATACGCCCAAAGTAAGCGTTTAGGCGCTTCCCCTGATGGTATTATGCCCACAATCAAAAAGGGCCTAGAATTAAAATGTCCCATTACGGCCAAGGTTCACGCCGACTTTTTATGTAATGATAAAATCAAGCCTGAATACATATACCAGGTCCAATTTTCGCTTTTTGTTTCTCAGTATGAAACTTGGGATTTCGCCTCCTTTAATCCTAGCTTTAAAACCAATATGCTCAAAATTGTGACCATTGAAAAAGACCCGAAAGTTTTCGAGCGATTCGAGAATGAATTGCCGGAATTTATAAGTGACTTAGATACAGCCTTGGCAAAACTGGCGCTTAATTTTGGCGCACAATGGGAGATTAAATAAGATGGCATCAGGGAAAAAGAATTATTTTAGACACTCATTTTTTGCCAGAAACGACATTAAACTAAAGCTATTAAGGGACAAGATTGGCGTAGGGTATTATTTTTATTTCTTCACTTTGTTAGAACAATGTGGCGAAGCGTCGAGCGACGAATTGCAAGAAATATACACGTTCCACGACTCCACGATTCGCAGTTTATGGGGTGTAAACTTGAAAAAAAGTGAACGAGTAGCGAACGAAATGGCATCGGTTTGTTTGCTGGAATTCAAAAAAGTTAAAAATACTTTTACGTTCAAGATACCTAACTTGTCGAAATATTTAGGACAATATGAAACCAAATCCCCTTCAAATATGTCTAATAAAAGGAAAGAAAAGGAAAGGAAAGAAAAGGAAAGCGAAATAGAGATTCCTGAAATTCAAAAACCTAAAAAGAAAAAACCGGAAACGAATATAATTAACACCGGATTATTTACTGGCGACAAAACAACCGACTTAGAAGAACTTCCAACTTCTGACGCGGCAAGAAATGTCTTAACGCTTATGAACACCGTGTTATTTACTCGATTCGGTGCGACAGAAAAAAACCTAAGATTTGTGAACGGTCGCTTAAGCGAAGGTTTCAAGCTTGAAGATTTCAAAAAAGTCTTTGAAGTTAAGCGAAACGAATGGGATGGCACCGATATGGCCAAATATCTGCGCCCTAGCACGCTTTTGGGTACGAAGTTTGATGAATACCTATCCCAAGCCGAAAACGCTTTAAAACCGAAGCTAGACCCCTTAGACGAGTTCTTCCAAAAATACGCACCAAGCACTGAGATGGGGGCATAATGACGCTATACTTCACAAAAGAAGAACAGGATTCTTTCTCCGCTGCGTTAAAAGAAGTCCACTTTAAAAGTAAGCTCGGATTTATTAATTCAACTAATGGATTTCGGCGCGGCAACATGCACCTTTTTATCGCTGGATCAGGGCAAGGTAAATCAACCCTCGTTAGAACCATTCTGAGAGATCTTGTTTTTGATAAAGAAAACAATCCTATTATTTGTGTTTGGTTATCAGAAGAAACGATTCAAGAATATCGATCAATGTTTTCCGCAGGCGTACCAAGCGATGAGAAACTTCTCTGCACCAACGCACAATCGGAACAGGATAAGCAAGACATTAACGAAATATATTTCTTTGAATGGATTGACATGCTTCGCCCTGACGTTTTGATTTATGACAATATTACTACAAGCAAATTTTACGAAGGCCATACACCTAAAGACCAGGCGCGATTTGCTTCTAAGTTAAAACATGCGCTCAAAAAGAATAATTGTGTTGGCGTTATTATGGCCCACGCTGACTCACAACAATCAAATCAAAAAGGCGGCTTACTTGACATGAACAATATTCGAGGCGCGAAAACTATTGTTAACCTTACCGAGTTTGCTTACATGTTCCAAACCTTTAAAGCTGACAAGCGTGTTCATTCAATCCTTAGGATAGCAAAAAGCCGATCTCAGGAAATTGTGCATGATACTTATTTGCTTAATTATAACCCATTAACTAAGTCTTACCCTACTGATACAGCCATTCCATTTTCTCAATTTAAAGAGGCTTATGAAAAAAGAAACAAGCTCTAAATATCAACAATGGCATAGCGATATCGGAAACGATGAAAACGAATGGGAGAATTTTGTGAAAGATTTCTACAAAGAAGAATGGGACAAAATAGATGGCAATGAAAAGGCGGTTTGTATGACGTACGAAACACAATTAAAAAAACCAGAAATGCCAAGTGCGAAACTAATAAAAGTAATTAATGAGATACAAGGCAAGTATCCAGATTTGTGTATTAGTTATTCGCCGAAAAAGAAAGAGGCCATCAAACCCATTAATTTTATGACTCAAGATTTCTCAGGCCTTTTACCAAGCGAGACAAAATGAATGAATTAGATTTCCCTGATTATAATTTAAACTTTATCGAGCGCGAGACTGGCAAAGTTTTTAAGGGTAAGCGATTAACCAACGACCAGTACGGAATCTTAATTGATCCTACTATCGGACTTAAAGAATATTTCTCGGGTTTCAAATTTAAGAAACGTTTTAAAAGTGCTGTAAGTAATCGCAGGTTTTACAACTCCTCGGTAAGTAAATGTAAAACTATTTATCATTTTCAATAAGAAAAAACCTTACTCTTCTTGATATGTAAAAAACATTTTCAAGGATTAAAGAATGATTAAACTCGAAGACTTTAATTTGATTTACCTAAGGAAAGAAGACAGTAGAAAGTATCTGGTTAGACATGTAACCAAATATGACTCAGTTATTATTGATTCTGTAACTGGCGATGTTTTTAGAGTGACATGGTATTTTTTAACCAAGCTTTACAAAAGAGACAAGGTCTCAAATAAGCGAAATAAAAAACGACCACGGTTTATAAACTTTGGTCGAAAAAGATGCGCGTAAAAAAAGTCGTAACCACTTTAACGAGTGCAGGAAAAATATGTAGATCCAGCTTGCGACGGCTGGATCATTTTAAGGGATTTATGCTAAAGCGCCTCGAAGATAACTTTGTTTTAATTTACTGCTTTATTTTATTCAATTTGGCGTTTTTGTTTCTTGGTTCAGAAATATCAACCATACAGCATGATGCGGAATTAAGACAAGCGCAACATACAGTTGAAAAATGCCAAGTGTTAATAACTCGAGGAGAAATGTACAAATGAAAGTCCTAATTTCTTGCGAATATTCAGGAACCGTAAGGGACGAATTTATTAAACTCGGTCATGACGCTATTTCTTGTGACTTGTTGCCATCGGATAAACCTGGTCCGCATTATCAGGGAGACGTTTTTGATATTATTAATCAAGGATATGATCTCATGATCGCTCACCCTCCTTGCACTTACTTAGCTAATTCGGGAGTAGCTTGGCTACATAAAGACATTAAACGTTGGCCCATGCTTTTTGAGGGTGCCGAGTTTTTTAAAAAGCTGCTTAACGCAAACATTCCAAAAATAGCGATTGAGAACCCGATCATGCACAAATACGCCAGATCAATTATCGGAGTCGATAAAAATCAAATCGTCCAACCCTGGCAGTTTGGACACGCTGAAAGTAAGGCTACTTGCTTCTGGTTAAAAGGGCTTAAACCATTAATGGAAACTAATAATGTGAAAGAAGAGTTTTTGAAAAGAGACAAGAGGGATGCTCAAAGGCTTCACTATCTTCCCCCTAGTCCTGATCGATGGAAGCTTAGATCAACAACGTTTCAAGGTATTGCCGAAGCTATGGCGCAACAATGGGGTATGTATGAGATTTGAAATTTTTATTAATGATCCAATAATTCATAAAGCTGCGAATATTGTCGAAACACATTACAAGGATCAGGCTTTTTTAAATATCTTATGCGGAGTTGAGAGGTTTAATTTTACTTACCATTCAGGCGTTCATGTTGCTGCCAATATAGCATCCTCAGAATTAAAAATACAGATTAAGCCTTATACATCTTTGTCTCCCTGGTCCAAGGTAATTGGCTATGCCACAGATAACACAATCTACATCAACACAAGAAAGCTTGATCTGCCTCTAAAAGATAGAATCGAGAACATCAGGCATGAGATTTTTCATCTACAAGACTACTCACACAAGGGGAATAGAGTCACTGAGTTTAACTTGAGGACTGTGCCGTACTTGGGCGCGAGTTTGTTTGTTAAGTATTTAAAATCGATTGGAGTAATAGAATAACGAACTAATCAAAACAACGAACTTCCTGGTAATCCCAGACAGTTCAAATAACAAAGGGAAATGTATGGTTACACGCTGGATTAATGAAAAAAAGTACAAGAACAAAGAATTTAAAGGTTCTTATGAGCGCAAAAAAAATGGGCAGCGTATTTTTAACCTTGCCTTTAAAGACATTGAAATAAGCTTTGAGGGATACGGACAAGCGAAAAAGCTTGGCTGGATTTTAATTAAAAAATAAAAAAAGCCCGTGAGTATTTTGAGAGTAAATAAATAACGCACTAACTAAACAAGTTAACGAAATATTATTAACGGAATAAAGCGCGACATTACGCGCAAGGCTATTGCTTTGTTAAAATGGAAAGTATTAAATTCAATGCCAATATCAAAACTTTGCAAAGGTGCAATTTTGTCGGCGCGTATTTATGCAGACGTTAAAGGCAATAAGTGTAAGTGCGGAGGCTCTTTCTCTAAGCGCGAGCCTTACGGTAAAGATGGTTTAATCATTCTGCCAATATGCTCTCTTTGTGGTGAAGATCCTATTCTTTATGTAATCGATGCGACCGCTAAAGACGAAAATGGCGGTAAGGTTCAAGTCAGAATTAGAAACACGAAAGATAGCGAGCGGTTAGAATCAAGGGAAAACGTTTCCTATATTATTAAAGTTATTCAGCGCGAAATCTTGGAAGGGACTTTTAATATTCGGCATTACGACTCTGAAAAATCAAAAGAATCATTCATTTTTAAAAACTACGTCATTGAATATATCGCTCACCATGAAAGACGCTTGAAACGCGGAGACATTACGCCGAAAGGATTAATGGATAAAAAGGGATTGATTAAAAGAGAACTTCTTCCTTATTTTGGCAAAATGGAACTATTTAGAATTAACGCCGCGACTATTCGCAAGTTTCAAGAAAGCTATACGGATAAGTTCAGGACTAGAGATTTAGCACTTGGGGAGCTTAAAGCATTGCTCAATCAAGCACAAAGGGACGAGCTTTTAAAGTCAGTTCCAAAATTTGAGCCAATCCCAAGATCAAAACAGCGCGATGAAATCATTCCTTTCGCTCTTGCCATAAAAACCGTCGAGACAATCACGAAGAAAATCTTTAGAGACATGTATACCATCATGCTTGAATATCCGATCAGGCCCGGAGAACTTCGCGCTTTAACGTGGAAAAATGTTAATTTTACGACTGGCGAATTTACTATCAACCAACACTTCTCGGATAATGTTTTGATCGACGGAAGAAAATCAATTAAAAAAGGCAAAAAGCAAGCCTCTTTAAAGTTTAGTATCTCAAAAGAAGCGCGAGAAATCTTTTTAAGATATAGGACCGCCGACATTGTTTCACTAAGTTCTTTTGTGTTCTTGTCTAATCAAGGGAATGTCGTTTCAGGGGATTCATTATGGGAATCTTGGAAAGTGGCAAGGGACAAGCTCGGTCATAAATATGCGCCTTATGAGTGTCGCCACGCCGCCGCCTCCGCTCTTTATGTTAAGACTGGCCACGACATACTTAGAACCAAAGAAGTGGGCGGTTGGACTAATACAAGCACGCTCGAAATCTATGCCAGAGATCAGTCAGACAATTCGGACCTGTTTCAATAACATCGCTCCCCAGAAGTTGACATTCACGTTTTCGCGACTCTAAGTTTTAATTACCTATGATTAAAATTAATTTAATGAAAGGCGATTGCCTTGCCTTGATAAAAACGGTTCCAGATCTTTCCATTGACTCTGTTGTTACCGACCCTCCTTACGGCATGGACTATCAGAGCGCCTGGCGCTCTGAGGAAAAACGATTTAAAAAGATTGCGAACGATAAAAAGCCTTTTATTTGGTTTTTACATGACGCCTTTAGGGTTTTAAAGGATGGCGGATCTTTGATTTGTTTTAGTGATTGGAAAAATCAAGAAGCTTGGAAGCAGGCTATTGAGTGGGCCGGATTTACCGTTAAATCTCAAGTGATTTGGAATCGTGAGCATCATGGAATGGGCGACCTTGCCGGATCATTTGCACCTATGCATGACATTATCTGGTTTGCGGTTAAAGGTAATTATAAGCTTCCCGGTAAAAGGCCCAAGTCGGTAATATCTTCTAAGCGGATCGGTGGCGACAAACTCGTGCATCCAAACGAGAAACCAATTGACCTCATGGAAGAGTTGATTAAGTCCGTAACACCAGAAAACGGCTCTGTCCTTGACCCTTTTTTAGGTTCCGGCGCGACCGGAATAGCTGCAGTAAAAAACGGCTTCAGCTTTACCGGATTTGAGAAAAGTGAAGAGTATTTTGAACTTGCCAAGAATCGTATCGAAAAGGCTTAGTCGTGTACTTTCCGTGTACCTATTTTAAGCCGTTTTTGGCGAAAAAAAGAAGTTAACTTGCTGAATTTATTATTATTTAATGGTGCCCAGAACTGGACTTGAACTAGAACGCCAGTCTTTTAAGTGGTTAAAAAAACACGTAAATAGAGGCTGAATTTCTGAAGTCGTGTGCTTGTCGTGTATTTCTGACTGTAAAAATATAGAATTTATTCGAACTTTATACGGTAAAAATATAGAATATATCCTCGCCAATAAGTTACATATCCCGTCACTTACCGTCTTGATCTTGGTCTTTATCAACCACTTTTAAGCGGTCACGGTTCATGTGGATAAAGCGATCATAACAAAGCCTTGCCTGGTAATCGTTAACCCTCGCCTCTTTCAGGTCATACCAAAAAACCGCTTTGGCCTCATTGATTCTGTCTTGCATTAAGTAGTTTTTTCTTAATTCCTCGTCGCCACAATCAAGCCATCTATTAAGATAAATGACTTGCGCGGTCATAATACCTTTTTCATATCTTCGCAAAAAGCTGTTAGTAACTGGCAGTACATTTCATTTTCTGACTCGCTTAATCTTTGATCCATTCCGGCGATGATAAGCATGGCATGGCAAGCCTCGTGAATAAGTGTTTGGCGCTTGGAAACATCGCTTTGAGTGCTTTCAATGTAAATCGTGAGCTTATTATAGTCGCATAATCCAAGGATCATTTGCCCTTGATAAGAGATATTCTTTTTACAGATTACTTTGAATTTTCGACCTAGAACAATGATTGACCTTGGGAAAGCTCGCTTTTTCATGTTGCCACTCCTTAAAGGTGAATTGTTCTCGCGCCCCACTGGTCAACCCAGCCGAAACCTAGTTGAAAATTTGCAAGCTTTGACGAGGTATAACTTAAAGGCTTTGACTCAACATCACCCAGAAAGCCGCAAGACATTTCAAAAATTGATTGCCCATGTATACGCCGATGCATGACGTATAACTTATGGTCATGCCCATGAATGACATTTTTAAGGTAATAATCTTTATGAGTGCCAGAGCCTAAAAAACCATGAGTGAATAATATTCCATCGATCTCAAGTTCTTGGCGAGTATCAAAAATTGTCTCAACGCCTTCAAAGCTAAAAAGCTGTTTAAAATAGGCTTCAATCCAATGCTCAGCAATTGGCAGGACTTCCAGGGTTCGCTTTAAAATCCTTACGTCATGATTACCCATTAACTGATAACATTTGGCGCCTGGGCACCCTTTAATGAGTTGTTGCCATGCTTTTGTGGCCATCTCAATCCCTAGCCGTTCCTCTTCTTTGGGCGTGAAAATATTCTGTGATCTTGGAAATTTGGAAGCGGCGTAACAATCGAGCAAGTCACCAACCTGGATGATGTAATTCGGTTGATGCTCGATAGCGAAATCAATCATCTTTTGTTCGGCTTCTTTGTTTACAAAAGGATAGTGTGAATCGGGCCAGCATAATATCTTCGAAAATTTGTTTTGTTTGTTTAGTGTTCGCGGTTCGTATTCTTCTATATGCCGATCAATGTCTTTATGAAAAATTTCATTAGTGATTTTTTCGCTCTTTCTCATTTTCATTGAGTCGGCTTTTGAGTGCGCTTCAAGCCCGGCCATAGAAAGGATATTTAAGTAACCGTGTCTGTCCATTTTGTGCTGTGAAATAATTCCAGAAGACTGTATTTCAAGCCTTAAAGGCGTTCGCCCAAGCTCGTTCGAAAGAGACTTAACTTTTTGAACAATTTCATTAAGCTCGTTCATTTTTTTCCTTAGATTAATTCAACATGGGGCCAATCTTTAAATTTAAAGTCTCGCCCTAGTCTAATTTTTAAACCTTGGTCTTCGGCTATGGCCTCAATCGCGAGAATCATAATCTCAAAAGCTTTAAGATCAACCCATGAAATCGTTTTAGGGCTTCGGTCGGGGTCGGGAACTAGGTCAACCGCCAGTGAGGGAAAAAGGTTGTGTTTCGAATTTGGATATTCCAGTTTTGAATGATTACTTTTAAACGCTGCATTTTGGTCTTCCTTGTTTCGATGGCCACAAATAACGTGAACGGGGTAAATCTCATCCACTCGCATAATTAATTTTATAAGCCGTGGGTCGCACTGTTTAAGTTTATCTAGGCTTGCGGTGTTCATTCTCTAACCTTTTTAAAATTAGCTCCCACATCTTTTTTTCTTTCTCAGTCTTCGCGTTAAAAATATTCTGTTTGATAGTTTCAAGTGAAGGCTTTTTAACTTTCAAGGCATGACCCTTTTCGTTAATCCGAAATCGTTATCCTTAAAAAATCTCATCATTTCTGAATCATTGAACTTAAAAGAAACTTTTTTGTGTCGCCATTTGAAACAAATAACAAACTTTGTTTCGCACTCGCGCCATGAGTAATAGACGCCAGACAAATCTTTTTCGATTGGAAAGAAGGCCTTATTATGAGCGAAAGGAATATCAGGCCCAATATGAACCAGTGAAACGCCGTCACTTTTTGCCAGAGTATTGGACAAAGTTTTTTGCGATTGTGGTAATGTCGAGCAAGCACTTATCCAGAGTAAGCTGAGAACGCTCATCTTCATGAAGTGAAAGTTCGGCATAATACTCCTTTTCAAGCTTGATAATTTTATCCATGTATTTAGTCGCCTCCTTAGCGTTCCAAAGCTTTAAACCCTCTTTAAGAACGCCAAGGATAAGACTTAAATCCACTACTTAATTTCTTCTTTGATTTCTTTGAAAGCGTCGTAAGCTTTTTTTACGAGCGCAATGCCTTCCATTATGTCGATGTCTTTAATTTCTTCGGCAAGATTTGGCTTTGAGGCCACGAAAGAAACGAGTTCTTTGATATTTTCAAACGCCGCTGGAAGTGAAATAAGATCGGATTCGTTCACGCCGTCTTTGGCGATTTCAAGACCTAGTAAAATGTTTTTTGATGCAAGCTCAATGACTTTTGATAAATCGCTTATCCCTTGCTCGGCTTTTGATTCTGACATATTGACCCCTTAAAATTAAAGAAATGGTTTCTTCAATAAAAAGGGAATCCTGAAGTGAGTCTTGTCAATCTATAGCTTAAAGATTGTATTGATTGTTTAGTCTTATAATTGCTATCTGCATAAACTTTTCTAGTCGGTCGTACGCCTGTTTTTTTAATGTTGGCGAGCAATCATTATAGAAATTGTCATTTATGGAAATGAAGTCGTTCAGCCTAAATCTAAACTTTATGCCATCAATAAAGACTTCAAAGTCATCCAATTGCCCCACGGGCGTATTGGATAAAGAATTTAAGGCCTGAGAGAAAGCCAAAGCCATCTTTTGTCTAAGATCAACGTTATTCTCTACAATTTCTTTGTACTTATTTTGTGCGATTGGTGTTGGCATAAAATTCCCTTTAAGCGAATAGTTGATTATTCATTGCTAATTTCATTAAACCCAGCCCTTGGTTGTAGTATTTAAGTTGGTCGGAATGGGACATACCAGAAATTTGTTCATCCGTTAGTGCCACTTTTACTTTTGAACCATCCCATAAAATGTCTTGATGGTTTGTGGAAGGGGCCCCGATAGAAGATAAAGATGCCTCTAAATCATTAAAAAAGTTTAAAATTCTATTTTGTCTTGTCCCTAGTTTTGCGTACTGAATATCTGTAAAACTTGACATATTAAACTCCTAAAATTTCTGTATTCGACTCAGTTGATAGTTCTGCACGATACTCATCTCCAGAAGATCTCAGTTCTTCTAGGATAGAAGATAGGGAAGATTCTTCCACATCTTCTTGAATTAAAATCCACGCATCATTTTCTAATTCCCATATTGTAATCATATTAATCATGCGCCTTTATCATTACATAACCAGCAGTAACACCAACACCAGCAGTTGATACTCGTGCTCTTACTGCTGCCGAGTTGATAGTTGTAACTGTTAATTGTACTGTGCTACTCGCAACAGCCGTAAGTGGTGATCCTATGGAATACCATGTCGATCCAAAATCTTCACTACCTTCAAGTTGTAAAACTGGTGGAGTAGCGGCTGCCCCAGTATTAATTACTAATTGCAAAGCGTTTCCACAGTCCCGAGTTAATAGTATTGGAGTAGTGGAATTTAGAGTGGTAAGTGAAATAGTTCTATCTATTAATTGTCTTACTGGCAAAGCAGGGTAGGAAGATTGAAGGCGGTTTATACTTCGAGTAAAAGAAGGAGTGGTTCCGCCCACGGTTTGAACATACCTTACTCTGTTCCCCATAAAAGGGATGTGGGGACTTCTGTAAATACCTGTTCCAGTAATTCTAGGAAAATCATAAACCTTGTACCAGTTTATTCCGGTATCGTCTGATTCTTCAATGGTCACGTCTAAAGTTGGCGAAGTACCAGAAACAACCGTAACCGGAATGTTTACTTGGTAAGAAATTCCAAATGACGGAATGAATGTTGCTGATGTGGTTGTGGTTATTAGTGCAGCACTTACAACATCTGCAAAAATTGTAGGAATTGCTAAGTTGGCCGATGTTATTGATGAGACAGTAGTAACTGTTCCCACGGAAGTCAGACTTCCCACCACAGTAGCGTTTAAGTTTGCAGCCGTAGCTTGAGAAATGTTTTGAATAGTTTGGGAAAATGAGTTTTGACTTAAACGAGTAAATGTTTGGACTGAACCACCCGTAAGAGTTGTTACAATGCGAAGTCTCAAGTATCTAAACTGAACGCTACCCGTCCACATCACTTTCGTAGCCGTTGCTGTAATTGCAGATACGCTGATTATTGGAACAGCTAATGCTTGGTTGTAGATCGGTACGGGCTCAAAGTTAACGTTATCGTTGGAACCTTCTACGATATATGTTCCAGCTGTTGCTGTACTTGCCACTTGGATACTAAATGATTTGTAGCCAGAACAATCCGTAGCCGATGGTCCTGATGTTGTAGAAAGAATATTGTTAACAATTGCAGTTTGGGCTGATTGTCCAGTGATAAAAAGATCAGACGCTGATATTGAAACAACTTGATCCGATGGCAAAACAACAGGGCTAGAACCGGACGATAGTTTTTGCCCGAGAGTTGGAGTTTTATTTGTTATACCAATTAAAGTTGCATCGACAGAAGTTGATATTGCATTTCCAGAAGTTTGAAGCGCGGACGTAGAAAAATCTTTTGCATTTAATGTGGTTAATTTTCCATCAACAGAAGTCAATGAAGCGTTGCCAGATGTCTGAAGTGCTGATATTGAGGCACCTGTTGGAAGTGGTAGTGATGTTGCGCTTACTGGTTGTGATGCAGGAAAATTATCAACTGAAACTGTACCAGCTACACCAACAGACCCGTTTACGGTAATAGGTCCAGATTGACTGCAATCAACGATTAGCTCATTGTTCACGTTCATGGCAGGGGCACTTAATACGCCGCCGTTTAATACTGCAATACTTAGAGATTGATTTTCAAATGGGCTTGGTAGGACTGAATTTAGCGTCCCTCCGTATGCGCTTGAAGCTAAGTGAACATTGGGTGAAGTTATTCCGCTCACAATATCAATCGAGCTTGATTCCTCTTGGTCGTAAATCACGCTAAGAATATCAGCATCAGACATTCCAGCGGCGCTACAATTGAAGTTAAGATTTAAAGTGTAAAAACCTATCGAACCAATGAACGAACCGCTGATAGGTGAGCTAGGCCCCCCTCCGGTTGAGTAAATCATGATTTGATTTATTGACACGTTAATGACTGCAAGCAATCTCTTGGGGTCAAAGTCTGGAAAATTATTTGAGAAATCAATTTGATTTGACCCGACTGAGAGAGAAAATTGATTTGTTGGCAGCATTATTTTCATATTTAAAACCTATCCAAAAATGAGGGCGTTTATTATTGTTCTAGTCACGGTTGCATAATCAACGTCCGCGATTGCTTGCGAGGTTGTTGAGCCGTCGCCTTTGATTAATCCGTTTATGTCGGTGCCCGTACTTGAAGCATAGACATAATTTGGCCCGTCGTTTCCGTCGATTCCATTTGTCCCATTCGTTCCATTTGTCCCGTTCGTTCCATTGATTCCATTTGTACCGTTTGTGCCATTTGTCCCATTGGTGCCATTCGCTCCATGAAGAGAAGCAAGCCAAGCGGACTCAGTGCCAACAAAACCATTTCCAACCGCGACTAAATAGGCCGAAATTCCATTCTCGCCGGTTGCTCCGGTTGCTCCGGTGTTTCCAATATCGCCTTTCGCTGCTAGTAAATCCCAGTAAGGTGAAGCGCCCGGAGCGTACCCCGAAGAGGTGTAAACGTTTCGATACCAGAGTTGGCCCTGATAAGTGACAATATCCCCAACGGTATAAATCAACCCACCGTTATACTCGCCGAGATAATTCCAAAGAGCGTTTGCGCCATTCGTTCCGTCGTCTCCGGCTTCGCCTTGAATCCCTTGGTCGCCAGTCTCGCCTTGGATTCCTTGAATACCTTGCGCCCCAGTGTTTCCAGTGTCACCCTTGACGCCTTGAATACCTTGCGCCCCTTGGCTTCCTGTAGCTCCCTGTAGACCGATTTCACCTTGGATACCTTGGATTCCTTGGATGCCTTGAATCCCCTGCGCTCCGGTCGCGCCCGTGGCGCCCGTTAATCCAATATTACCTTGAGGCCCTTGGATTCCCTGAATCCCTTGAACTCCTGAGGTCATGATTTCAATCGTTGTATTCTCGACAATCGTCGTCACCTCAACACTCGTTTGAGTCTCAACGACTTCGACATTGATTGGTGATTCGATTACCTCAATAATCATTTTGTTATCTCAGGATCAAAGATTAATGAGCCTTGTAAAATTCTTTTTTTGTTTGATCCGCTATTCATTTCAACGTCATAAAACAAGGGAAGCTTGACCGATGTTTTGCGCTTAGAGGAAACGGCGCTCGACATTATCATTTCCACTTGCCCGAGATTAGTGACTTGATTTTTTACGTTGAAAGTAAACTCAAGAAATGTTTCGGTCAATGAAGTGGCGCGAACTTGTCCCGTAAAAGTAAAGCCCGTCAAATTAATCGGAGCGCCTAGCTCGTCTTTAATTGTAAGTAAGCGAAAAAAGTCTTCGCCCTGTTTTATTTCAAGGTCTAATTTATTGCTCATTGAAAACCTTTTTAATTAAAACTTTTTTAAAAACTTTCCGGCTTTTTCCATTTGCTTAGATTCCCAACACGGTGAAGATTTAAATGATTCAGCTTTGCAGACTTCATAGTTTCTTGTTCCGTTATGGGCCGAAGTAACAAGAAAAACAAATAGGACTAAAAACATAAATTCTCCTTAACAAGGTTTAATCATCAAGCCTTTAGAAAAATAAACAATTGGTTCAATGGTTTTGTATGCTTCGTATGTCACAACTTCGTTCTGAGTGACGATAGTTTCACCCAATTCATTAACGCTTGATTCTTCTGTGATTGTTTTCACTTCGTTTTTTAGAATTAGGTTTTTGTTATAATCTAACTCGTAAAACTTGGGTGATTCATAAATTTCTACATAGAAATTAAGGTCAATTAAATCTTTATTTAGCCTTAAAGCTTTTGCAGTTGCCTCGATAAAAATATCGCCTTCTGAGTTAGCCCAAAAATCTTTTAAAATATTATCTAAAAATAAACAAAACATAAAAACCTCTTAAGAAATGACGTTATATTCTTGAACTATGATTCTAAAAGTACCAGTGCCAGAAATAACTGTACCAGTAGGCACCCATACTTGAGAAATTACGGTTTTTTGGTCGATAGCGGTTGCAAATGCTGCAAACGTAGTCGCAAAAGTTCCGGACGTTGTGATTATACCTTGCCCAGAAGTAGCTCCCCCTGCAGTTTGCACGTTAAAAGCGTCCACTACTGAACTTCCGAGGACATCGTTTTGAGTTCCTTGTAATGCTGTTACCCCACCGATCGTAAAAGTTGCTGAACCGATTAAATTAACAGTCAGTAGGGCGTACTTTCCTGCCGGAATAGTATAGGAAGCAGTTTTAACAGATACACTAGATGGGTTATTATTAAACGGAATGACAAAAGGTGCAGACATATTTATTCCCCGTAAACTGTGATTAAAAATTTACTCATAACGCCACTTGTAGGCATTTGAGTTATATCAAAGCGCAAAAGATTCCCAACAACCATGGATGTTTTTGTAGCATCAAACACTTGGTTTGTACTTTTTGCATAGTCAGCAATTGAGGCGTAAACAAGTGATGGTTTAGTAGTGAAAATTGTCGTGAATGATGTTGAATTTAAGTCAGTGGTTGATTTTTTTATGTCAACCTCAAACGTTCCAGTCAAAGAACCTTTTTCAAAAATCTGAACATAGGCGCTAGTTATTGTGAAGTTATCGTTCGATTCCCAATAGTACAAACCTGTTCCAGTTGAAAATTCTGAACCATTTAAAACAAAGAATTTAATGATAGGAATTTTTGAAGATGAAGATTCGATTGCATTTAGGCGAGTTTCCAAATCATCAAAATTATTTTTAACCTT
>Ga0114966_10000644_pt1 | contig 33428 bp, 28 predicted proteins | sample M_130207_XF_Meta_FD_87029 | JGI IMG/M metagenome (GOLD analysis project Ga0114966, IMG submission 87029) | Freshwater microbial communities from Lake Montjoie, Canada to study carbon cycling - M_130207_XF_MetaG | ecosystem: Environmental > Aquatic > Freshwater > Lake | place: Lake Montjoie... | reverse complement strand
TGCCGTGGCGACCCGGGGCTGTCGGCCGTTCGACAATGAGATCGGAATTCCGACCAGTTGCCGGTCCACCGACCGTGCCTGGCGCTACGGACCACCACGGCTGTCGGACGCGAGCCCTGGGCACTCATCTTGCTCCGCGCAGGACGTGCACGTCCTGCTGATCAACGACACGCGGTGCGACCACAACCCGGGCTGCCAGGGAACGGTGTCGGCCCTGGCCCGCCAGATCTCTATGGCGACGCACGGCGACGTGAGCACGCGACCGCGCGGCGATGGCTGCGACTGCTTCGCTGACCTCGTCCGCGACCACCGGACCCGGTCGCCAGAGGCCTGGGACGACGCGGTCCAACGCCTCGCACGGAACAGGTCCCTCGTCGAGGCGCTCGCGTCGGCCGACCTGGTCGTCGCCAACCTGGAGGGGACGTTCCACGACCACACGATCGGCGCGCTCGCGCTGGGCGGTGCCCTGGCGCTTGCCCATCGCATGGGAAAGCGCGTGTGGGCGGTGAACGGGACCATCGAGGGCATCGACGATTGGCTGCTCGACGCGGCGGTCCGCCCAGCGGAGTACGTCGCGGTTCGGGAGCCACGCTCGGTCCGTTGGCTCGCGGACCGCGGCCTGACCGCGGTGGCAGCCGCCGACTGCGCGTTCCTGATCGAAGGGTTCTGTCATCGGCGTCCGCAGCACGTCGCACGTCCGCGCGCGGTGCTGTACACACCAGGTGTTCTCGCTAGCCTCGACGACAGCCGCAATGTGAACGCCGCCATCGCGGACCTGCACACGCTCGTGAGGCATGGATGGGATCCCGTATTCCTCCAAATGGCGGACGGCGAGGCGCCGGTCGCCCTGCAGGCGAGGGCATCCGGCTGGCCCGTCGTGGACATCAGCACGATCGACTGGCACGACTTCGGGGCCTATCTGCGCCAGTTCGAGCTGGTCGTCTCTGGGCGGTACCACGTGCTGCTCTTCGCGGCGATGGCCGGTGTCCCGGCCATCGCGCTGCCGTCGAATACGTTCAAGATTGACGGTCTACTCGAACGGCTCGGTACATCCGGTGCGCTTGCGCGAACTACGGCCGAACTGCAGTCGCTGCTGTCCGCGCGAATGCGCCCTGCCATCGTCGAGCGGTCGGTGATTCGCCACTGTCAGTCGCTCGCCCGCATGAACGTACCGGGCGCGCCTGTCGCCGTCGAAGGCCTGGACTGGGTCCCGCGGTCAGAGCGATCGACCGTGCTCGCTGATCTGTACGCCGACGGCCCCGACCAGTTTCAGACCTCGATCGAGACTCCGCCGTCCACCCTCTGGCGCCACAGATTGGCGTGCGCGGGGTTCGACGTCCTCCAGGAGGAATCGTGCGGCGGCCGGCGGCTGCTGTCGGTGCGGCGCGCGCGAGCGCATTGCACACGGCCGACTCCGGCGCCACTGCGGACGGCCCTGTTCGGCGCCTCGAGCGCCGGGCGGGCGTCGGCGGCCCGGTGGCGTGGCACACCGGGTATCCAGGTGCAGTGCTTCCTGGACAACGACCCGGCAAAGTGGCTGCAGGAACTGGACGGGATCCAAGTCCTGAAACCCGACGTCGGGGCCCTCGACGCGTTGGATCTGATCATTCCCACATCCATCCACGCGGCCGCTATTGTGCAGCAGGTCACGCAGGCCGGCTACGGGCACACGCTCGTCCTCGACGTTGAGGAGCTGACGTGGAACGGCTGATCGCCGCCGCTGATGATGAGGGCCACGTGCGACGCCCGTTCGTCATTCTGTCCGACACGCAGATCGGCAGCCACGGCGTCATTGGCGACCTGCTCGCTCGCACGCTCAAGGGCGCCGGCTTCGAGGTGACGCACCTCCCGTTCGACCCGGCAGGCGGCCACGCCGCCGTTGCACCGGAATCGACGGTCGTCCACAACACCATCGGACCGCGGCTGCAGCCGCGTGCGGGCGGTTGGAACATCGCACTGGTGCATCACGAGTGGAGTCGATATCCAGCGTCATGGGTGCACCGCCTCAACGGGTTCGACGAGGTGTGGGTCACCACCGACTTCGTCCGGCGTACGCTGCTCCTGAGCGGCGTGGCGGTGCCGGTCCTGCTCAAGCGGCCGGCTCTCGACCTGGAGGATATTCCACGGCAGACATCGTACGAGACCGCGGGACCGCTACGGCTGCTGGCGTGCGGTGCCCCCCACTTCAGGAAGGGCTTCCACCTCCTGATGGAGGGGTTCATGCGCGCCTTTCCCTCGGAAGGCGTCGCTCAACTGGTCATCCACACGAGCGCGGGGCACGGCTGGACGTCTCCACGCGCCGACATCACAATCGCGGACCAGTACCTGACCCGACCCGCCATGCTCGGGCAGTACCGTGAGTTCGACTTCTTCGTCAGCGTCAGCCTCGGCGAGGGTCTCGGCCTTCCAGTTGCCGAAGCGATCCTCGCGGGGGTGCCGGTCGTGACGAATGACTGGGGCGGACATGCCAGCCTCCTGACGCCGGGAGGATTCCTCCGGCTGCCATACCGCGTGGTGCCCCAGCCGTATTGCAGCCGCCCTGACTACTACGCGCCCGGACAGGAATGCGCCATGTCCCGCGTCAGTCAGATCGCGCAGACGCTGGTGAGGGCCGCGAAGACCGCAGCCGGCGATCGACGCCGCATGGCCACCGCGGCTCGCCGAGCGTTGCTGCGACGCTACGGCCAGAGGGTCGCGATGAGAGGCTTCGAGGCGGAACGGGCGCGGCAGGCGCTCGACAGTTCACACCACACCACGCCGTAATCACGCGCGATTCACCGCTCAGGGCGCGACCGATTTCACCGGCGCTCCGTGTCGCCGGGAGATCCCACGTGATGACTCCGGGCAAACAGTGAACAGAACCGATAGGTGCGGTCAGGCACGGCTGTGTCGAACGGCGGCAGCCTCCACGAGTATTCGGGCCGATCCTCCGGCACCGGATGCGGCGCGAGCCGGTCCCCCCAGGCCTCGTGAATCAGGCGTTGGTCCTCGAGCACGGGCTCGAAGCCAGCGGACCCGAGATCGGCGCGGATCGTGTCAGGGTGGAACGCGGTCAGCGCGAGCAGATGGCGGGAGGCGGCCGCGGCGTGCTGAAGCGCGAGCGACTGCTCGGCGGGCGAGACATAGGTGAGCGCATTGAGCAGCAGCACCGCGTCGTAACGCGCGTCGAGGGGGTCGAGGAACGATCGCGGCGGCAGAAACTCGACCTGGCGGCGCGTCGCGTCTGGCACTCGCACCTCGCCGGTGCCTGCAGGCTCGAACCAGCTGCGCTCCTCGGCGGTCATGCCTTCTAGCACCACCTCGGGATAGACGCCAGCGCGCGCGGCCTCGAGAAACGACGGGTTGAGATCGGTGGCCGTGATCGTCGGCGTCATTGGCGGGCCCGAGAGATGGCGGCACCGCAGCGCCAGCGAGTAAGGCTCGGCGCCGATCGAACAGGCGTGGACGAAGACGCGCGGGCTTGGCCCAGCACGCTCGCGAAGTTCAGCAACCAGCCGATCGAGGAGCGGGCGATTCCGGAAGAATGCCGTCGCGCCCCGTTGCGCTCCGTCGTAGACCCGGATCATCACAGGTTCGATCATGCGTTGGCATGATAGCGTCGGCCCCGGGCCCAGCCAACTCGGTCTCGACGACTGGCGGCAGGTCACTGTGACCGAGTGCATGCGCACGACCAGCCGACGCCTCGTCAACGCGCGCCGCGCTTCGGATAGACTCCGCGTCTATGCAGACGATGACTCGTGCCCGCTCCTCGCGCGCGGCCGCCCTGTCGGCTGGCGCATGTGCCCTGTTCCTGTCAGGCGCGAGCGCGTCGGCACAGACGCTGGTGGAGAACAGTGCGGAAGTGCGCTTCCAACTCGACCTCCACGTCCCAGACGCCGCACTGACGCCGCTGCTGCCGCCTGGCTTCACGCTGAACGTGGCGGCCCAGGGGCCGGCCACGGACTGCAACCTGCGCGCGATCTTCGTCGACAGGTTGACGGTCAACGGCCCCGACGGCAAGCCTGTCGGCAAGGGGTCGAACCGGCTCGTCTATCTCGCCGTCCCTGTGAAGGATGCGTCGGGGGCAACTGCGCAGGTCGTAATTGGCGGCCTGACGGCCGACGCCGCGGATGCGCCGGGGCCGTTCGGCAACTACCTGCTGGCGACGACCGCAACGGCGAGGCGCGCCATCGGCGGCGAGGGGCTCGCGGTCAGTGAAACCCAGGACTGGGTCTTCCAGGCGGCCAGCGGCGAGCACCTCGAGATGCATATCGCCTTCGAGCGCGGCGTCTCGAACCGCGGCACCGCGTCGGACACGAAGTTCTACTCGTCGAAGGACGCGTCGAAGGTGCAACTCTCCAAGCAGGAACAGGTGCTCGAGATTCTCCGCAACGCGACGACCACTCCGCCCGACAAGGTGAAGGCGTTCTCCTTCACGGCTTCGGGCGGCAGCTACGCGAAGCTGTTCGACGGCACGGAGAAGCCGGTGAGCTGGGACAACATCAGCTGGATGAACCGGTCTGTCAGTGTGCCCTAGCCCGCATTCGTCACGAGCATCATGACCAGCACGACGACGACGTTCATCACATCCCTCCAGAATCCACGGTAGCGCGACGCGAGCGCGCGACCTCGCCGAGACTCGACGATGGCCGCAAGGCGATAGCCAGGCGCCGGTGATAACATCCGCCCGCATGAAGCAGTGGATCACGCTCGCGCTGGCAGTGGCAAGTGTCCCCGTGCTGCTGTCGGCACAGCAGGCGGGCTACCCGCAGACGATCATCCCGCCTGGCAAGGGGCCGTTCACCTTCCCGGCCGGGTATGTCACGCCGTGGGAGAAGGTCGAGATTCTGGTGAAGGAGAAGCTGTCACCGAATCTGTTCGTGCTGCACGGGTCGGAAGGCGTCGACACCGCGCACCCCGACGGCTCCGGCGGCCGCGCGATGGCGCTGTTCGGACCTGACGGCGTGCTGATGGTCGATGCGCAGAACCGGCAGGTCACCGACAAGACGCTGGCCACCCTGCGCTCGTTCACCACCGGTCCCATCCGGATCATGGTGAACACGCACGTGCACAGCGACCACACCGGCGGCAATGCCTTCTTCGCGAAGCAGGGTGCGCTCATCTATGCGCAGGAGAACCTGCGCAACGAGATGCTGCGGCAACCGCCGCGCGCCAACGGCGAACCCGCGCCCCCGCTCGACCCGGCCGGCATGCCGCTCGTCACCTACAACTACGACCCGGCCGCGCCGGGCCGGCCGGCGGTCACCTTCCACATGAACGGTGAGACGGTCGACTTCATCCCGATGATGCCGTCGCACACCGCCGGCGACACGATCGTGCGCTTCCGCAACGCGAACGTGATCTACATCGAGGACTTCTACCGCAACTTCGGCTATCCCTTCGCCGATCAGTCGAACGGCGGCTCGATCCGCGGCATGCTCGACGCCACGGACCTGATCATGAAGCTCGCCGCGCCAGACACGACGCTCGTCCCCGGTCACGGCACGCTCATGCGGAAGAACGAACTGCTGCCCTACCGCGCCATGCTGGTCGATATCCTCGCCAAGGTGAAGACGCTGCGCGACCAGGGCAAGTCGCTGCAGGACGTGCTGGCGGCGAACCTCACCGCACCGTACGACAAGACGACGCTGGGCGACACGCAGCAGAGCAAGGACCGCTTCATCACCGAAGTATTCGACGAGGTGAAGGCTTTTCCGCCAGTCGTCGACGGGAAACGGACCATGCCGAGCCGTCCGTAAGAGAGAGGGTCCGGCGTCGGCCGGACCCGACCAGAACCCGGCGAGTTCCAGACCGGCTCCCGCATGGGCACCCGTGTTCGGCTACCCTCGTGCCGTCACACGATGCCTGTGCCTGTTTAGGTCAGCCCGCTGCGGCCTCGCCGTCTCCACATCGGCCATCACTTCTTCCTGCGAATGCTGAGGATGGTGCGCACGCACTGAGCGCCACTCGCGAAGACGCGGCCTACCAGCTCGGACGCAGCAGCAGCATCGACCAGCCGCCGCGCGACTCGGTGCGCACGTGCCGCATGCCGAGGCGCCGATAGGTGCGCGCCACGTCCGCCGCCACCGCGCTGTGCACGCCGGAGAGCACCAACTCGCCGCCGTGCCCGACCCGCTGCACCAGCGTGGCGGCCATGTCCATCAGCGGCGCCGCGAGCACATTGGCCAGCACCAGCGGCCAGCGCCCGTCCACCGCCTCGGGACCGCCCTGTACGAGCTGCAGCCGATCGGCGAGGCCGTTCAGCCGCGCGTTCTCCGCAGCCACGACCAGTGCCCCAGGGTCGATGTCGACGCCAACAGCGGTCGGCACACCGTGCAGCAGCGCCGCCAGCGCCAGCACACCGGAACCGACGCCGACGTCGAGCATGCTCGCCGGCTGCGTCGTCTCCAGCAGGTCGTCGAGCGCCTCGAGACAGAGCGCCGTGGTCACGTGCAGCCCGGTGCCGAACGCCGGGCCGTCGCCAAGCCGCAGCGCGCCGGGAGGCGCCGGCAGGTGCGCCGGCACTAGCAGCAGGCTGCCCACCTGCGTCGGACGCGGATGCAGGATCCACACCGACCCATCGTCGCGGCCCACCGCGGCGGAGACGGTCACCACCCCGGGTGCCAGCGCGTCGGCGACGGTCTGCGCCGGCATGCTGTCGGGCAGCAGCGCCGCCACACAGCCGTCCGCCGCCTCAACGTCGAGCGCGTCAAGGGCGACCAGGCGATCGAGGGCGTCTGCGGGAGGATGGAGCACGTCGATGCGGTAGGGCACGCTGGAACTTTCGGTGGCGGGGACGAGTCGGCAAGCAGCCAACTGCCGCTTCCACATCAAGTGTCGTTCAAGCGCCTGTGCTCTTCAAGACTGTTTGTCGATGGCAGATGTGACTATCATCGGCGCCCATGTCCAAGGCCATCGAGAAACCGACCACGCGCGACATGCGCCCGCTGCTCGACCGTATTCTGGACACGCCGCATCTGGCGCGAGCCGTGCCCCAACTGCAGCCGGTCGTGCTGCACCGCATCATCGAGCACTGCGGTCTCGAAGCCTCGGGCGAGCTGGTGGCGCTGGCGACACCAGCCCAACTGTCCGGCGTGCTCGACCTCGACCTGTGGCGCAGCGACAAGGCCGGCGCCGACGAACACTTCACTCCCGAGCGCTTCGGCGTGTGGCTCGAGGTGCTGGCCGAGACCAGCCCCGACGCCGCCGCTCGGACCATTGCCGCGCTCGACCCGGCGCTCACCACCGTGGCGCTGTCCCAATACATCCGCGTCTTCGACGGCGCAGCGCTGCCGCCCACCGACGAGTGGGCCGACGATGTGCCCACCGACCCGGACGCCGCACCCAACACGTTCGACCGCGAGATTGCCGGCTATCACGTCACCGCCCGCCGCCCCGACGCGTGGGACGCGATCGTCAACATGCTGGTGGCGCTCGACACGGAACACACTGACGCCTTCCACCGCGTGATGCGCGGCTGCGTCAGCCTGTCCGATTCGACGCCAGAAGTGGATGGCCTCGACAATCTGCTGACGACGCCGGATCAGTTGATGTTCGACCTGGCCAGTGGCCGTGACCAGCGACGCGAACGGCAGGGCTACGCTGCCCCAAACGAGGCCCGCGCCTTTCTCGAAGCAGCACGCCGGCTCGATCTCTCGAAGCTGAGAACGCCACCTGGCAGCCCGATGGCGACGGCCTACTTCCGCTCGCTCGACGACGAACCTGGCGTGGACGCCGCAGCCGCAGCTGCAGCTGCCGCCGCGCCGACGACGCCCGACACGCTGGCGCTGGCCCCGGCGCTCGCCGCCGCGTCCGCCGGCGCATCGCTTGCCGACGTGCTGATGGACGAAGGTATTCTGCCGCCGCCCCCGCGCGCGCTGCTCGAGGCGCCGGCGGAGCGCCCGACGCGGCTCGCACGCATCCAGTCGCACCTGCGGTACCTGAACGATCTGGTGCCGGTGGCCTACCTGACCCGCACGCAGGAACTGGCGTATCTGGCCAACACGCTCGTCGCCGGATGCTCGCTGCAGGGTCGCCTATTTGGCGCAGACGATGCGTCCGAAGCGACGGTCGCGATCTGCAACCTCGGTCTGGAGAACTGGCCCGCACAGTGGCTGAAGGGCGGCCCTCGAGCGCGTGCCGGCACGGCCACGCCGGTGGTACTGCCGATTGACTTCCTCGTGGGGCACGACCTCGTCAGCGTGTTCCAGGTGGGCTGGAACGTGCTCCATCAGCAGGTATGCCTCGAGAGTGCGAAGACGCTCATCGGCGTACTGGGTCACGTCGAATGCGGCGACCGCGAGACCCGGGCGGAACTGAAGGCGCTGCGCAGCGCGCTGCGAACGGCGTCGAAGGCTGGCGCGCCCTGGCGTGTGCGTACCGCGCTCGACGTCCTGACCACTCTGGACTCGCTGGCGTGGGCGGCGCTGGTGGGCGTGCTCGACGAGTGCCCGGTGATGCATGCGGCGCTTGCCTCGCGCCACAGCCATGCGTTGACGGTGAGCGCCACGGCCTTCGAATTCATCTCGGAGAACAGCCAGATTGCGGCCATTCACGACTACATGACGACGCTGCCCGAGGCACTGAGCGCCTGAGCGATCAGCGCACCTGACCAGCCTCCGCCAAGGCTACGGCGGTCCGCCGATGCACCGCGAAGGCGGAAAGTGCGCGGCTACGTGCTCCCTGGCGGCGCGCTACGGTTCAATCGGCAGACCGGCAGAGGCGTCCATGCAGCCGGGGCACCGGCGCAACAGGATATCGGCGGCGCGCACGCCGTATTCCGCGTCACAGCGCTTGCACTTCAGCACGTAGACGGCGTCTGCGGCACTCGTCCACGCGGCGCCACTCCGCCGCTGCATCACCTGCTCGTTCAGGTTCTCGTAGCCAACATCGGTCGGACGCTCGGAACTCGACCCGGCCCGCCGTTGCTCCGGCGCGCGCGCCGCGCCGTCGCTGGCGGTGAGCACGGCATAGCGGAGCGCCATCTTCTTCCGCCCGTACGAATCGAAGTGGACGATGACGTAGTCGTGGCTCTGTTCGATGACAGCGCCCGTGCCGAAGGTGGCGTGCGCGACGCGATCGCCGGGATTCCAAGTGTGCATGTTCGCGGCAGATCGTACCACGCGCCTGCGAACCAGACGGCCGCTTCGTGCGCGTTTGTCCTTGCTGTGGCACAGGCACACCAGTAGGCTTGAGTTGTCCGCTTTCCTGAGTTCCGCACACGCCCTCTCCGCGGGCCTTCTCATCAAAGCCTCGAGCGTCGTCGCAGCCGCGTCACGCCACAGCGGTTCACGAGAGAAGGAGCCCGACTTGTCCAGATGGAGCAGCCCGCCAACCGGCCCGACGTCGCCAACCGGGTTCGCCGCGCCAACCCAGTGCCCATCGTGTGGCGGGCACTCGCTGGTCACTACCGCGAAGGTGCCGTCAGCCGAGAGCTACTGGCGCTGCGACGGTTGCGGCGAAGTGTGGAACGATTCGCGCCGGACCGCGAACAGCCGGCCATCGCCAAGCCGCTCGACGGCACGATTCTGGTCGTAGCGATTCCGCGCGGCGCGGGGCGCCGAGCATGAACCTCCGCATCCTCTCCACGTCGCCCACCGACGCCGACCTCCTCACCCGCATCATCGCCGAACGTCAGCGTCAGGCAGCCGTCCCGCTGAGCCCGGCGGCCTTCAACCGCTGGCAACAGGCGCAGAGCCGAACCGCGTGGGGCCGCACCCACCTCTCGCAGGTGGCGCTGCTTGGCGACGACGGGTTGCAGGCCAGCGCCTCGTGCTATGCCCTGTCCGCCGTGCTCGACGGCCGCAGCGTGCGCGTGCAGGCGATCGGCAATCTGCTGCCCCACACTTCGAACCCCGACGACGCGCGGACCCTGGTTGAACAGCTTGCGTCAGACGCGTCCACCGCCGGCGTCGACGTCCTGCTGCTGCTCGCGCGGCAGCGCCCATCGTGGAGCGAGCGACTCGGCTTTCACGACATCACGCCGCTCACAGTGGAGCTGGCCTGTCCGCCGACGCCGCGGCCGGGTGCGCCGATGCTGTCGATTCGCGCTGGTGAAGACACCGACCTCACCCAGATCGTCGGCATGGGCAACACGGCCTGGGCCACGTCGCGACGCTTCCACCTGGTGCGCGACGCCGACTTCATCAAGCACGGCATCGTCGTCGATCGCCTGCTGGCGGGATTGTCGCCGCTGGGCACGCAGCGCCTGGAGTTCTTCGCGACCGAGGAAGGGACGAACGCCGCGGCCTACGTCGTCATGCGCGTGACCGAGGACGGCTGGGTGCTGCAGCAGTGCGGCGACCGCGATCCGACCGGCGCACGCGTCGGCGCCATCATCCAGGCGCTCGTCGCCCGCGACCCGACCGCCACTGCCCCGCGCATCCGCGCCTGGCTACCGCCTGGGGTTCTACCGCCGCAGGTGCGGAGCACACCGAGCGAGGCGTCGCTCGGCTGCGTGCTGGCCCGTGTCCTCGCGCCGGCCCGCGACAGCGCGCCGTTGACCGCCGCCGACGCACTCTACTGGCGCAGCGACTGCTTCTGAGGCTGCGACGAACAGTCCTCAGAACGTCGCCGCGCACCTGACACCAGTGCGCCGCTAGATTTCGACCTGGACGCCGAGTTCGGCCACACGCTCGGTCGGCAGCTTGAAGAAGCCGGCCGCACGCACGGCGTTACGCGCCATGAACACGAAGATGCGCTCGCGCCAGATGGCCATCCCCGGGGCCGACGTCACCACCAGCGTCTCGCGACCGAGGAAGTAGGTGATGTCGTCGCGGTCGATGGCCAGGCCGTGATCGCGGGCTTCCAGCAGCGCCCGCGGCACATCGGGGTTCTCCATGAAGCCGTAGCGCAGCACCACCTCGGACAGCCCCTGCCCGAGCAAGCGGATGCTGGCGCGCTGATCCTCTGCTACGTACGGCACCAGTTCGGTCACCACCATCAGGGTAATGACGTGCTCGTGCAGCACCTTGTTGAACCGCACGTTGTGCATCAGAGCGGCCGGTGTCGCGTTCGGCTGCGCGGTCATGAAGACCGCGGTGCCCGGGACACGGGCCGGCGGCTGCTCACGCACGCCTGACACGAACTCCTCGAGCGGCATCGCGCGCGACATCAGCCGCTGCGACACGATCTGGCGCCCCTTCTTCCAGGTGGTCATCAGCGTGAAGAGCACGCCGCCAATCACCAGCGGCAACCATCCGCCGTGCGCAATCTTCAGTGCGTTGGCGCCGAAGAAGGCGAGGTCCACAGTGAGGAAGGTACCGGTCACGACGTAGGCCAGCGCCGGCGGCCAGCCCCATCGTTCGGTCGCCACGACGTGCAGCAGCAGCGCCGTGATGACCATGGTCATCGTGACGGCAATGCCGTAGGCTGCGGCCAGCGCGGTCGACGTCTGGAAGCCGATGACGATGGCGATGGTGCAGACCATCAGCGCCCAGTTCACCTGCGGGACGTAGACCTGTCCGACTTCGGCAGACGAGGTGTGCTCGATGTCGAGACGCGGAGCGTAGCCGAGCGCGATCGCCTGGCGCGTCAGCGAGAAGGCGCCGGAGATGAGCGCCTGCGACGCGATGATGGCCGCAGCCGTCGCCAGCACCACCATCGGCAGCAGCGCCCAGGTGGGAGCCATCCGGAAGAATGGCTGCTCGGCGGCGCTCGGGTCCATGATCAGCAGGGCGCCCTGGCCGAAGTAGTTCAGGAGTAGCGCGGGAAGGACGAGCGCGAACCAGGCGATGCGAATCGGCCGCGGCCCGAAGTGCCCCATGTCTGCGTAGAGTGCCTCGCCGCCGGTCACCACGAGAAACACCGCGCCGAGCACCGTGAAGCCGTGCAGGTGATGCGTCAGGAAGAAGGTGACCGCATGGCGCGGGTCGACGGCCGTCAGCACGATCGGCTGCAGGCGGAGCCAGTGCACGCCGAGCCCGGCGAGCACGAGGAACCACAGCACCATCACCGGGCCGAACAGGCGCCCGACGCGGTGCGTCCCCTGCTTCTGGATGGCAAACACGCCAATCAGGATGACCACCGTGATCGGCACCACGTACGGTTCGATCATCGGCGTGGCGACCTTCAGCCCTTCGATGGCGCCGAGCACCGTGATGGCCGGCGTGATCATGCCGTCGCCGTAGAGGAGCGCGGCGCCGAAGAGCCCCAGTAGCACCAGCACCGGCCACTTCGGCACGTTGCGGGCACCGGCCGGCAGCAGCGCGGTGAGCGCCAGGATGCCGCCTTCGCCGTGGTTATCGGCGCGCATCACGATGGCGATGTACTTCACCGAGATCACGAGGACCAGCGAGTAGATGATGAGCGAGAGGACGCCAAGGACGTTCTCGGGCGTGGGGGCGACCCCGTGCGGCCCGTAGAAGCACTCGCGCAGGGCGTAGAGCGGGCTGGTGCCGATGTCGCCATAGACGACGCCGACGGCGCCGATGGTGAGCGGAAGCAGTCGCTGGTGCGACGACTCTGTGGACACGAACATTCCTCCAATGAGCCGACGGGGTTAGCTGACGGGCTGGAGGTTGGAAGTCCCCTGCCGGAGTGAACCGGCTGCGCCCCTGAACCTGGGTCCCCCGCGGCGCTCGTCGAGCGCCTTAGGCGTGATGTCGAACGGTTAGCCTAGCAGACTTCTGCGGCAGCCACGGCACGATGGCGCGCCGGAGTCATCGCCGCGGCGAAGCCGATCAACGCAGGGTGATCGGCCAGCGGAAGGCAGCACCACCCAATCGGGCTGCCGGACTACTCGGCCGGCGTGTCGCCCTTCTTCAGCCGTTCGCGCGCCTTGTCCACGTCGCGATGGAAGACGAACAGGCGGTCGGCGTTCCCCTCGGGGTCGGTGAAGTTGAGCTGCTTGCCGTTCTTCAACTTGATGCGCAGGTTCTTCTCGAGATAGCCGACCTCGAACGTGCCCAGGTCGAGCAGCGGCGTCGTGAACGCATCGTCCTTCTCGGTGGTGTCGTAGCGCAGGCCGCGCGCCGTGGCGATGAGCCGCCCCTTGCAGTTGCCCATGCGGTGCTTGTGGATGACCTCGATGCTGGCATCGAGCCGCACTTCGCGGAGCTTCACCGCAATCTGCTGCATTCCCGGCTTGACGTCGATTGCCTGGGCCAGCCCCTCGAAGCCGGTCGCCGACACGTTCAGGCGATGCGAGCCCGGCTTGACGTCGGTGGTGGTGATGGGCGCCTTGCCGATGAACACGCGGTCGACGAAGACCTGCGCGTCGGGCACGTCGGCACTGAATTCGATCATCGCGGCGTCAGCCGCGGGTGCTGCCGGCGCGGCCGGTTCAGGGTTCGGCGCAGGTGCGGGGGCCGCCGGTTTGGGCCGGGGGTCGGCCGGTCTCGGGGTGGCCGGTGCCGCCTTTGCCTCGGTGGCAGGCGCCCGACGGGGCGCGGGCGCGGGAGCCACGGCCGGTTTCTCGGCCGGCTTGCTGTCCGGGGCCGGCTGCGACGAACAGCCTGCGATGACGAGCATCGAGAGGCCAAGAAGCAGATAGGAAGCTGATGCGAGGGCGCGTCGAGTCACGCCTGCAATCCTACCCGAAGGCCGAGCTGCCTCGGGTGGTGTGTTAGTCGCCGTCGAGCCGCGGCGCGGCGCGCCTGGCCAGCGCACCGATGACCCAGGTGTAGAAATTCGTCGCCATGTAGACCACCCACAGCGCAGGCACCGCGGCGCTGAACGCCATGAGCCACGCCACAATGGCGTCGGCGGCGGTCTCGGGGTGCCCGAGGCCGAGCAGCCCGACGTCGAGCCCCAGCATCGCCACGATAGTGGCGACCAGCGACCCGCCGAACGATGCCGGCAGCGAGCGCAGCAGCGGCAGCAGCACCATCGTGTTGAACGTGAAGCGCATGCGGTCCGAATGACTCCCCCAGAAGGTTACCTTCCAACGGAGTCCCGGCGCTACTGCGGAAAGGCCGTCGGGACCGTGTCCCCATGGAGTCGGCCCTGCTCGCACGACGCGGCGCGACCCTGCTGCATTGGCTTTCACGATGAACGCCGCTCGATCTATCTATTTGTTCGTGGTCACGCCGGCCTCTATCGTCAACATATGTCGCGGGCTGCGCCCGCTTCAGAGAGCGAGGGGATTGGTCATGAACTGGTCGTTGCGTCTGGCCACCGTCCGGGGCATCACCCTGAAGGTGCACATCACGTTCGTATTCATCGTGTTTCTCGCCGCCGCGAACTGGGCCGCACTCGGCCCGGCTGGCATGGCGTTCGGCGTCGGCCTGGTCCTGCTGCTGTTCGCCTGCGTCACGCTGCACGAGTTCGGGCACGCGCTGGCGGCACAGTACTTCGGCATCCCGGTGAAGGAGATTGTGCTGCTGCCGATCGGCGGCATCGCGTTCCTCGGCCGCGCCACCCGTCGTCCGTTCGAGGAACTGGTGATTGCCGCGGCCGGACCGGCTGTGAACGTCGTGATCGTCGCCCTGCTGGCTCCGGTCGTCTGGCTGGCGGGTGACGGGCGCGTCGACCTGACGCCCGCATTGCTGCGGCCTGACGGCGCGACGCCGTCGCTGCTCGAAGCGGTGCAGTGGCTGGTCGGGGCCAACATCGGCCTCGTACTCTTCAACATGATCCCGGCCTTCCCGCTCGACGGTGGCCGCATTCTGCGCGGACTGCTCGGCCTGCTGACCGACTGGTCGCGCGCGACGCGCTGGGCCACAGCCACGGGCCAGTTGCTCGCCATGGGCATGGGCGGCTGGGGCCTGCTCTCGGGGCAGTTGATGCTCGTCCTGCTCTCGGCGCTGATCTTCTTCTCGGCGTCGTCGACCGCCGCGGAGGAACGTGGCTACACCGTGCTGTCGTCGTACCGCGTCGGTGACGCGTGCAACCGGCACGCGCTCCTGCTCTCGGAACACGAGCGTGTGAGCACGGTGATCGGCTACATCCTCACCAGCTATCAGCCCGACTTCGCGGTGCTGCGCGGCGCCGACCTGCTCGGGGTGGTGCGGCGCGCCCAGGTGGTACAGTCGCTGGCGCTGCAGTCGGGCGACCCGGTCGTTTCCAGCATCATGAGGCCGGTGCGTCGAGTCGATGCGCGGCACTCGCTCGCCGACGTGCGGCAGGCGATGACCGAATCGGGGGCACCGGTCGCCGCCGTGTTCGACCGCACGCTCTTCATTGGCCTCGTCAGCCTCGAGGACATTGCCGAGGCCGAGATGGTGCTGGCCTTCACCCGGCGCGATGAGCCGCCCGTTACTGGCGTCCGTCCGATGTCCGGGCTGAACCCGGCTGAGGCCTGATCACCGCGGAGAACACGGAGATTCACGGTCAACTCTTCTAGAGCGTTTTCCGCTTCGGTGTAGTACGTAGTGTCCGGCTTTAGCCGGACTTTCTGGGGTCCGCCTAAAGGCGGACACTACACCGAAAATGGAAAACGCTCTAGCTCGCCGCGTCCTCTGCGTCCTCCGTGGTGGTGCCTGTTGCAATAGCCGCGTGACCAGGCGCGCCGTGCCCCGCCATAATCAGGTGTGGCACGGCGGCAACTCGAACACGACCCCGAGGAGGAACAGCGGCAACTGGACGCGGCGATGGCCGACGTCACGCCACTGCCGCAGGACCACCGCGTCCGACTGCGGACCTTCCTGCCGCCTCCACCGGCGCCGCGTCAGCCGTATCGACCGCCGCCCGAGCGCTCGCGCGACGACGAACCGGAGGACACCGACACCGATACCGCCTATGTGGCGCCCGGCGTCGATCGGCGCGCGTTGCGGAAGCTGCGGCGCGGCCAGTACGTGGCCGCCCGCCACCTCGACCTGCACGGGCTGACCAGCAAGGAAGCGCTAGTCGAGGTGCGCACCTTCATCGAGCTGCATCGTGGTGCCTATCGCTGCGTGGCAATCGTGCACGGCCGCGGGCTGCATTCGACCGGGGCTCCCGTGCTCCGCACCGCCGTCCGGGCCCTGCTGCGCACCCAGCACAGCGTGCTGGCCTTCACCGACGCGCCGCGCGACGACGGCGGACCCGGCGCGGTCTACGTCCTGCTCCGCGGCTGAGACCACCCATGAGCCTCCACGTCTTTCTTCGCACCACGCCTGTCCAGACCTCTGCGCAGGCGCTCTTCGACTGGCACGAGGCGCCCGGTGCATTCCAGCGGCTGACGCCGCCTGGCGAGCCGGTGCGCGTGCTCACACAGGTGGGCGGCATCAAGGACGGTGCGCAGGTGTCGGTGCGCGTGGGTCCCTGGCCGTTCTCGCTGCGCTGGGATCTCGAACATCGCGACTATCACTACGGCGAGTCGTTCACCGACCAGCAGGTGCGCGGCCCCTTCCGGTCGTGGCGCCACGTGCACCGCATGGTGGCCACTGGTCCCGACAGTTGCCTCCTGGAAGACCGCATCGAATACGCGCTCCCCTTTGGCCTGCTCGGCGACCTCGCCGCCAGGCTCATCGTCGAGCCGAAACTCCGCCGCCTGTTCGACTTCCGCCACGACGTCACGCGGCGGGCGTTCGAGCCGCGCTGAAGCGCGGCCGGCTTCAGGCGATGGGCGATGACGGTCCGGCTAAAGCCGGACCCTACGTACCGTCCGGAGCCCCGAGCCTGCGTGCAGTTGTCGTGTCCGGCTTCAGACGGACCTGGCAAGTTCCCCCTTCCGCCCCAACTGCCCTCGCGTCCAACAGCGGCGTCTCACCGGCTCCCCCGACTTCACCGACGGCGCCGACTGGGCGCAGAAGACGATGCGCATCCTGAAGACCGCCGGCATCAGACCTTCAGGTCGGCTCGCTGCGGTGGACCTCAGCCCTTCACGAGGAAGAACTTCTTCGTGAGGCACTCGCGCAGCCGCTCGCGGTGGTCGCCCTGCAGCTCGATGGTGCCGTCCTTCACGGCGCCGCCCGTGCCGCACGACTTCTTCAGGTCGAGGCAGAGTTCCTTCACGAACAGGTCGTTGCGCGGCAGGTCGTAGACCACCGTGACGGTCTTGCCGCCGCGGCCGGCCTTCTCCACCCGCAGCTTCGCGACCGGCCGGTTCGGCACGGCGTCCTGCGGCGCCGATTTCTTGCTGCACTGGCAGTTGCTCTTCGGCCAGCCGCAGACCTGGCACGCCTCGCCGCCGCCGGTCGAGTAGACGAGGCGCGCGTTGTCGCGGCCGCTCATGGTTGCGACGCTCCGAGGTCGACGTGCCGCACGGCCAGGTAGGCGCGCGAGAGCTCGCCCCGCATGTCAGGGTGTGCGATGGAGATGAGCAACTCCACGCGCTGACGCAGGCTGCGGCCGAAGAGGTTGACGGCGCCGTACTCGGTGGCCACCCAATGCACATGACCGCGGGTCGTCACCACACCCGCGCCAGGCTTCAACGCCGGCACGAGGCGCGACAGCGTGCCGCCGGCCGCCGTCGACGGCAGGGCGATGACCGGCACGCCCTCCTTCGACAGCGCGGCGCCGCGGATGAAGTCCATCTGGCCGCCGATGCCCGAGTAGATGCGGTAGCCGATCGAGTCGGCGCAGACCTGTCCGGACAGATCCACTTCGAGCGCCGAGTTGATCGCCACGACGCGGTCGTTGCGGCGAATGATCGCGGTGTCGTTCGTGCGGTCGCACGGGTGGAACTCGACGAACGGGTTGTCGTTCACGAAGTCGAACAGCTGCTGTGAGCCGCTGACGAAGCTGGTGACCGTCCGGCCGCGGTGCACGTGCTTCAGGCGGTTGGTCACCACGCCGCTCTTGATGAGCGCCATGACACCGTCGGAGAACATCTCGGTGTGGATGCCGAGGTCCTCCTTGTCACCGAGCCGGCGCAGCACCGCGTCGGGAATCGCGCCAATCCCCATCTGCAGTGTCGCGCCGTTCTGCACCAGCGCCGCGACGTGCCCGCCAATCTGCGCCTCGACGGCGCTCGGTTCGGGCGGGTCGTGCGCGAGCAGCGGCCGGTTGGTCGCGATGAAGTGCGACACCGTGGCGAACGGCACGAGCGTGTTGCCGTGCGTGCGCGGCATCTGCTCGTTGATCTCGGCGACGATGACCCGCGCATTGCGCGCGACGGCGAGGGCCGCATCGACGGAGGTGCCGAGCGTGCAGTAGCCGTGACGGTCGGGCGGCGAGAGTTGCAGCAGCGCGACGTCGATCTGAATCAGTCCGGAGTCGAACAGCGACGGAATGTCCGACAGGAACACCGGCATGAAGTCGGCCCGGCCGTCGTCGATCGCCGCGCGAAGCGCTGGTCCGGTGAAGAGCGACACCGAGAAGAAGCGCCCCTGCTGCTCGGGCGTCGCGAACGGCGCCGGTCCGGAGGTGTGCAGGTGATAGAGGGTGATGTTGTCGAGATCGGTGCGGCGCGCGAGCGCCTCGATGAGCGGTGTCGGCGTCGCCGCCGCACCGTGAATGAAGACACGCATGCCGCTGCGTACACACGCCACCGCGTCATCTGCGCTGGTCGCGCCCAGGGGCCAGTCGGCGGTCATACGGTAAGTGTACCAGCGCCGTCGGTGACCGCGTGCAGCGTGTCGACGCTCTCACCAGAATGCGGCGTGTGCACGACGCCAGGGAACAGCAGCAACTCGCTGTCGACGCCGGTCCCCCGGCCGCTACTCGCTGGTCGAATGGCCTGAGCCGGGGTCGACGGCTTCGAATCCGGAACAGCGCGCCACGGGAAGAACCGGATACCGCCGGAAGCGAGGGTCCGAAGCGGACCGCTCGCAGAGGTAATAGGTCTGGTCGCGCGACGAGGGGACGCGGCGCACCCATGCGCACCGCGCGCACAGCCCTGCGCGCGCCACCTCCGGACCGGTGGGCATCACGAATGCCCCCTCGTGCGGCTCACTTCGGCAGATGTACCGACATCATCACCAGGGTGCCGTCGATCTGGGTAAACCAGTGCGGCGTCTTCTCGGGCACCAGCACCCAGTCGCCCGCCGTAATGGTGCGCGACGCGCCGCCGTCGATGCCGGTACCGGAGGCATTGTCCGGGTTGGGGCGCCGTTCGTTCTGCAGCGTGCCGCCCGTGACGACGGTGCCGCGGCCTTCGACGACGTAGAAGAGTTCGGCGTCCTTGTTGTGTGTGGACGCCGGCGCGTTGAGACCGCCGACGCGGTACTCGAGATTGGCGTTGTAGGGGGCGAGCGAGACGATCGGCTGCACGAAATTCGGCTGGTCCGGTTTTCGCTCAGACTTCGCCCTGGCAATCAGCGCTGTCACGTCGCCCGCCGACGCGAACAGCTTCGGTACGGCTGAGCTTCCCTGCGCCGACAGGCTCGAACCGCCCGTCAGGACACCGCCCACCACCACCAACACGGCCACCATCAATCGCATACAGGTCACCTTTCGGAAACCCCGATTCTACCGGTCTCACGGCCTCCGTGGCCATCGCCACGGAACCGTTCACTATCGCCAACCCCCTCCGGCGTGTCATGATCAAGCGATGTCTTCTGAACAACCGCCCGTGGAACAAGCCCCCATTACGTTTGCCAGCATCGGCCTCCGCCAGGAACTCGCTGATGCTGTAGCCGCCCTCGGCTACGAGGAACCCACCCCTGTCCAGCGCGAGACCATTCCGCTGCTGCTCGAGGGGCGGGACCTGCTGGGGCAGGCCGCCACGGGCACGGGCAAGACGGCCGCATTCGCTCTGCCGATGCTGCACCTGATTGGGGAGGAGAAGCCGGCCGCGCGCAAGACCTGCGGCCTGGTGCTCGTCCCGACCCGCGAACTGGCCATGCAGGTGGCCGAGGCGCTGCACAAGTACGCCAAGGGCAGCGGCGTGACCGTGTTGCCGCTCTACGGCGGCGCACCGATGCACACCCAGATCCGCGGACTCGAGCGTGGCGCCCACATCGTCGTCGCCACCCCCGGCCGCGCCCTCGACCATATCCGCCGCGGCACCCTGAAGCTCGACGGCATCCGGATGCTCGTGCTCGACGAAGCGGACGAGATGCTTGACATGGGCTTCGCCGAGGACCTCGATGAGATCCTCAAGGTGACGCCGCCCACCCGTCAGACGGCGCTGTTCTCCGCCACGATGCCGTCGCGCATCATGGCCATCGCCGACCGCCACCTGAAGAACGCCGCGCGCATCACCATTCCGCGCGAGAAGGCCGTGGCCGGCGCCGTGCCGCGCGTGAAGCAGATCGCCTACGTCGTGAGCCGTGCGCACAAGTCGGCGGCGCTCGCGCGCATCCTCGACATGGAAGATCCGGTGGCCACCCTCGTCTTCTGCCGCACGCGGATCGAAGTGGAGCAACTTGTCGAGACGATGACCGCGCACGGCCAGCGGGCTGAGGCGCTGCACGGCGGCATGCTGCAGAAGCAGCGCGACCGGGTGATGGGGCTCTTCCGCGCGCAGAAGGCCGACCTGCTGATCGCCACCGACGTCGCGGCACGCGGCCTCGATATCGAACACCTGTCGCACGTGGTGAACTACGACGTCCCGGCCTCAGCCGAGGTCTACCTGCACCGCATCGGCCGCACCGGCCGCGCCGGGCGCGGCGGCGTCGCCATCACGCTGGCGGAACCGCGCGAGCATCGCCTGCTGCGCGTCATCGAGCAGTTCACGAAGTCGAAGATCGACGTCGCGACGGTGCCAACGGTGGCCGACCTGCGCTCGCGTCAGCTCGACGTCACGCGTGCGGCGCTGCGTGAGACCCTGCTGGCCGGCACCTTCGACCACGTCCGCGTGATCATCGAATCGCTCGCCGTCGAGTTCGACATCGTCGACATCGCCAGCGCCGCCGTGCACATGGCACATGCGGCGTCGGCGGGCAACGGCGACGACCGCGAGATTCCGGTCATCGACGTCTCGAAGCCGTCTGCCGATCGCGGCCGCCCGGAACGCGGCTTCGAACGGCGCCCTGCCGCACGCCGCGAGTTCCCGGCAGCACCGCGTGAAGGTGGCGCTGGCCGCCTCGTCGACAGGCCGCCGCAGCGCCAGGCCGACGGGGATGGCCGTGTGGTGCGGCTGTTCGTGGGTGCCGGCCGCATCGCGGGTGTGCGCCCTGGCGATCTGGTGGGGGCGATTACCGGCGAGGCGGGAATCGACTCGCGCTCGCTCGGCTCGATTGAAATCGGCGACCGGTTCTCGCTCGTCGAGGTGCCGGAAGCGATGGCCGATCAGATCATCACGGCCATGAAGTCGGCGAACATCCGCGGCAAGAAGGTCCAGTTCCGCCGCGAACGCTTCGAATAAAGGTTCGAGTTTCGGTGTAGTGCGTAGTGTCCGGCTTCAGCCGGACGTTCTGGGTTCCGCCGAAAGGCGGACACTACACCGATCTCGAAACCGCGCTAGTCCCGCGAGCCGCCGAGCTTGGCGAAGGCCGCCGACATGGCGGTCGCCGTCGACGCCGGCTGCGGCTGCGGAGCGGGTCGGCCCTGCGGCGGACGGCCCGGCTGCTGCCCGCGTGGACCACGGTCGCGCGATTCACCGGCGGCCGGCTTCTGCCCCGCCGGCAGCGGCTCCTGCAGCTTCATGGTGAGACCGACGCGCTTGCGCTTCAAGTCGATCTCCACCACCTTCACCTTCACGATATCGCCGGCCTTCACCACCTCGCGCGGGTCCTTCACAAAACGGTCGGCCAGCTGCGAGACGTGCACGAGGCCGTCCTGGTGCACGCCGATGTCGACGAACGCGCCGAAGTTGGCGACGTTCGTCACCACGCCTTCGAGCAGCATGCCTGGCTGCAGGTCGCTGAGATGTTCGACGCCGTCCTTGAACGATGCCGTCTTGAACTCCGGGCGCGGGTCGCGCCCCGGCTTCTCGAGCTCGGCGAGGATGTCCTTCACCGTCGGCACGCCGAACTGCGCGTCGGCGAATTCCTCGGGGCGCAGCGTGCGCAGCACGGGGCTCTTGCCGATGAGTTCGTGCACGCCGACACCGGTCTTCGCCACGATGCGCTCCACGACCGGGTAGGCTTCGGGATGCACGGCCGACGAGTCGAGCGGGTTGGTGCCGTCCATGATGCGGAGGAAGCCGGCCGCCTGCTGGAACGTGCGGTCGCCGACGCGCGGCACCTTCAGGATGTCGCGCCGATCGCGGAACGGACCGTTCTCGTCGCGGAAGGCGACGATGTTCTTCGCGATGGAGTCGGTGAGGCCGGAGATGCGCGACAGCAGCGGCACCGACGCCGTGTTGACGTCGGCGCCGACCGCGTTGACACAATCTTCCACAACGGCGTCGAGCTTGCGAGCGAGCTGCAACTGGCTGACGTCATGCTGATACTGCCCCACACCGATCGCCTTCGGATCGATGCGCACCAGTTCCGCCAACGGATCCTGGAGGCGGCGCGCGATCGACACCGCACCGCGCAGCGACACATCGAGGTCGGGGAATTCCTTCGACGCCAGCTCTGACGCCGAGTAGACCGACGCGCCAGCTTCGGAGACCACGATCTTGGTGAGCGGCAGATCGGGGTGACGCCCGATGAGGTCGGCGGCGAGCTTGTCGGTCTCGCGCGACGCCGTGCCGTTGCCGATGGAGATGAGCTGCACCTGGTGCTTCACGCAGAGGGCGCCGAGCGTGCGCAGCGAGCCTTCCCAGTCCTTGCGCGGCTCGTGCGGATAGATCGTCGCGGCCTCGAGCAGGCGCCCGGTACCGTCCACCACCGCCACCTTGACGCCGGTGCGAATGCCGGGGTCGAGCCCCATCGTGACGCGCTGTCCGGCTGGAGCCGCCAGCAGCAGGTCGTGCAGGTTAATGCCGAACACGCGAATGGCCTCAGCCTCGGCCTGCTCGCGCAGCCGCTGCTCGATCTCCACTTCGAGGTGCACCGCCAGCTTGAACTTCCAGGTCCAGCGCACGGTTTCCTGCAGCCAGGCATCGGCCGGACGCCCCTTCGGCTCGATGCCGAACTTCCCGGCAATGCGACGCTCGGGTTCGGTCGGCCCGGTCGCCCCTACGGATTCAGGCAGCACCACCGACAGGCGCAGGAACTCTTCCTTGCGGCCGCGGAACAGGGCCAGCGCACGGTGCGACGGGACGTTCTTCAGCAGTTCGCTGGCACCGAAGTAATCGGAGAACTTGCTGCCGGCCTCTTCCTTGCCGTCGATCACCTTCGACACCCACTCGCCGCGTTCCCACAGCAGCGTACGCAGCCCGCCGAGCAGTTCGGCGTCTTCCGAGAAGCTCTCCACCAGGATCCAGCGCGCGCCTTCGAGTGCCGCGGCCAGGTCGGCGACCCCCTTCTCGGCATCGACGAACGCCGCGGCTTCCGTCTCCGGCGTCTTCGTCGGGTCGCCGTGCAGCGCGAGCGCCAACGGCTCGAGCCCGGCTTCACGCGCGATCTGCGCCTTCGTGCGACGCTTCTGCTTGTAGGGAAGATACAGGTCTTCGAGCCGCGCCTTGGTGTCGGCGTCGCCAATCTGCGCCGCCAGCTGCGGCGTCAGCTTGCCCTGCTCCTCGATGCTCTTCAGGATGGAGGCCCGGCGCTCTTCCAGTTCCCGCAGGTAGTTCAGCCGCTCTTCGAGCGCGCGCAGCTGGATATCGTCGAGGCCGCCGGTGGCCTCCTTGCGATAGCGCGCGATGAAGGGGACGGTCGACTTCTCGTCGAGCAGCGCGACCGCGGCGGTGACCTGCGGCACACGTACGTTGAGTTCCTCGGCGATGCGGGCTTCGATCGATGTCATGCGGGAAGGCGTTCCTGTCGAGGGGGTGGGCTTCTGCGTTGGCAATGCGTCCGTGTGGACGACGCCGGGTGGGTCGATTGTAGCAGGCAGCGACGCGTGATGATTGCGGTAGACTGAACCGCTTCAGGCTAGGCGCCATCGCCCCTGACCGACTCTGCCCACGATCACCCCGCGCGCAGCCGCGACCTTCGGCTCGACTCACATGAGCACTCGGTATCCCACACCCCCCGAGCCGATCCGCATGGCCGATTCCGACATCGGGCCGTCCGAGGTGGCGCTGGTCAACGAGGTCCTCCGCTCACGCGCCCTCAGTTGCGGGCCGATGATCGAGCTGTTCGAGCGGGAGTGGGCCGCGCAGGTGGGCGCGCGGCACGCCGTCGCCGTGTCGAGCGGTACAGCCGGGCTCCACCTCACAATGATTGCCGCCGGCGTCACGGCGCACGATCTGGTGGTGACGACGCCGTACTCGTTCGTCGCGTCGGCGAACGTCATCCTGTATCAGCGGGCCGTGCCGGTCTTTGTCGACATCGATCCGCTGTCGCTGAACATCGACGCCGTGCGCGCGGCAGAGGCGGTGGAGCAACTCGCCTCTGGACGCGCTGCGGCCCGCCGCTGGCTGCCCAGGTCGGGCGCCGCCGGTGTCCGCCGCGTCAAGGCGTTGCTGCCGGTGCACGTGTTCGGACGGCCGGCCACCATGGGGCCACTGCTGGCGTCGGCTCGCCTGCACGGCGCGTCGGTGGTGGAGGACGCCTGCGAAGCGATCGGTGCCGAGCACCTGGGTCGGCGTGCCGGCACCTTCGGCGATGCGGCGGTGTTCGGCTTCTTCCCCAACAAGCAGATTGCGATGGGCGAAGGCGGCGTCATCACCACCGACTCAGACGAGTGGGCGGCGCTCTTCCACAGTTTGCGGAACCAGGGGCGGACCGCGGGCGGTGCGTGGCTGGAGTACGGACGGCTCGGCTACAACTACCGGCTGAACGACATGAGCGCGGCGCTGGGTCTGGCGCAGTTGCGACGCCTGGACGAACTGCTTGCGCGGCGCGCCGCCGTTGCCGACGCCTATTCGCAGCGGCTGGCCGAGCCGGGCATCACCCCGATCGCGCCGACGCCTGGCACCACCCGTATGAGCTGGTTCGTCTACGTGGTGCGGTTCGACGCCGACATCGATCGCGATCTGGTGATGCGGGAACTGCACGAGCGCGGCATCCCGTCGCGCCCCTACTTCCCGTGCATCCATCTGCAGCCGTTCTACCGCGAGCGGTTCGGCTTCAGTGAAGGCGATTTCCCGCACGCCGAAGCGGCAAGCCGGTCGACGCTTGCCCTCCCCTTCCACGCGAACATGCCGCTGTCGCAGGTGGAGTTCGTCGCCGACGCCGTGCGCGAGGTCGTCCGGCGGCTGCGCGGCTCCGCGGTCTCGAGCGCCACTGTGGCCGTGGCTGCGCGGGCGGCGAGCCAGGCGGTGCTCGTCCGGCCGGCACAGGGCGCCGACGCGAGTGACGAGGCGATGATCGACGCGTTCCTGTCGCGTCAGGCGCTCCACCTGCCGATGGACGACGTGCGTGGTCTGGTGGGTGGACGCCGCGTGCTGGTCACTGGCGCCGGCGGCTCGATCGGTTCTGAATTGTGCCGGCAGATCGCCGCGTGCGGCCCGGCGTCGCTCGTGATGCTCGACCGCTACGAGAACGGCCTGCACGCGGTGGCTGAAGAGCTGTCGTGGCTGGCGTGTGCGCAGCCGGTGATTGCCGACATCACCGACCGGCCCCGCCTCGAGATGGTCATGGCCGAGGCACAGCCCGAGCTTGTGCTGCACGCCGCCGCGCACAAGCATGTGCCGCTGATGGAACAGAACCCCGGCGAAGCGGTGAAGAACAACGTCACCGGCACGCGGCTCGTCGTGGAGGCGGCGGTGCGAGCCGGCGCGCTGCACGTCGTGCTGATCTCCACCGACAAGGCCGTGCGACCGAGCAGCGTGATCGGCGCCACCAAGCGGCTGGCTGAACTCATCGTGCAGCGGATGGCGGCGCGGACAGCGACGCGCTGCGTGAGCGTGCGCTTCGGCAACGTGATCGGCAGCAACGGCAGCGTGCTCCACACTTTCCTCGGACAGGTGCGAGCCGGTGGCCCGGTCACCGTCACCGACCCGGAGGTGCGCCGCTACTTCATGCGCATTCCGGAGGCGGCGCAACTCGTGCTGCACGCGGCATCGGCTGCACCGTCAGGCTCGATTGCGGTGCTCGACCTTGGCGATCAGCTGCCGATTGTCGACCTGGCGCGGCATGTCATTCGCGCTGCGGGCCACGAGCCCGATGTCGACATCCCGATCGTCTTTACCGGCTTGCGCCCTGGCGACAAGCTGAGCGAAGAACTGCTGGGGGAAGGCGAAGTGCTGCAGGCGTCGCACGTCGAGGGGGTGGGCTGGGTGGAAGCGCCGCCGCGGACCGACTGGGACCGGTTCGACCACGAGCTCACCGAACTGGAGCGGCTCGCGGCGGCACCCGACCGGGCCGCGACCGTGGCGGCGCTGGTCGCGCTCGTCGACCGCGAACCGGCTCAGACCGCCGGGACCTGATCCGTGTGCGCGTCGAGGCGCCGGCGCGCACCGTTGGTGGCATAGTGCGTTTCGAGGTAGTCGACACCGTCGGCCGTGATCGACAGCTTCGAGTTGTCCTCGCGCATCACGAAGTTCTTCTTGGTGAGGTACCAGACCGTGAACTCGAGATGCTCGCGCGCATGCCCGGTGAGCTGCTCGAGGTCGAGGATGAACACACCCGCCCGGCTCGGTTCGGCACGGCGTCGCTCGTAGAGCACTTCGAGCAGGGTGAGGCGCACCATCTGCTCCACTTCGATCGGATTGGACGCATGTTCCGGCGTGGCCACCGGCTGCCAGCGGGTCTTCTTCGCTTCGTTGTATGCGATGTCGTACTGCGCCCGGCGTTCGGGGTCGGTCAGCACTTCGTAGGCCTCGACCAGTTCGCGGAATCGCCCCTCATCCCCCGTGTGCAGGTTGTCGGGATGATAGCGCTGCGCCAGAAGCCGATAGACGCGATGAATGGTCTCCGGCTCCGCATTGGGGCTGATCTGGAGCAGTTCGTAGTAGTCCGGACCCTCGGGTTGAAACATGTTCCTCTGGTGCACGTCACGGCTATCGGCACGCCGATTCCGCGGCTGCACTACCCCACACACGATGCGTGGCCGTTCCGTGCAGGGACAAGAAGCCGGCTAGCCGCGCAGGTTCTGGTTGAAGAACTCCAGCGTGCGCTGCCAGGCGAGCGTGGCGGCGGCTTCGTCGTAGCGCGGCGTCGTGTCGTTGTGGAAGCCGTGGTTGGCGCCGTCGTAGACGAACAGCTGGTACCTCTTGCCGTTGGCCTTCAGGGCCGCCTCATAGGCCGGGAAGCGTCCGCCGATGCCGGTGTCCTTGGTCGGGTCGGCGTAGTGCAGCATCAGCGGCGCGGCGATCTTCGGCACGTCGGCGTCGCCCGCAGGTGCCCCGTAGAACGGCGCGCCGGCGTTCAGCCCGGCGCCGAGCCGCACCGCCAACTGGTTCACGATGCCGCCGCCGAAGCAGAAGCCGATCGCCCCGAGCTTCCCGGTCGACTCCGGGCGCGCCTTCAGCCATTCGGCCGACGCGACGAAATCCTCGAACATCTTCGGTCCGTTGACCGCACGGAACTTCGCTGCCCCCTGCTCGTCATCGCCAGGGTAGCCGCCGACCGACGTCAGGCCGTCCGGCGCGTAGGCGATGAAGTTGTTGGTTGCGAAGCGACGCGCCACGTCTTCGATGTACGGGTTGAGGCCTCGGTTCTCGTGGATGACCAGTACCGCCGGGTACTTGCCGGCTGCGGCCGGCCGCGCGTAGTAGCCCTTGATGCTGCCGTTGCCCTGCGGCGCCGCTACCGTCGCGTACTCGGTCTTGATGCGCGCATCGTCCTTCGGCACCTGCTGCGCCCACGCGTAGTTGGGCGTGAGGCTCTCGAAGAGCGCAGCGGCGGTGACACCACCGACGGCGAATTTTGCGGCGCGATCGAAGAACGCGCGGCGGGTGATCTCGCCGTGCTGGTATTCGTGGAACAGGTCGAGCAGTTCCTGCGGAAAATCAGATGCCTTCTTGCGGTCCATGGTGCCTCCCCTTCGCAGCGCGCAGTCTACTGAAGCTTGCGCGCAGGCGCCACGGTTTCCTTATTTGTTCGGCGACGCACCGGGAAAGGGACTCACACCGTCGCCTTCCCGACCACGCCGCTCTCCGCCGCCGGCTCGGGCGCCCACGGCGGCAACAGGCGCACCAGCAGCCACAGGATGCCGAACGGCGCGATGAGCAGTGCAATGGCCGGCAGCAGTCCGTCCCTGGTGACGTATTGCATCTTGTAGGTGGTGTAGCCGAGGAAGCTCTTCGAGAACAGCTGCCCGCCAATCACCACGTTCCATCGCATCGCGAAGATGCCGACCAGCGTCAGCACGCCGGCCACGGTGTAGATGCGCAGCCGCGTCGCCGACGGGATGGTGAACAACTGCGTCACCGCCAGCAGCGCCAGCGGCACCACCGTGCCGACCATGATCTGCAGCACGATCTGCGAGGTGAACAGTCGCGTGTGCACCATGAAGTCGAGCGCACGGAACGACTCGTCCGACTCGTAGACGCGGTGAATGAGATCGATCATCTCGAGCGTGAAGTCGATGATGAACGCGTAGAACAGGTACTGGGCGATCTTGTCGACGCAGGCCACGTCGATCTCCCGCCTGTACAGCTTCGACATCGCCATGTACATCAGCATCACCAGCGCGATCCCCGACACCATGGCCGAGAAGAGGAATACGATCGGCATCAGTGGCGTCGACCACCACGGGTTCGCCTTGATCGATCCGAAGATGAAGCCGACGTAGCCGTGCAGCAGGAACGCTGACGGGATGCCGATGATGGTGAGGGTGTGTCCCACCGTGTCGTCGATGCGCAGCGCCTCGTCGCTGATATTGTCCACACCGAGGCACAGCACCGCGTAGAACCACCGCGCCACGCCGCGACTGGCGCGCCACGCCAGCACCAGGTCCTTCCGGTAGTCGAGCCAGATCTCCAGCACCAGCACCACCATCAGATACCAGAGGTAGACGAAGCCGAACATCGCCATCGCCGACGTCGTGTGCGGCGTGAAGTACATCTCGAGCGACCGCTCGGGATGACCGAGGTGCAACTGCAGCGGCAGCGGCGCGACGATGAGGAACGCCAGCGCGGTCAGCAGTGCCAGGCGGTAGGTCGGCTTCACCACGTGCACGTTGAAGACCCGTTCGAGCGACGCGAGGATGAAGGCGCCCGCCACGAGCCCCTCCTATCGCACCGAGCCGTCGAGACCGTTGTAGTAGGTCTTCGACCCCGTGGCCATCTGCGGCTTGAGCACCTGCACCTTGTGCGTGCGGAGGAACGCGTGAATCGGGTCTGTCGGGTTCTTCAAATCGCCCAGCATGCGCGCGCCGGTCGGGCAGACCTCGCAGCAGGCCGTGGTCAGCCCCTTCGTGATGCGGTGATAGCAGAGCGTGCACTTGTCGACGGTGTTGGTGCGCGGGTCGATGTAGCGGCAGCCGTAGGGGCAGGCCTGCACGCAGTAGCGGCAGCCGAGGCAGCGGTCCTTGTCGACCAGCACCACGCCGTCCGGGCTGTCGAAGGTGGCGCCCACCGGGCAGACCTGCACGCACGGCGAGTCGACACAGTGGTTGCATAGCTTCGGCACGAAGAAGGTCTTGATGTTCTCGGGCATCCCGGGCAGGTCGGCGAAGCCGTCGTAGCCGCCGTTCGGCGCGTCTACCAGCGGGTGTTCCGGGTCGTCCATGTCGACGACGTAGCGCTCGACCCAGGTGCGAAAGTGCTCGTCGTCCAGCAGCACGCCGTTCTCTTCCTTGCAGGCGCGCACGCACTGACCACAGCCGATGCACTTCTCGATGTCGATCACCATCCCCCACCAGTGGTCGATGGTGTTGTAGTTCGGCGCCTTCTCCGGTTGCCCTTCGACGATGGCGTCCCAGGCGACCGAGGCTGCGCCGGTCAGCACCAGGAGGCGGCCCGCGCCCATCAGGAATTTTCGTCTGGATTCGTCCACGGCGGTCTCCTAGGACATCTTCGGGGCGTGCGGGTTGTGGCACTCGATGCAGGCGTTGTCGCCCGCATGGTCGGCCACGTCAATCTGCGGGAACGCCACCGGCTTCGATGGGCTCTTCGTGTGGCAGCCGACGCACAGCGCCTTGCCGTTGGGACGGGTGGGCTTCAGCGGTTCGTCACCGGCGGCATGCGTGGCGAGCGCGCCGTGGCACGACTCGCACGACACCCTGGCGTGCCGCGCGGTCTTGCGGAGGTCGCTGATGTCGCTATGGCATTCGACGCACGCGGCCTGCCCCGCGAACCGGATCGGCCTGGCCCTCGCGTCGTCCAGCGCGCCGGCGCGGTAGTGCCCGTAGACGCCGAAGTCAGCCGGGACAAAGAACGAGCGTCCGACCAGAAAGATGAGGATGCCGGCGACGAACAGCGCCGCCATCCGGATCAGATGCGAATAGTTGTGCCACCGGCTGCCCATGTACGCCCCTCCGCCTGCTGGCTGCAGCGGTGCACGGGGGGAGCCACAGCGAAGGGTGGCCGGATCAGGGGTGAATGCTGGGGAATTGGCGACGCTTGTACTTAAACGTCACATGCGGACAGCACGCCTGCCGGGATTCCGGCAGGCGCATTCCGAACGTTGAAGAGTGAACGCCGAACGCAGACGGCTACGTCAGCGGCCGGCGGCGGCGAGGCGTACGAACTTCTGCGCGCGGCGGCCGGTGCCGACTTCCGCCGTGTAGACGTTGCCCTTCGAGTCGGTCGCGACGTTGTGCAGGAAGACGAACTCGCCCGCGTAGTGACCGATCCGGCCGAAGGCGCCGACTTCCTGCAGCCCCTTGCGATCGAAGATGTGGATCTTGCCGTTGCCGGCATCGGCCACGTACATGAACTGCTGCTGCGGATCGGGCGAGAAGGCGATCGAGAAGGCGGTGCCGAGCAGTTTGGTCTTCCGCTCGATGAAGATCTCGCGCTGGAACTTGCCGTCGAGGGTGAACACCTGCACGCGGTTGTTGGTGCGCTCGGCCACGTAGACCAGACCGTCGTTCGAGACGCGCACACCGTGCACCAGGTTGAACTGCTGCGCGCCTGGGCCGTCATAGAGCGGACCGTTCGGCGCCTTGTCGTCCGGCACGTTGCCGTAGGCGCCCCACATGCGCTTGAACTTCCCGGTATCCGCGTCGAGCACCACCACGCGGCGGTTCACGTAGCCGTCGGCGATGAACGCCTCGTTGGTCTTCGGGTAGACGTAGATGTCGGCGGCGTTGTTGAAGTTCTCGGTGTCGAGGCTCCCCTTGCTCTGGCCGCGCTTGCCGACCTGGAAGAGGAACTTCCCGTCGCGCGTGAACTTCAGGATCATGTTCTCGGTGCGCTCGCGCAGGCGCGGGCCGCCGGCGGACGACAACCAGACGTTGTCCTTCGCATCGACGAAGATGCCGTGCTCGTCCTTCGGCCACTCGTAGCCGGCGCCTTCACCGCCCCACCCCTGCAGATAGTTGCCGTCGGCATCGAACTCCATCACCGGCGGCGCCTCGCGGCAGCACTCGGCCTCCGGGTTCTTCGCGACTTCATCACTCTGCAGCGACCACGGCCGCTGAATCAGCCAGATGTGGTCGTGCGAGTCGACGGTGATGCCGGACACCTGCCCGAGGATGAGGCCCTTCGGCATCTTCGGCCAGAACGGATCGACCTGATAGCGCGGCGCGACCGGCGGTTGCTGCGCGGCCACGTGCGACATGCGCCGCTCGGCGGCGCCGAGGGCGAGCAGGACGACGACAGACGTGAACAACGGCCACCGGCGTCGCGACAGAAGGTGATGCATAGCCGGGTAGTGTACCCGCACACCCCGCCACCGGGAAGCGGGAGGTCGGTGCCGGCGTCCGGCGTCCGGCCGTGATAAGTTCGCCGCATGCTCGCCACCTTGCCCCTGGTTCCCTTCTGGATCGATGGACAGCCCGCCGCGGCCCACAGCACGCGTCTCGGCATTGTGACCAACCCGTCCACCGGTGCCCCGCTCCGTCAGGTGCCGCTGGCCGGGGCGGTCGACGTCGACACAGCGGTGCAGAGCGCCAGGCGCGCATTCCCGGGATGGCGCGCGACCACGCCGCTGCGGCGCTCGCGCATCCTCGCCCGCTTTCGCGAACTGCTCGAGGTCAACCAGGCGGCCATCGCCACGCTGATCAGCGAAGAACACGGCAAGGTGTTCCTCGACGCGATGGGGTCGGTGCAGCGCGGCATCGAGGTCGTGGAGTTCGCCACCGGCGCACCGCACCTGCTGAAGGGCGCATTCTCCGAGGAGGTGGGGCGCGACGTCGACGCCTATTCCATCCTGCAACCAGTGGGTGTGTGCGCCGGCATCACGCCGTTCAACTTCCCCGCCATGGTGCCGCTCTGGATGCTGCCGATGGCGCTCGCCTGTGGCAACACCTTCATCCTGAAGCCGTCCGAGAAGGATCCGTCGCCGTCCATCCTGATGGCGGAGTTGCTGACGCAGGCCGGGCTGCCGCCAGGTGTCTTCAACGTGGTGCACGGCGACAAGGAGGCGGTGGAGGCGCTGCTCGCCCACCCCGGTGTCGACGCCATCTCGTTCGTCGGCTCGACCCCGATCGCGAAGCACATCTACACGACGGCCGCCGCGGCCGGCAAGCGCGTGCAGGCGCTCGGCGGCGCGAAGAACCACGCGGTAGTCATGCCCGACGCCGACATGACGTTCACCGCCGACGCCATCATGGGCGCGGCCTACGGGTCGGCAGGCGAGCGGTGCATGGCGATCTCGGCGGTCGTGGCCGTCGGCGATGCCGGCGACCGGCTGGTGGCGGCGCTGGCGGAACGCGCCCGCGCCCTGAAGGTGGCGCCCAGCCTCGAGCCAGGCTCCGACATGGGACCGGTGGTGACAGCCGAGCATCGGCAGCGGATCATCGGCTACATCGACGCGGGCGTGGCGCAGGGCGCGACGCTCGTCGTCGATGGCCGCGGCCTGGTGATCGCCGGGCACGAAGGCGGCTTCTTCGTCGGCCCGACACTGTTCGATCGCGTCACGACCGCCATGACGATCTACCAGGACGAAATCTTCGGACCGGTGCTCGTCGTGGTGCGCGCGGCCTCACTCGACGAGGCGCTCACCATCGTCAATGCCAACCCCTACGGCAACGGCACCGCCATCTTCACGCGCTCCGGGGCCGCCGCGCGCCTCTTCGAGCACGAGGTGCAGGTGGGTATGGTCGGCATCAACGTGCCGATCCCGGTGCCGATGGCGTTCTACTCGTTCGGCGGTTGGAAAGCGTCGCTGTTCGGCGACCTGCACGTGCACGGCGCCGAAGGGGTGAAGTTCTACACGCGCACCAAGGCGGTGACGCGGCGCTGGACGGAAGACCCGACCGTCGGCGGGTTCCACATGCCGACGATGTGAACGCTCGTCGCACGTCGCGAGTCGCGGTTTCGAGATCGGTGTAGTGTCCGCCTTTAGGCGGACCCCAGAACGTCCGGCTGAAGCCGGACACTACGGCCCCTCGAAACCCGCCCTTCCCGCCCTGGCGCGAGAACGACTCGTGCCTCGACGCGGTCGATGATACCGATGCCGCCTTCTTCCGCCAGCACCACCGCCATCGCCGCCCGCATGATGGTGTCCGTATTGGCCGACACGGTCGGACGGTTCAGCGTCAGCTGCTCGGCGAAGCGCGCCCTGAGGGCGATGGGCGGGAGGCTGGAGGTTGGGGACCAACGACCAACGACCAACGACCAAATCATGTGAAACTCCCCCATGCTGCTTCGACGTACCTCAGCCGCCGCATGGGTCTGCCTGTCGCTGCTTGCGGCTGGCCCCGCGTTCGCC
>Ga0114966_10000643_pt1 | contig 33433 bp, 20 predicted proteins | sample M_130207_XF_Meta_FD_87029 | JGI IMG/M metagenome (GOLD analysis project Ga0114966, IMG submission 87029) | Freshwater microbial communities from Lake Montjoie, Canada to study carbon cycling - M_130207_XF_MetaG | ecosystem: Environmental > Aquatic > Freshwater > Lake | place: Lake Montjoie... | reverse complement strand
GTGCTTTAGGTTCCTTTGGTGCTTTAGGTTCCTTTGGTGCTTTAGGTTCCTTTGGTGCTTTAGGTTCCTTTGGTGCTTTAGGTTCCTTTGGTGCTTTAGGTTCCTTTGGTGCTTTAGGTTCCTTCGGTGCTTTGGAAACAGCAGCAGCAACGATAACCGGTGTTGCAGACGCCGTTGCAGACGCCGTTGTGGTAGTGATGGTCGCGGTTCCACCAATAACAATCGGTGGCTGTTTAGATTTTTGCTGATGCTGATGCGGGTGTGGATGCGGTAAACATTCTTTCTTAGGTACAACCAGGTCACCAATAATTTGTATATTTTTGTCGTTTATCTCGAAGCGTTTTCCAATAATTCTGACCTTGATTGCGTCGCCTTCCTTAATCGAATTGTAATAAGTATTCGGATTATTTACATTATAATCACGTGCAATATATACAACAACCGGCAAATGCACATCTGCTGATAATGCACGAATTCCGGCTTGCGTTATATTTTTAGCAAAACAACAAATGACGGTTTGTTCAACAGGGTTACAGACGAGGCATTCGATTACTAAATTAAATTGCACATTTTTTCCAATAAGTTTGCCGCATTTGAAATCGAGAATACGAACAGACTCTGGTTTGATGAATCCATCGGAAATACAACGTCCTTCAATACAGTTTACAAGGGTTGTATGAAGAAGTGCCAATATATTACTTCTGCTGGACGCGTGCATATTTATTAAAATAAACGGTAGTAGAATATCATATGTAATTTCTCTTAATTTATATAAAGGTTCACATCCTTCGGTGTCAATAATCATTGTGCTTAGTTTTTCCGATATTTCTTTTGCTGTCGATAATAGATATTTGTTTTGTTGACTCTCATTATCATCGTCACTGTCACTGTCGCTGTGGCTGTGGCTGTTATTTGAACAAATGCTTGATGAATCGTTGCCCGAATCTGAATCAGCGCCGTTATTGTGAATACTGCTATTCAACAATTCATCGCCATTTGGACCTATATAAGAATATGTATAATTATTTGTGACAGGGTCTTTTACTATTCTTATAGAATGAGATATAGTTATATTTTCGCTTTCTATGGGTATGGATATAGATATAGGAGTAGGAGTAGGAGTAGGCACTACACGCGCTACTGGTACAGACGCCGGGGCTACTGGTACAGACGCCGGTACAGATGCAGGTATAGGTGTTTGTTTTTTAACACGAGTAACCTTGCGCTTTGGTTCTGTAACCGTAACAGGCTTAGGTTCGATAGTTTGTGATGCATTGGAGGACATTTCGGATGATTGTGCGATAATGAGAGTTAATTTAATATAGTATATTATCTTTATAATAGTTTCAATTTTATTTTATTAAAAATGTGTATAATAAAATAGAATAAATGGAATATGATAAAATATGACAAAATATGACAAAATATGAAAAAATAACTTTCATCTAAAAAATTTCTTTCTCTTTGTATTTCTTACAACCACTTTAACCGGTTTATAAATTATTTTATAAGTTAAAATTGTAACTAATATTATTAAACACAACAATATTATACTAATTATTGTGTAATTTATATATTGACGATTATAACATATGTATCTCATTTTTTTTTCTAAATGGTTTGGCATATCGTTTAAATCAGAGTTAATAATATATTTATTGATATCTTGCCAAGAATTTTTAACTGGAATTAATCTACCACGAAGGCCTTCTGATGATAAATAAGTAACACCCATTTGTTCGGACTCTGGCATTATTCCATAACCCATACTTGAATTAAAGTATCCATATATATTCATCATATTTGATGTAATATTAATTCTGCTTAATTTTATCATAAAATCGCTATATTGTTCATTACCTTTAATATGAAGTATTTGATTTTTATACTTGTTAAATGATTTGGTTGACGGAAAAATCTCAAAAACTTGTATTAATCTTCTATGAGTTAAATTTTCAGTAAAAATACCTCTATGAAGTAAATTCGAATAAAATAACAAAATATCACCTTGTTCGATATATATTTTCTTTCTATTTCCAAGCGACTTGATGGAATCATTAAAATTCATAAATAATTTTGTATGACTTCCAGGTATTACTTCCATAATTGTGTTATCTAAATAGGTTAAACACGTAAAAATAGGAATATTTTCACTATTACGCGATTGACATATGATGTCTCTATGGAAAGCTGATGCATCGGCAGAATTATTATTATCAGAAACTCTATACTTTATATAAACCGGATTTTCCCATTTCATTACTTTTTGTACAGTTGAAAGAATTGTATTTTCGATAAAATCTGTCATTTCATAATAATTTACTTTATCTTTTCTAATACTATCCATTGCCTTATCAGCAATAATTATTTTTTTAAAATGAATATATCCGTTTTCATTTAATTCATTGAATTCATTGAATTCATTTATCATTTATTTATAATTGTACTTATATTTATACATACATTTTTTATATTTTTTGTATAATTTTTGTTTGTATACTATTTGTTTGTATACTATTTGTCTTTGTAATCTTTGATATTTACTCTTCTTCACCTACTTCTTCTGCTGGTGCTTCTGCTGGCGCTTCTGCTGGTGCTTCTGCTGGTGCTTCTGCTAGTGCTTCTGCTGGTGCTTCTGCTGGTGCTTCTGGTGCTATACCTTCGCCACCACCACCACCTTCGTCTTTATCTGATTCTTCTTTCGCCTCTGCTCCTTCCGCCTCTGCAGCCGCCTCGTCTTCGTCAGGTTTTCCAGATAGACCAGTTTCTTCTAAAATAGTAGATAATATACCCATACCCTTTCCTTTTTCTTTTTCTTTTTTCGACATTTCTATTTCTCTTCTCAAAGAGTTACGCGGTTCACGTTGTTGTTCTATCTCCAGTTCTCCTAAAACTGATACAAATGTATCATTTAATTCGAATCTTTGACCTATGACCCGTATCATAATTTCTTCCCCTTCTTTTAATTCAGAGAAATATGGAATATTGTAATGGTGATCTCTGGCGATAAAAATATTTACTGGTGAATATTCGCTATCGTCTACGCGAGCAAGTATACCTGCATTTGTTATATTTTTAACACTACAAGATATGCGCATACCCTGAGAAGGATTGCATACTAAACATTCGAAAACTACTGTAAATGTTGCTATATTTCCTGTAATTATTCCACACGAGTAAGTTATTATGTTACACGACCGTTGTTTGACATAGCCTTCAATTGAACATTTCCCCTCAATATTGCTACGTAGTATATTTTCGAGGGTACTTTTTATATTCGAGCCTACACATTTTATAGGAACCGACAACCTTTTCGTTGAAATATTTTTAACATATAAAGATAATTTACCAGGGCGAACTTTTTGTTTAGATGAAGACGAAGATGAGGATGAGGACGAAGATGATAAATATGCAGAAGCCATATTCCTAGTAGATTGCGTAGGATTTGAAAAAATATTAGGTCGATTTCTATTAGCAACATTCCCACTACCTAACCCAGCCCTTACACTATTTCGCAAATTACCGACACCAGCCCTTACACTATTGCGCAAATTACCGACACCAGCTGTTACACTATTTCGCAAATTACTGACGCCATCATTTACACTATCGCGTAAATTACCTATACTATCTGTTACGCTCTTGTTAATGGCATCTATGCCACCACTTTCACTAATTTCACTGATACCTTTTTTTAATTTGTCTAATGATAACATATAATATATTATGCTATATATTATATGTAAATAAATCATATTTTTGCTTTAAACTATAAATCCATTAAATCCATTAAATCCATAAAATCCATAAAATCCATAAAATCCATAAAATCCATAAAACCTATCATTTTATGCTATTTTATTTAATATAACTTGTGATGGTGTTAAAAACCATATCTTATTCTTGTTTTGTGTAGCATCATAAAACCGTAAAAGAATTTCTTGAAAAATACATAATTCAACCTCATTCATATCCCTATTATTGGTAACCGAAAATGGTATTGCTGTACCGGGTGTTTCTTCTACAGATTTTATTCTATTTATAAATAGTTGTTGTATTCTATACTCATTTAATGTAAAATCTAAAGTACCTGATTCACGATGCTCTTTAAATTCTTTGGGTGTATAATTCATAACTTTTAAAAATCGAACAACCGTGTCATTTTTTCCTTTATCAAGAACTTCATTTAATGCAACCTTGCGTATCCATTCATCGGGTTGAGTTTTATGTTTTTCTTTTAGTTCTACGTATATTTTTGTTAATAACTCTTCATATTCCTGTTTTAAATTATATCTTAAATACCCTTCTTTCTCGTTACCAGGTAACTCTTCTATATATTCCAATAATTGATGATGGTCTAAAATATATGATAAATTATCTACTATATCTTGTTTAAGAGCTTGTTCACATCTCGCTGCAATACTATTTTTCTCATTATTTTTAGTTTTAAAAACAAGAGACGAATAATCATCGCCCCTTTTCTTATCTTTTTTTATACAAGTGATAAACCCGATTCGCCCACTCAATGCTTCTCTAGGTAACATATTTTTTTCCGAAATAGATTTTGTAAAATAAGAGAAATCTGTCCTCCCTCCTTGAACCCATTTATGTATATCGTTCTTTTTTATGTATATTTGAAATACACCTGTATTATTTATTAATAAAATTCCCTCCATCCTCTTTTCACCTATTAATATACGGTCTTCGTAATATTCTTTCATTAAACCGTCAAATACTAATTCATTGTCATATTTTGTAGGGTCTGACTGTCTTTCTCTGATAATCATTCTATATGCGGGAGAAATAATATAATTTAAAATAGAAAGAGTATCTTCCATATTTAATTCTTCTAAAATATGTGCAACTAATATTTTTTTTAATATCAAGTACGGTATAAAGAATAGTTTATTTTTAATAACTTTATAGCAATTAAAATACCAGTTTAGATTGCCTCTTTTTAAATGGTTATAGGTAAGAGCCTCTTTGAAATTTTTTAAACACCGTTTAAGTGCCGGCGGTTCTTTTGTTAATGATTCAACCATTTCTCTTATATATTCTTCCTGATCCGATAATTCTTCATCGCTTACTTCAGACAATCTACTAAGTTGTCTTGCTTCTTCTTCTTCTATTAATTTTTCTAACGATTTTTCTACATCTTCCCCTTGTTCCTCACGTTCCTCACGTTCCTCACGTTCCTCACGTTCTTCTTCCTCAATACTTTTAGATAATAATGATATTCGTTTTGACTCCATTCCTGGTTTTAGTCGTGCGTTTGACTTCGACTCATATTTCTTCTTGATATCTTTGAGAATATTTTCTTTTTTACTGGGTTTAAATAATATTTTCTTCCTTTTAAAGTCGACAGGGCGCTGTCTATCATATAGTGGAATAATCGGATTATTTAATTCGAGTGGTTGAAACAAATAGTAATCGCCGATGTTAATAAGTCTTCCATATCTTCCGTATTTATCTTTTATATATTCATTTTTATCTTCTAATAGTTGAGTAAGCGCAATATTAATTGCTTCGATGGGGTATTTTTTATTGTGATTTATTGCAGAAATCAGATCACTTGATATATCTTCCAACGATTGACTGGTAGCCGTTCGTTTATAAAAATATCTTTCTTGAAAAATATCGCGTATTCGTTGAATGATTTTATCGGTATTCATTGTAAGTATAGTGTCTGTAAATAAATCGGTTTTTGACCCAATGCGTTTTTTCGATATTTCCGGTTTACAGCTGAATACGCACTCCATATAGTCGCATATCGAAGACCCATTTTTGTCCCCAAGTTTATAATCTATTTCTAGTTTCTCATTAGTCACACTGTCGTACGATGAAAGAATCTGTCTTACAGATTGACCGCTAAGTTGTTCATCAAAATTTTCTTCAGTAAAATTGGTTTGTTCTATATTTAATAAACAATCAATGGCACCCTCTTTTAGGACACGACTAACTTCACCAATATATCTCGCCTTTCTCTCTGATAGACGATACATATATATATCCGCAGCTTCTTCATCGGGAGTATTCGTCAAAACAGACCCGTGAAGAAATATTTCCACATTGCGTTTTTCGAATTCGAGGTCCTTGTGACTACAGTTGCGGACTGCTCGCCCTATCGTTTGTTCAACTAGATTAATATTATACCACGGCTCTAATATATGTGTCTGGCGAATATTTTTAAAATCGAGTCCCTCAGTCCCCGACTTTGATATGATAACTACTTTTACAAACCGACCATCGAAATTCCCTTCATTTGCTGCTGCTTTTACGTCGCCTATATTGTCCGGCGATATATTAACATCGCCCGATATAACGACATATTTCGCCGGGAAAAATGTCTCTCCTGCTTTCATCTCGGAACGTCGCCGTGATGTGACAGCATCTATAGAATGTACACCTGCAGGTGGTCTATCAAATAAAGAATGCGCCTTTGTTCCATATCGCGTTAATCCCATACTTTCTAAAGCAAGCGCCAATGGTATTACACCTCCATCAATATAAAAACTATAAATGAGAACAATGCCCTCGGATTTGTATATATTATCGCATATGCTTTTGATTTTTGAACTATAGTTGCCAATTAATTCTTTTGAAAAAATAGGAGGAACATTCGGTTTATATGTGTAGTTTGATTTGGTTTCATCACTATACTCCATAATTCTTTGAAGACCGAATTTACCTACTAGAACTCTGATATCGTAAGACAATTCTTGGCTATTGGGGTCAAACTCATCGGACGGATAAGTAATATTGAGTGCTTCGAGTGGGCGCTGTAACAGCGCAATTCCAATTGAGTCATTTTTTTCAATATCGCGCATTTCGCCCTTTTTCGATTGTTGCAGTTGGCGAACAATGTAAGAATATACACCGTGTTGATATTCGGATAATTCAGTCAAGTAAATTTTGTCTACCATACTATCTAGTTTCCTATTTTCCGGAATGTTTCTTCCATTTATTTGTATTGTTGGTATACTATATGCATCACCTTTAAATGTTCGCGCCACATCAAATTCGCCGGGATATATCCTAAAAGGAAATGTATACGGATTTTCGCCCCGAATGTATGATATATATCCTGTCGAAAAACGCCGTAAATTGTCTTTGCCTAATTGCGCGATTTGTCGACCTTCACCGCCTTCACCGTCTTCCCTTGCTTCTACGAATATCCCATCTTCAGGGTTGTCATTGAATACTTCACGATAATCAATCTCAGCCCTCCCATCATTTAAACGCATAATATTAAGAAGCCATATAATTTCGCGATAACTATTATACATTGGTGTTCCGGATAATAGAAGAAGACGCATTGATAAGAATGGGCCAAATTTTGCCAGTTTATATAGTTGATTCGCTACACTACGGTTTGCTGCATTTTCGTCGGTATTTCTTATATTGTGAAACTCGTCAATCACAATGAGGGAATTGCCGAAAGTTATTTTCATTTTCTGTTTCATTATTTTTGTTCTATGCGTGGGGTCGGTAACGGTATCATCGACGCTGGATGTTTTTTCGATTAGACTACTAAATTGGTCATATCCTAAGAATAAATAAGAGCGGCTTATTATCTTTTTGATTTCGCTAATTACCTTTTCTTCGCTCATTCCCTTCATATTCATTGGATTTATTTCTTTCAAATATTTGTTACCAGTACAAGAGCGTATATTCCATATACCGTCTATTAATTTTAATTTTCGTCTATCGAATAATTGTAATCTGAAATTTTGCTGGACATTTGGGCTGGCTACTACAATTATTTTGCGGGATGTTGATAGACCGATTTGTGAAAGATAGTCGCGCATTTCTTCGCATATAGTTATAGCGGAACACGTTTTGCCTGTACCCAGACCGTGGTAAAGCAATAGACTATTGTATGGTGTTTGAAATGAAAGAAAATTGCGAACAAAAAGTTGGTGCGGTGATAATTCGAATTCGGCGTTGCACATTTTGTTCGCGTGTTCTTTTATTTTTTCCAAAGAGTCGTATACGGTTCCATCGTATTGTGTATCGCCAAATTCCTTTTTCGATGCTATTTTTATGTTAAAATTGGGATCATCCAGGGTTGGATAAAGAAAATCGTACGCTTCGTGGCCGCTTCCAGCGCCGTGTTCGGGTGATGGCGAGGGTGATGATGGAGGTGCAGCTGCTGATGCCACTGCTACTGCTGCTGCTGCTGCTTCTCCTGCTGCTGCTTCTCCTGCTGCTGCTTCTCCTGCTGCTGCTTCTTGTTTTTTTTTGTTGAATTCTTTAATAGATTCTAATTCTTTATCGTCTTTTGCTTTTAGTGATTTATTTCTGGTTTTATCGATTTTTTTCTTTTCTCCAAAAACAAATTCTTTAATAGGGGGTAGTGATGTAGGCGATGGAGATGGAGATGGAGATGGAGATGGAGATGGAGATGGTGGTGGTGGCGGAACGCTTGGTAATTCTATCGAAGTGGGGTTGAGATTAATCGAAGATTCTTTTACTATAGAAGGGGCAGCAGCAATGGCAGCAGCAGGCATCACCTCCGGCGTTAACTCCGGTGTAGCGGATAAAGTATAAACAGTTGCGTTAGCATCAATATCCATATCATTAGTGGACTCGGTATTAGAACTACTCGCAGCAATACCCGTAGAAGACTGTGTAGGTGTAGGTGTAGGCGCTTTTGATGCAGCCGTAACAAACGATTTAGTAGAAGATATAGAGGGAATAGAGGGAATGGACGGAACAGAACTTGACTTTGTCGATACAGCTACTAAAGGTGATGCAGATATTTTAACACTACTTGCACGGGATGTCGCCGCCGACGCAGACGATTTTACCTTTGGTGTACCCCGCGGAGTAGAAATGGGTGTTGGAACAGGTGTTGAAACAGGCGTTGGCGTTTTACTCGGCATACTCGGCATACTCGGCATACTCGGCATAGTCGATTTTGAACTAGGAACCGATGGAATGAGCGGTACACTCGACATATCAGATTTCGATGTATCTATACTGCTAAAAGCAGGGGCAGCACTGGTAGTGGCACTTGTTCTAGTAGACGGTGGACCCGATACATCGGAAAATGACGGTATACTTGAATTTACTGGCGTAGGCGTTTTTGCGACATCGGGCGAAGGAGATGGAGCAGGCGTTGCGTTATAAAGTTCGATAGGCGGTTCCTCTGGTGTTTTTATGCTTTCAAATGGGGGTGGCGATTCTAACATAGATTCTACATCTTTTGATGTTTTAAGTTTTAATGATTTTAATGATTTTAATGATGGGTTAGATTTTGAACCTGAAACAGACATTTAATAATAGTAATAATAATAATAATAATAATGATAATGTTCTTATATAATGTTAATATAATCTATATTCTTGTAAAACTTTATTTATTTTTTCTATAATATTAATTTTTTCTAAATTATAAGGCCGAATATAATTTAAACATTCATCGAAACTCATCCACTTTATGTTCTTTACTTCAGATTTTTGGTAATCCTGTATATCCAAAGTATTGTTTGACATACACGCAAGATAATATTTATGCTTGTAACTTTTTATATTGGAGCCGATAAATATTTCCTCATAAGGTATAATATTTTCAATAAGTTTGAAATCGTTGCAAGAGTATCCTGTTTCTTCGGTGAATTCGCGAATACCGCAGTCGATATCTTTTTCTTGATAATTTCTGCGACCTTTAGGGAATCCCCATTCTGGTTCTATCCACTTTGTAGTAGATGACGATATAAGGGATTCAATATTGTATTCAACATCTTTTATTTTTACACCTTTTTTTAAATATTCGAATTTTTCTTTGGATATTGTTTCTTCGTTTCTATATTGCCCGTTCGAGAAATCGCCCCATAATAATTTCCACATATCTTCGAATTTCATAGTTAGCAATTTATTTTTCTCTTCCGTCGTCATTTCGTTTATCAATGTTTGTAGGTATTGTAGATTATATATCGGATACTTTCCTCGAATAAATTCGACAAACCCAAAACTATCATTTCGCTGAATTAGCAGATATTCGAAACGTGCTTGTGAATTATTGTACCGAAATGCGATTATCCCTATACTTGTAATTGGGTTTTTACAGTCATTTAATATGTGACCTATCTTACCACAATTATTGCAAAATGTATTATATTGTATTTTTAGGGACTTTGAATTAGAATTCATAATTAAAATAATAATATATGTATTATTCGCCATCTTTTTATATTGTTTCAAATTAGTAATGGTATTAGATTCTAAAATATGGGGTCCGCAATATTGGTTCTTTTTATTAACAATAGCAATATGTTATCCAATTCATCCTAATGACGTGACAAAGAAGAAGTATTATGAGTTGATTCAAAATTTTCCATTATTTATTCCTGATTCAAAAATAGGTAATAGATTTAGTGGTTTATTGGATAAGTATCCTGTTACGCCTTATTTAGATAGTCGCGATTCCTTTATAAAGTGGGTTCATTTTATACATAATCGTGTAAATGTCTTGCTGAAAAAAGATGAAATACCATTGTCCCAAGCATTAAAGGAATATTATAATCATTATAAGCCTAAAGCTTTACAAATCTACGAAGAAAAGAGATATAGAAGAAAACTTATATTTTTCGTTTCTCTTGTACTTGGTGTAGGTGCTGCTTATTATTTGTATAAACGGTGAAATAAACACAAATTGTACTCCTAAAATAAAATTGTACTCCTAAAATAAAATTGTACTCCTAAAATAAAATTGTACTCCTAAAATAAAATATGATTATAATATAATATAACAATAGTATAGTTAAACGCGGTATAATAAAATAGGATGAAAAATACAAGTAAAAACAAACATAGACATATAGATAAATATAAACATATAAACAAACATAAACATATAAACAAATATAAGGGCACGCGTAGAAATAGAAGTAAAAAAGATAAGTTACATATTAGTGAAGGCGGTGCCGCGTTTATTAGAGGGGGGTATGGGTGTATTTTTAGACCAGCTATTGATTGTGTAGGACGTAAGTCAAAATCGAATTACATAAGTAAGTTAATGAAAAATGATTATGCAAAGAGGGAATATGAATATATTACAAAAATAGATAGTCGTTTACATAAATTACCTACGGAAGTTAAAAAGTACTTATTGTTGGAAAATATTGAGTTATGTGAACCTGGTAAACTGAGCGACGATGATTTGAAAAATATAGAAACCACATGTGGTGATATTCTTACACACGTAATTGATACCTCTACTAAAAAGCATATAACTTCTGGTACTATAAATAGTAACTTGGATAAATTTAAGATTATAAATATGCCTGAATTGGGTATATCATTATACGATTATTTGGAAAGTAATAAAATGACTCCTAACGAGTTGATAGAATTCAATAATATTATTATTGATTATCTGATAAAGGTGATCCCTCAGATAAGTAAGAATGGTGTTGTACACGGCGATATTAAGGCGGCTAATATATTATTTAGCAAAGAGAATATTAAAATTCCTGTTTTAATAGATTGGGGATTATCGTATGTAACAAACATTGATAAGAAGGGTATACCGGAAGATTTTTACAAGTTGAAAATACAGTGGCAGCATCCATTTTCAACATTTTTATTTTCGATTGATATGGCAGTACAATATATTTCATTTTTAAATAATTTGAAACGCGAAAAAATAAAGATTACAAGAGAATCATTGAGGATATTCGTTATTGCATTGTTTTCTGATTTTAAGAAATTACATACACGGGTATATAACATTTTGAAACATATATTTGTGAATACGTATGAAGGAGATTTATTGAAGTATGTAAAAGATAGTACGCCATCCGCTAGTATGACAATGGCGGAACAAATGTTTTCGAATTATTTTATAAATTATTTGCTTGATATTTTAATGGTGTATACGACTAATATAGGAAGCGCAGGTAGCGCAGGTGATGTAGGTGATAATGTACTAGAGTTGAATAAATATTTTAATGATGTTTATTTGTATAACGTGGATATTTGGGGTATAATGTCTATATTTTATCAGTATTTACTTAGTTCGTCGACAAAATTTAATATGACAAATAATGAATATAAAACATTTACTAGTAAGACGATGACGATTCTAGTAGATAATATATTTACAAATGGACATAAAATAATAGATACTGGTAAATTGGTAAGCAATATACGAAGTCTTAATTTGTATTTAAAAGGTATTAGAGAAAATAGAGATAAACCAGGACTGTTGCATATTAAAGATAAATTAAAGAGTAGTGAAATAAGCGGGAATACTTTATTTTTCAAGTCGATAGAAGATAGTATAAGATTAAGAAAAACTCAATTACATCATATAGATAATCGCGGTATAAGAAGAACTCTAAAAGTTGGAGGTAGATATAAAGCGAATATACGGGGCACTAGAAGAAACAATCGTTGACCAACAAACGACCAACGAATCACCGAAAAATAATAAATAAAATTAATATATATTCATTATATAACTGACTATATATAATGAAAATTGAAATTGTAATATTTATAATAACAGCAATATTGATAGCTAATACGTACTACGACGGTAAACTTGTGAAAATGTTACATATGGTTAAAAATAGCAAATATTTGAAAATGGCTACATTTGGGTTTGCAGGGCTTTCATTGTATTTATTTCTAAAAAAGAATCCGAATAATTCCAAGGAATTTCTTGGACACGCGAATCAATTAATAAAAACGTTACCGATGACTCGTGATTCTGCTAGTATGCTTGAACCTTTTTTTAATTTAACGAGTTCGAAATCTTTTACAGATTCAGGCGAAGATGTTTATGTGAATTCTGGTGCTATGAATATGGGTGCTATGAATATGGGTGCTATGAATATGGGTGGTGGTGGTGGTGGTGGCAATTCATCACAGATTAATCGTATGATGAATTCAGGAAGAGGGACTACAAAACGAAGTGTCAGCGAAACAAAGAAGAAGTTTGTCGCAGCGAATCAGAACTGGATGTGCGGCGAATGTAATACACAGTTACCAGCGTGGTTTGAAGTAGATCATGTTATTGCTTTACATAATGGAGGTTCAAATGAACTTAGTAATTTAGTGGCCTTATGTAGAAATTGTCACGGCAAGAAAACAGCGATGGACCGTTTAGATAAATTGTAATAAATGTAATTAATTGTAATAAATGTTATAGAACCGCAAAAAATAATATGGTTGACTACGACAAGTGAATATGTTTACCCCTTTTGTAATATATTATATATATTAAATTATAATAGAATAATATATAAAACTACGATGGCGGGATCATCTGAATTTATATCATCTGTAACACGATTTATTATATATATAGTAATGATTGTATCATTAGTAATGTTGTTTACATCGGGTGGATTGGTCGCCGGGTATTCAATCGGCATTTTTCTGATTTTATGTATAATAACATTATGTAGTTTTAAAGACATAGCGAATTTAGGTATACTAAGCACAGATGATGATATTTTAACATTTACTTGGTGCTTTCCTATAATATTATTGTTATTTTTTTCTAGGCAATACATGTCTGACAAGGTTAGAGATATTACAGACCCACTTACTATAATATTAACAGGTTTATTGATATTTAATTTTTCAATACCGATGATAATCGAATTATTAAGTTTTATATTTATGAAGATTGTAGAGGTAGGAAGTACGTTATTACCTTTTCTAATTGGATTAGTATCGATAATTGCTATTATAGGCGTGGTATTTTTCTGGGATAAGATAAGTACCCTTGTAAAGGTTTTGTCTGTTGTTGGTATTATTATTTTAGGTATGTTATTTTTTAATGGTGAGGATATTATATCATATATTTCTACAAATAAGATATCTTTATCGATAAATCTTCTGGTTGTGGTTGCTTTTGCAATAGTGAATTATGTATTATATAAGTATACTGAAAATGGGTTAATGTCAAATGTGTTTTTAATATTGTCGTCGTTCTTTGTGTTGAGGTGGTTATATCTATACACCTTTAAATTTTATGGCACATCCGGTAGTAAAACGTTTACAGGTACGACATCTGATACGACACCTGATGGAAAAGCCCCTACACAACATAATAAATTTTTGTCTTATTTAATGGATGTAAATTTCTACTGTGATACTATCAAGTCTATATTTACCGGGACAATAAAATATTTTTTCATTGCCATATTTTTATTTTATGTTTGGTTTGTGTATTATATTTATTACAAGAATAGTTTTGAATTTTTGACAACATATAAGACGTTGTCATTACTCGGCTTTATTGCATTAGGTATCGTTATGTTATTATTGGTGATATATAGTTTAGCGGGCGGTAAAGGTGTAAAAGAATCAGGTCCTTTCGCTATTTTAATTTCAAAGATTGTATCGTACTTTTTAGGATTTGCGGTTGTCCTCGGTGTAATAACATATGCTTTAACAAAGGTGCTTAAGATGCCGTCTACAACTGTTCAAATTATTAGCATTATAAACTTTTTATTGATGATGGGTCTTATTGCGTTGATTCTTAGTATATTTAATTTTAATGCATCATCACCAAGTTTGATAATGTCTAGCGATACTGGGTTAGGATTTATATTCAATTTCATTGTTAAACTCGTTGTATATATTCCTTGTTTGATAATAGACTGTTCAAATGTCATACTGGAGCAATTTAATTTAGCGAAGAAGGAGTACACAGTATTTGTCATATTGTTGATTGAAATAGCACTTATAGCTGGTAAATTTCTTGTGCCGAAGTTATTTGATACTGTTGTTAATCACGACGGTATTATATTAACGGATAAGGTATATCCTTTAGAGGCAAAACGAAATGTTACGGTTTCGCCCAGTTTAATGAATATGTCGCAAAATACGAATTATGGTTTTTCGTGTTGGTTGTATATTCATCCATCATCGCCGAATACAAATGAGGCATATATTGAAAATACGACATTAATAAATCTTGGCAATGCTCCTAATATACAATTTAATGCGCAAAAGAATTCTCTTATATTTTCGGTAGATGTTGCAGATGTTAATGGCGGGAGTAAAACCGTTGTTGTTCCTGCGAGCAGTACCGAAACAGATATAATAATAAATTATTCTAAAGGGAATCACGTTTTTGTTAATTTTAGGGATGGTAATATTGATATATTTGTAAATGGCGAATTAGTTATGTCTTCACCAGGCGTTATTCCTTATAAAAATCCGAATATGTTGATTATAGGTTCATCACCTGGTATATATGGAGAGACATGTAGTTTAGTATATTATAAGAAACCTCTTCTAGCCGAGAATATAAATTTATTATATAAAACAATGAAAAATTTTAACCCACCAATTAGTCAATCCTAAACATAAACAGTATATACAAGTATTACTATTCGGCATCGATAAGTGATATGGATAAATGATATGGATAAATGATATGGATAAATGATATGGATAAGTGATAATTATTAATGTATTAATAATAATAATTATTAAAATTATATTGTAATTAATTCGATATGTTATTTAGAAAATTTCTAGATGTATATTATAAATGGATTTAAAATTAATAATAGGTGTTGTAATTGTTGTAATTATTTTATATATAATTTGGAGTTATTTCTTCACCTCGATACAAGTGATTATGTCATTTCAAAACGGAATCGAGAAGACTCAGTCTCAGGTTAGTGGTAAATCCGTGGCAAAAAGTGGTAAAAATAATTATTCGTTTTCTCTTTGGGTATATGTGTCTAACTGGAATATAAATTATGGGCAACAAAAGAATATTTTAGCAATATCGTCTGAAAATCCGGCATCGGTCACTCCGTATGTATTTCAACTTGCTTTAGACCCTGTAAGAAATGATTTACAAATTTATGTTGATTACGATTCCAATCTCATTCCTCCCGTAACCACTAGTTCAGGTAATATCGACCCGAGTTTGCAAACGTCATTTTGCAAGGTTTCTAATTTCCCCATTCAGTCGTGGGTAAATATAAGTGTTAGTGTATATAATCGCGCAGTTGATGTTTATATTGACGGAAAACTGGTAAAGACATGCCCTCTTCCTAATGTCGCTTCTACTATTGGCGCTGGAAGCACTATATATATTGGAGGAACTGCTTCCGGAACCATTCCAGGATTTGACGGATATATTGCTAGTGTTATATATAATCCTGATGTTATTAGTCCCCAAGATGCTTGGAACATATATGCTAGAGGATATAGTAATACTGGATTTGGATTTGGAAACTTATTCCAGAGGTACAAGTTACAATTTGCCTTCTTGAAGGATAATTCAGTAGTAAGTAGTCTAACTATTTAGAAACATTGGTATGACGTGAATGTATATATAAATACGTATACGGATAAATAATATCAATAATAAAATGTAAATATCAATACTAAAATGTAAATATTGATATTTAGGTGGTCTAATAATTAAGCATTATATCAAACATTGTATAAATATTTTATATCTAATATATAAATAATATATATTATTAATGTCAGATATAGCACAAACACCTAAAATAGATGCTGCTGCTGCTGCTCCCGCTTCTGCACCTGCTGCCGCCCCTGCCGCATCATTTGGCGATTTTTCATCAAAAAAAATGGTAGAGGGTTCGACTGAATTTTTGGAGTCAAATAGTTGGATTGCTAAGCTTGCTTTTTTATTGATGGTAATTATTGGGTTTGTAATTTTATTTAGAGTTATGGTAGCATTACTTACGTGGTTATTTGCCCCTAGCGGTAAAGTTGTTTTGATAAAGGGATTAATGAATGGTTCACAAAGTACGATTATATCTCAAGATCCGAATATTCAAAATTCTATAACGATATTACGTTCAAGCGATGAGAAGGATGGTATAGAATTTACTTGGTCGACCTGGTTATATTTGAACGGATTTGCAGGTGATGCTGGTATGAAACATGGCACTTATATTCAAAATCCTATCTTTGAAGTAGCTATTGATAAAACATATGATACTAGCTATAAGCACGTATTTAACAAGGGTTCGACTATTAATAGTGGTGCAACTGGAAATGGAATAGCAACACCCAATAATGCTCCAGGGCTTTATTTGAGGTCCGACTATACCGGTTTTATTGTAGTTTTAGATACATTTTATGAGCCTACGCAGGTTAAGGTGTCAATTGACGACTTACCTATGACAAAGTGGATTAATGTCATTATTCGCGTTCAGAATAATAATTGTGACATATATGTAAATGGTAGATTAGTAAAGAGGCACGTGATGACCCAGGTTGTTAAACAGAATTACGATAATGTTAATGTTTGCCTAAATGGCGGTTTTAGTGGTTATTTAGCCGATTTGACATATTTTAATAGCGCGATTAGTGTAGTGGAAATTCAGAATATTATTTCCACTGGTCCCAATACTAAGCCTGTATCTAAGAGTTTAGATGTAGGCGAATCGAAACCAAGGTATTTAGCAGATGCTTGGTATTTTAATCAAGTGAAGTAAAGTGAAGTAAAGTGAAGTAAAGTGAAGTAAAGTGAAGTAAAGTGAAGTAACATTAAATATGAATATATTTTATACTATATTTTATACTATATTTTATAACATATTATGACGACGTTTGTATATTCGTCATAATATTATAATTTTGCCTGAATTAAAATAAAAACAGAAGTTTAGTTCCACCCGAACCGTATGTTTTCGGGTTTCTGTAATTATTATATGGCGCTTTTAGTGAAAAACATAGGGACTTAACTGTTCCTGGAACATTAGAAGCCGACGATAGATTACAAATAACGGATGATTGGGGTGTCCAGCATGTTAAACTATTATTTACTTCTTTAAGTCCTATATTTGGTACGGTAGGATTTGTCATATTTGTCGTGTTGGCGTTTGTATAATCTTGTGTTTGTGTGGCATAACTTTTTTTCCTCGTGAGACCGTTTCGTGCCGCCATAGCCCATAATTGTTTTGTTGTGAAATTAAGCGCGCCTGTATTAAAATACTGTAAAACGCCAGCCTTTCTAAGCATTTGTCGTTCTAGATTGTCTGTAGAAGGGCTTGTAGCCGTGGTAACATTGCTACCACAATTTGGACTATAACGTGACCCTACATACATAGGTAGGTTATTATTATAACTCATTGCTGATGTTATATTTGATGACTCACTTTGTGCTCCAGCAGAATTTACAGCATAAACTCTAAATAAATATAACACATTATTCGCAATATTTGGGTCATCTAATATTACTTCTGCTACATCTCCGGGAATATTTACTTTGAACCTCAACCATCCACCAAAGCTATCTATTTTATACTCAATAAAGTAGTAAGAAATATACTCAGGTGGGTTTTGGAATGATTGAACCCAATTTAAAATGATGAGACCACTTTCAGTTGTATTTGCTGTAAGATTATTAGGATACGATGGAGGATTATTTGATGACCCGTTAATAATATATGAGAAAACACCAACACCGGCACTATTTTCCGCTGAAACTTTAAAATCATATAAAACATTCGTTGATGTACCTTTTATTGTAGCAGTTGTAGCGTCTGAATTTGTACTATATGTATTCCAAGCGATTGGATTTTCTGTTGGTCTATAATATATAATATAATTTGTAATCGGACTACCGCCACTATCATAAGGAGCCGTCCATTTAAGTATTATGCTATTATAGTGTCCAGTAGTGCATCTCGTTATAGATAAATTTGTTGGTGCAGACGGTAGATTGCTTAACGTTGTAAAATATATTGGAGATTCAGATAATACGCCGATACCTGAACCATTAATGCTTGATATTTTTACTTCATATTTTGTAGAATATGTTAAATTAGTTATAGTATATGTAGTTGTAGAAGATTTGCTGCTATTAGTATTATTAGATGATAAGTCTGTCCATTGTATATAATATTCTGTAACATTATTACTGCTCGTACTTGGTAATGATGGTGTATTCCACGAAAGAGAAATACTAGAAGATGTAATTGCTGTTGAGTTTATTAAAGAAGGTGGTTTGGATGTAATCGATGGGGTGTCGTTTACTATTGCCGAATAATTACCGTAACCATTTTCATTTATAGCAGCAATTTTAAAATAATATTGGATGTCATTTGTTAAATTATTAAATGTATATGTCACTTGTGTCGGACTAAGATAAGATGATACTGACACCCAAGGCCCTGACACGCTTGTACTATATTGTAAATCATATGATGATATTGGAAGACCGCCATTATATGGAATATTCCACATAACCGTACAAGTCTGATTATTATATGGGTTTGTTATGGTAATAACCGGGGGATCAGGAGTTGTTGATGGCGTTGAACTATTTGTCGAATACGAACTTTCTCCATTAATATTTACTGCCGCAATTTGAAAATCGTATTGTGTTCCATTTGTTAAACCTGTAAATGTGTATGTTAGTACAGTAACAGGATATATAATATACGGTGGCATTTTTATCCACATTTCCGTAGAACTTATGCAGTATTGTAGATTATATGACGTTATGGGTGCACCACCATCGTAATCAGGTGCATTCCAACTTAGATATATTATGCCATTTTCCGAAGAACCGTCTCCATACAAATTTGTTGGTGGGTCGGGAATTGTTGATGGTGTAGCTGTTGAAATTGTTGTTTGGGTAGAATATGTTCCAACACCGCTTATATTTAATGCTGCAACTTGGAAATAATATAGTGTACCGTTTGTTAAACCAGTAAACGTGTACGTTAACGCCGTAGAAGGATATGGTATATATGATATTATGGTGGATGACGATAGTCCTGATACACTTGTACTATATTGTAAATTATATGAGGATATGGTTGCTCCACCGTTATCGGATGGCGCTGTCCAGCTAACTGTACTCGTTTGATTTTGATTTGATGCCGAAGAGGTTATAATAGGAGCACTAGGGGTGGTCGAAGGTGTAGCAGTGCTTGTGGATTGTTCTAAATTTGTGGATTGTGATGAATACTGACCCTGACCGCTCGGATTTACTACTGCAACTTGGAAATAATATAGTGTACCGTTTGTTAAACCGGTAAATGTATATGATGTTATTGGCGCGGTTACAGTATATGGGGTTGTCGGTAACCATGGACCCGAGGAACTTGTACTATATTGTAAATTATATGAGGATACGGGTGCTCCGCCGTTATCTGATGGTGCTGTCCAGCTAACAGTACTCGTTTGATTTTGGTTTGACGTCGAAGATGTTATAACAGTGTAAGAGGGTATCGTTGAGGGCAAGGATATTGAAATTGCTGTTTGCTGAGAATACGCTCCTTGACCGTTTGTTAAATTTACTGCTGCAATTTGGAAATAATATGTAGTGCCATTTGTTAAACCGGTAAATGTGTATGATGTTGTTGCTGCTGTTACATTATATGGAGTTGACGGTAACCACGGACCAGATGAACTTGTACTATATTGTAAATTATATGAGGATACAGGTGCTCCGCCGTTATCGGATGGCTCCGTCCAGCTAACTGTACTCGTTTGATTTTGGTTTGACATCGAAGATGTTATAACAGGAGGAACAGGGGCGGATGACGGCATGGCTCTTGAAATGGTTGTTTGAGCAGAATATGTTCCAACACCGCTTGAATTTACTGCTGCAACTTGGAAATAATATAGTGTACCATTTGTTAAACCGGTAAATGTGTATGATGTTGTTGCCGCGTTTACAGTATATGGGGTTGTCGGTGTCGGTAACCACGGACCTGATGAACTTGTACTGTATTGTAAATTATATGAGGATATGGCTGCACCACCGTTATCTGATGGTGCCGTCCAGCTAACTGTACTCGTTTGATTTTGATATGTAGTCGCAGAATTTATAATTGGAGCGCTAGGCGTGGTTGATGGTGTAGCGGTTGAATTCGCGGTTTGTGATGAATGTGGACCCTGACCGTTTGTTAAATTTACTGCTGCAACTTGGAAATAATATAGTGTACCATTTGTTAAATCGGTAAATGTGTATGATGTTGCTGGGGCTAATAAGGTATATGGGGTTGTCGGTAACCACGGACCCGAGGAACTTGTACTATATTGTAAATTATATGAGGATATGGGCGATCCACCGTTATCGGATGGCTCCGTCCAGATAACAGTACTCGTTTGATTTTGGTTTGATATCGAATATGTTATAACAGGATAAGTGGGTATCGTTGATGGTGTAGCGGTTGAATTCGTGGTTTGTGTAGAATATTTACTACGACCATTTGCATTTATTGCTGCAATTTGGAAATAATATTCGGTACCATTTGTTAAATCGGTAAATGTATAAGATGATGTTGATTCTGATAAAGTATGAGGAGTCTTTGGAAACCATTCCGATAAATTTGTACTATATTGTAAATTATATGAGGATATGGGCGAACCGCCGTTATCGGATGGTGCCGTCCAGCTAACTGTACTCGTTTGATTTTGTTTTGATGTAGAAGAGGTTATAACAGGGGCATCAGAGATGGTTGATGGTATAGCTTTTGTTGTTGACGATTGCGCAGAATACGGTCCTGTACCAATTACATTTATTGCTGCAACTTGAAAATAATATTCTGTACCATTTGTTAAATCTGTAAATGTATATGATGTTGCTGGGGCTAATAAGGTATATGGGGTTGTCGGTAACCACGGACCCGAGGAACTTGTACTATACTGTAAATTATATGATTTAATGGGTTTACCGCCATCCTCATACTTATTTAGTGTATCCCATTTAACCGTACTTATTGTATTTTGTCGTGTAGTTGAAAATACTATAAGAGGTGCATTGGGGACTGTTGATGGTCTAGCTGTCGAATCTAATGTTTGGGTAGAATATGGACCAGCTCCATTTAAATTTACTGCCGCAACTTGAAAATAATATATAACGCCATCGGTTAAACCAGTAAATGTGTATGTTAATGCTGTAGCAGGAGATGGTTTTAATGGTGGCAATGGTAGCGATGGTAACCACGGACCGTTTGAATTTGTACTATATTGTAAAATATATCCTGTTATGACTGTTCCGCCGTTATCGGATGGCGCCGCCCAGCTAACTACACTCATTTGATTTTCATTTGAATCGGAAGATGTGATAACAGGTGCACCTGGTATGGTTGAAGGAGTGGCCGATGAATTGGTTGTTTGCGCAGAATATGTTCCAACGCCGCTTATATTTACTGCTGCAATTTGGAAATAATATTCAGTGCCATTTGTTAAACCAGTAAACGTGCGTGATGTTGTTGCTGCGGATACAATATATGGCGTTGTAGGTAACCATTGTAATGATGAACTTGCCCTATATTGTAAATAATATCCTTTTATGGCTGCTCCGCCGTTATCAGGTGGTGCCGTCCAGCTAACTATACACGTTTGAGTTTGATTCGGTGTCGAAGATGTTATAACAGGTGCACTAGGAGTGGTTGAAGGAGTAGCAACGCTTGTGGATTGTTCTAAATTTGTGGATTGTGATGAATACTGACCCTGACCGCTCGGATTTACTGCTGCAACTTGGAAATAATATAGTGTGCCATTTGTTAAACCAGTAAATGTATATGATGTTGATGTGGTTGCTGCTGTTACATTATATGGCGTTGACGGTAACCACTCACCGGATGAACTTGTACTGTATTGTAAATTATATGAGGATATGGGCGATCCGCCGTTATCGGATGGTGCTGTCCAGCTAACTGTACTCGTTTGATTTTGGTTTGATGTCGAAGATGTTATAACAGGTGCACCAGGTATGGTCGACGGTGTTGCGGTTGTTTGCGCAGAATATGTTCCAATGCCGCTTATATTTACTGCTGCAACTTGGAAATAATACAATGTACCATTTGTTAAACCGGTAAAAGTATAGGATGTTGATGTCGCGGTTACAGTATATGGAGTTGACGGTAACCACGGACCGGATGAACTTGTACTGTATTGTAAATTATATGAGGATACGGGTGCTCCGCCGTTATCGGATGGTGCCGTCCAGCTAACTGTACTCGTTTGATTTTGATTTGATGTCGAAGATGTTATAACAGGTGCACCAGGTATGGTCGACGGTGTTGCGGAAGTTGTAGCATATACACTGAACAAGCCTGCATTATTCTCCGCCTGAAGTTGAAAATAATATAGTGTACCATTTGTTAAACTGGTATATGAGTCTGATGTTATTGTTCCGCCATATGAGTATGTCGGAGACCACGACCCTGACGGAGCTGTGCTGTACTGTAAATTATATCCGGATATAGATGAAGCGCCAATACTTTCAGGTGCGCTCCATGATAGATTTACACCGCCGTTTATTGCGGTACCAGTAAAATTTTGCGGAATAGTGGGATTGTTAACTGGTGTTGCCGAATTTCCATAATATGGACTTGTACCGTATGTATTTGTAGCAGCAACTTGGAAATAATATGTTGTTCCATTTGTTAAACCCGTAACTATGTATGAGTAAACGGAAGCAGGCAATGTCGTTAATGCTGACCACGGTCCCGAATAACCCGTTGTATTGTATTCTAATATATATGATATGGTTGCACCGCCGTCATTTGATGGCGCCGACCAACCTAGCGTTACTTGACCGTTACTTGGAGTAGCTGTTACAGTGGTTGTACCAGTAGGTGGGCCTACCGGCATTGTTTTAAATTCTAATGGCTCACTACTACCATACTCGATAACACCGAACACATTTGAAACTATAGAAACCGCCACGATAATAATATCATAGTAAGTACCATTTGTTAACCCGGAAATAGTATAACTAAAAATAGTACTACCCGGAGGATTGTCTTCACTCTGAGGGACTTTGTAATATGGGTTTCCATCCAGGTATATGCAAAATAAATCTGTATTCACATTATCGCCTACCGGAGGAAATGTCCAACTTACTGTTATGGAGTTATCACCAGCAGTATAATTACCTATAACTGGAGCCTGCCAACCTGGTATGTATGGAGCAGTCCAAGGATTCGTCGACATAATTTTGATTTCAATAAAAAATTATACAATATTATACTTTAATGATATAATATTATACTTAAATTGTGTAATATTTGAAAATAACTTAAAAATATAATCAAATATTTATGTTATACCCTAAGATTCTGATTAACGCATATATCCATTGTTGGGAATATTTCGCCTGACATACATTGCACATTGGGTGATACTTGGATACAGCTCCTAAACCCCCGATCTTCGCCTATATAACAATATCCCGATTTTGATTTAGAACTCTGGGTATTACTTGTGGCATCATCTGGGGCTGGATATTGTGGATGTTTTTCAGCATAATCTAGTGCCTTTTGTATAGCTTCTTGTTTCTCTTCATTACGACTCTTTTGCTCTTGATATGGCGATGGTTGTGTTGGAGGAGGGCGTGCGGATTCTCCTTTATTTATTAAAGGTGTTTCACGTTCATCTGGTTGTATCGGAATAGGTTTAAGTTCATTTATTACCTCTTGCTCTTGCTCTTGCTCTTGCTCTTGCTCTTGCTCTTGGTATTGTTGTTCAGGCATAGAGCCAATATTTTGTTCTAATTGAGAAACATTGCCCGTGTTTCCATTGTTTCCATTTGAAGTTTCATTTGCATTATCAGTACCTGCATTAGAGGATGATTCCATTAATCCTAATTTCAAAAGAATTGGATTAATGTATGGCCCAAATGTATTTGTAAACCAAGCCGTTAAACCGTCTAAATATCCGGTCATATTTAATATAAATATAAGTGCAATTATTAAAACTAATACAACCCTAAATACAAACCACCATGTAGATGTAGGTGCTTCAGTATCAGTTACTCCGGATGCTGCCGTCGCTGCCGTCGCTGCTACTGAACTACTGAATAAACCGGATGATATAGGCTTGACTTCATCAGCGCCATTTTCAGATTTATAGTCTTTAGGTGGTGAAGAAAATTTATTAAAAAAATCAAATGCGGATTTGTTTTCAGGCGTTTTTTCATTTTCGCCGACTTCGCCGGCATTGCCAGAACTGCCAGCATTGCCATCATTGCCATCATCGCCACCAAGTAGCGTTTTTAATAATGATTTTGGAATTGATTTAGAACGACGTCGATTACTGCTATTTTTTTTCGAATCTTTTTTACCCATATTAAAATATGCCTATAAAATATTTCGTATTATAATATATTATTAAATTTTGCTATATTATAGTATATTATAGTATAATATGACATATTCGCTTATTATATCTTCTATATTGTTGGTTCTTATAGACTCAGTTTACTTATCTATGATAGGGAAACCTATATTTGAAAAGACGGTAGCTGCAATCCAAGGTTCAAAACTCGCTGTAAATATGCCACCGGCCATTTTTACATATATTCTTATGGCGATTATTCTTAATTATTTTATAATTTCGGCAAATAAACCGGCATTTGATGCGTTCATCCTCGGATTCTGTGCATACGGTATTTTTGATTTCACGAATTTAGCCATATTCAAAAATTATACACTAAAGACAGCAATTATGGACACTCTTTGGGGCGCTATCTTATTCTATATTACTACATTCTTAACATACAAACTTAAGAAGATGTTTTAGAAATTACTTATTCACACATCCCTCATTCCGAAATCATATTTGTTAACCATATGCAGTTTGTCTATTGATTTTTCTGTATTTGATTTTTTAATGTCGCACATTAGATAATCTACTTTGGGACCTATTTCGTTCTTTTTTATTTGTTTATATACCGAGTTTATTTTTTTGACCACTGTTTCGACTACGTCTTTATCTTTAATTATTTCTACTTTTGTATCATATTTTTCTGTAATAATCGAAATGGCATAATAAATTAAATAACGTCTCCTTTTTTTTACTCCCGGTGTATATTTTAAGCAATATAACTTTAATATACTATTCAGTATTTTTGTTTTTATTTTATCGTCTGCACTTTCCGATTTTCCGGAATTATTTAATATTATCTCCCATATAATCCATATAGGGTCCATTTGAAATTTATCTTCTACAGGCATATTGCTCCTGCGTTCGCATACACATTTTTCCTTTTTATTTGCGCATATTTTTTGAAACTCCATAATCCATTCTAACCAATAGCACGCCTGTAAAGCATTTTTCGAATCTCCTGAAACGTGATACGCGAACTCATTGACTGAAATAAATAATTCCTTAGGGTCGTCTTTACGATACACATTTTGAGCATAACAAACTGAAGGCGCCTTTAATTTATTTGTCATATATGTCATATCGTATTCTTCATTTTTCTTTATTTTTATACCCTGAAAACTGTGTTTTTTATTGCTAGAACATAATATACATATAATTTCGGCAAAAAGCGTTCTTATTTTAGGGTTATTTCGCAGACGAATAATATCATCTGTATACCCTGATGAAATGATATTTTTAAAATTATCATATCGCATTTCCAAATATATGGCCAGTTTTGGATTTGCTAAATGTATATGCTTTCCTAAAAAAGTAAGAATGATATCCCATAAATCCAGAAATTGTCCGGCACAAATAAGTTCGGCTGCCCAGTTACATGCAGGTTCAATTTTACTATTTAATAAACAATTTAGTAGTTCTTTACGTACATCAGTTTTTTTATATTTCGAAAATGATTCCCCTTTAAATTCACCGACTGTTCGTATATCGTTAATTTGAAATTCGGAATCCATATACTATTTTTCTATAAAAATTATATAATAATAATACATATAATTATATACTATTTATACACTATTTATATACTATTTGTAAATGACGGCAATCGATTCATTAATTTTTAAAATACAAAGTTCTCCGTGCTGGGTAGTTATTTTTTTATTTATGATTATTCTAACATCTATCGTATATGTATATCGTTTATTTTTTATAAAAAATAATTCATCTGCTAATGCATCACAAAATTCTGATAATGTTAGTGATACAAATCAAGAAGGATTCACCGTAAATAAGGAGTTTACTCTTAAGAAAGGAGAAGACTTATTCGACAAATTCTATGCAGATATGTACGAAAACTTATTTTATAGTAATTTAGTAGATGATTATGAGATTGGTATTATTCTAAATAAGATAGCACCGGTTAGAGAAAGTGATGTTTTAGTAATTGGTTCTAAGACAGGTACACGTGTAAATAATTTGTCTAAAAAGGGATATAATGGATATGGATTGGAATCATCAAAGGATATGATTTTATACTCTATGAGTAAATATCCAGGAAATAATTATGTGTTAGGAAATGGAATGAATCGTCTTGTATTTGACCCTGAAAAATTCACGCTAATCACATTGCTTGATTTTGTAATATATACTATATCCGACCGCCGAATATTATTTGAAAACTGTTACAAATGGCTTGTTCCCGGTGGGTCTATTGCCATTCATTTAATAAATATTGGTGGATTTTATGATTCACAGGTATATGGAGCAAGAGAGCGACGATTTTCGCCGACCATTACACGATTATTTGATAAAAAGCCTGTAGTAAATCCTTTAGGAAACAACGACGTTATTGTAAATGATATTATTTACAAGTCTGATATGTCGATGAGTGACCCAAATATTATCAAACTAAAAGAGACATTTAAGAACAGGAAAAATGGTAAACGCAGGCAGAATTTACAGAATTTTTACTCTCCCGATCAGAGTATTGTATTGAGTGAGGCAAAGGATTGTGGTTTTAATATGTTAGCACAATACGATTTATCGCCTTATAGTAGACCGTTCCAATACGTATACATATTGTACAAACCGGCCAACTAAGCCGGCGACAGAGTCGCGTCGTAACCCGGTATGCATAATTAATTAGAATTGAAAAAGGCGTGAAATGGCAAGTGCGGGAGAATATGTTTAATTCATCAAATAAATCGTAAATAGAATACAGATAACGCCTCTAAAATATAGCGAATAATAGATGAAATTATTTATGTATTATTATTATGATATGTTTTTGTATTATATCATAATATCAATTATTTTATGTATATTAGTTTTACACGGAATAAATAAGGTTCGGTATAAATTCTGGATGGCACAGCCAATATTTTATAGATATAATTTGGCAAATTGGTTCAAATTAAACCGAGTATATAATACAGAACGACCTGGTGATACTATTTATTTAAATTTATTAAGTAATATAGTAACACATATAACAGATACGAATATACCTATAATCATTGATAATGTGTATATAAACGAAACCGAAAGAAATGTAAATTATTATGAAGATATTGTCGGGATAATAAATAAATATCCTTATTTCAATAAACAATTGAATAATGGTAGTAAAGTGTCAATGTTAGTCGACCGTAAATTGACTGCTGATAAATTGAAACTGAATCTGATGAATCACGACTATAATGCAATTGTTACTATGAACAAGAGGCTTATATATAGTACTGATATATCAACCTCAAATGTTTTATCTGTAGATACAGTAATGGGTGCAATAATTTCATTTCCTTATTATTGTAAGTTTGAAATGGCTAGTGCTGGTAAGGGAAGAATATTTCCTATATATTATTCGGCGATATATTATGATCCAATAGAGATACAGGATAAGCAGGTTATAGAAATGATACAATCTCATAATTGTAAGATATATGATGATTGGGATAGAGTATTGATACGGTATAATGATTATAGAAGCGGATGCACTGACGATTGCAACGAACCCTCCACCCAAGAGTCAGACTCTATAAATGGCGGGATTAAAAAAGGCGTGAAACGGCAAGTGCGGGAGAATATGATTAATTCAGATAATTCAAAAATAGAGAATCGGAACACGAACACGAACAGGAACAAGAACACGAACGCCTACGAAGATAATGGTATACAAATTTCTAAAAACAAGGAAAAAATATATGCTTCAATTTATAAATATACAGGAGCTTCTATTCCGAAAATTATTGTTCCTTTTGTGATTTACCATAGATTTTATATACCGATATCCTCACAGCCCTCCCAGGATTGGAATAGGATTGAGTATAAGTTTCATCCAAGCATACAGTTAATAAAGATAGGTACTCAAAATGTTACAATTTTATACGAGTTTTTGGAATCTTGTTATGAAGGGTTAAATATGCAGACACTGACACACAAGTCATATAAATATAGAATACCTTTTAAGTGTAGTATATTACCATCACTTCGTCATATATTTCATATGATTAAAACGGATTTATGTTCAATTTATATAATGTTACAAAAAAACAATGATATAAGAGTAGGTGGTGATATGACTAATGTTATAGCAATGTATATGTTTTCTAATTCAAATGATACTATATCAAAGGATATAAGCATCGACAAAAGACATATAACTTATTTAACAACATCGATTATGTATGGTAGTGGCGGCGGTGGCATCGCTGGCAGCGCTGGCAGCGCTGCCAGCGCTGACAATAATTATGCAACACCTTCATTTGTATATGGTTTCATAAATGCTTTAAAACTCGAAATAAAAGATAGAGACGCCGGGTGTGTCGCAATCGATACACTATCACACAACAAACCGTTAATTGACTTTTTGATGGTTAATACTAAACCGTTAATGGTGGAGAAGAATAATCTTATTTTTTATAATTATATTTGTAATACATTACCACCTGAAAAAGTGATGATAATGAATTGATATTATGTGTTCTTGATTACGTTGTTGAATTATCTGAATTAACCATATTCTCCCGCACTTGCCGTTTCACGTATTTATGTAATCATAAAAATATTGTACTTGACAGGGAGAGCTATCGCATTACCGAACGTATTTACTTGAACGAGCAAATGAATCTACAATAAAAATGACGAATATTCCTAAAAATGTATATAAAATCAAATCCTCCAAAATAGAATTTGTTTTATAATCCTGCTGTTCTTCCAATAAATCTATAATATAATTGAGCTTTTCTATCAAGTCGCCACTTGATTCCTCGGGCATACCCTGATTTAAATAAGGAACAAACTGCTTGTAGTATTGGTTTGCATAAGTGCTAGACGTATCGTCGTATTCATTTTGTGAAACAGGATAACCAGATGAAACAGGAGTATCAATAACAGTATTGCTTATTTGGTTATGAGATGATGATTTATTAGATGGACCGGAACTTGGGTTTGGGCCTTTATAGTTAAGCTGTGGTAAAGGGGGATATCCATTTTTCGAATCGATTCCTGTACCGGTGATTCCACCAAGCCCGACAAAATTTGATAGTCTTCCATTGGTATCATCGCCGCCATCGTTATCGTCGTTTTCGTTATCACTAGATTCATCCATAGACTTTAATAATGCAGATAATTTCGATTCATTTGGGGTTGTAGGTTTTTGTTTTATTGTTTTTCTAAGATTATTATTCTTTGGTTTTGGGTTACTGCTATTATTTGCTAAACTATACATATTTTTACCACCATCTGTATAGGAAGATTTAGAATTTTGAATCGTAGATCCGCTTACATCACTGTCATTATATGATGAAGCAAATAGTGCTAAAGGTAGAGTCATTCCTATAAAAAAATGAGATAATATTTTAAAAAAAAAACGGAAATTGTATATTTTTAAAGAATATATAACGAAATACTATAACAAAAATTATATAACAAAGTATTACTATTACAAAGAATTTACCTGCCTGTAAATATTTTTATTATAGGTAAATTTGAATTATAACTATTATTTTTGTAAGTATTAAAATTTAATCTCCAATCACAATTCAATGTTAAATGACCCAATAACGATGATGTTTTATTTTTAGATTGTAAAATACATCCCAAAATTCTTTCAAAAGCACATCTATCTATTCTGCACGTAATAACTGGTATAAGTCTTGATATATGGAATTCGTCATCTATTTGCTTTAAATATTTGTATGTAATAACCGACATAGAACCAAAACATCCAGACCAATAATTCTGGTCTTTTTTGTTATAAAAATTATTTAGTTTGTCACTATTCAATGCTCTCAACATATTTATTTGACTTGGGAATGATTCACGGTCGTTTATAAATTCTTTACCGAAATGTATGAGAATTCTGTAATCATCTACCACGCTATTAAAATTAATATATTTTTTGATAAACATAGAGTCATGTAAAATAACCACCTTTTCGCAAAAATTGGTTCGTAAGTAATAATAATATGGTAAAAATTCTCCTCGTTTAGGGAATTCACTTTCTATAATCATTGTATTGGTCAATACTTCATTTGATACGAACTGCTTTTTACTATTATCGTCTATAATAAGTATTCTATTATCCGGATATAATCTACGTATACATCTATAACATTCTTTCCAGTATTCGTTTGTTATAGAATTAATAATATTTCTTAAAATAATGAATCCTAAGGGGTTAACTTGTTTCACATTATCGGATACCGATGACGATGGCGATGACAATGATGGGGGTAGTGATTGTTCTTGTATGGGCATATCTAGAGGATTAGGAACAACTTCATCGGTCGGCGTCCATATAATGTTAGTTGGTATGGTATTTGTATATATATCTAGAGAGTTTTTATCATTTGAATGTAGGGTATCTATGTCTACTGTAAAACGGTTATCACGGATAAGCTCTTGGTATTTTAATGATGGATATGATGGTATTTTTATTCCTTTTAAATGTTGATATCTTCCAGTATAATTCAATTTAGTTAGTGACATTTTTTAATCTATATAAATATTTTTTATTTCTAAATATATATTATTACGATTATATGAATTCATTTATATTTTATTCTATTTTATTATTTATGATAATTTCGATTTTTATACCATCGATTTATAACTATGCTTATAGTTCTTTTATAGGAAGAATATTTACTATTATGCTACTTTTATATTTTACAAAACAAAATATATTTTTAGGACTTATTTTTATAACAATTGTCATCACGTATTCTTATCCTTTATATGAAGGGTTTGGTTTGAGTAAAACAAATATAGTAACTGATAATACACAACCAAATAATATAAATAACCAAAATGATGTATATAATTATTTTTATAATTATTACTGCCCTGATTCTAGTAAAAAAAATAGATGGCAGAATATATTAAAAACCGCAAGTAATGGCAGTGATGAATATAATGTAGCAAATTATCATATGACAAATTATAATAGTTTATGTAATGGTAATGGCACGTATAATAATAATTACGATGCAGCAGTAGAACAACAAGAGATTCAATGGAATTCAGATAGCTGGTTTAGTAATAATGATATACGAACAGGTAATATGGGTGCTTATGATAGTTTATATGACTCAATATTTACTCCAATAGATGCGTGCTCGCAGAATAATAATCCATCTACATATGCATATAGTACTCCACAATGTTTGTTACAGAACATAAATGCATTTGCCTGCAGCAATGACAATATCATTAATTCTGCGACAAATGTATCAAACAATTTTAATTTGGATATGAAAACTCAACAAGATGGACAATATATTTTAAACACAAATAGTTGGTTTGGGTGTAATAATAGTTAATAATGTGATTATATAAATATAAAGGTTATTGTATTATATCGTAAACCGTAAAATATAGTACAATATAAAATACGGTAAATAAAATATTTTTATATAATATAAATAAATTATTATATATTATATATAATGCTAGATATATTAAATAATGCTGTGAATTCATTAAATTCAAGTACATTTTTTGCAGGAATTATGATGATATGTTTAAATATAGGTTCGCGTTACATTCAGATTAATTTAGATGAATCGACAGAGTCCTATATTAAATATGCACTAACCAAAGAAATTCTTGTATTTACTATATCCTGGATGGCTACGAGAAATATTTATATGGCTCTTATGTTAACTGCCGTTTTTGTTGTTTTAGCAGATTTTATTTTTAATGAAAAAAGTAAGTATTGTCTGTTACCTAAGAAATTCATAAAAACTCGGAAAGCGAGTGAAATATTAAATAGTACAATAATAACAGATAAAGAAATAAATGACGCGACCGAATTATTAGAAAAGGCCAAAACGCAAAAAATGAAAATGAATCAACTCAATTATTTAGATGTTTACAATTCAAATAAATTTTAATTGAGTTTTAATTAAGTTATACAGTTATAAAATATATATTATTCCTTCAAATTAATTAAATGAATAATATATATTATTATTATTATTGGTAATATATAATATGAGCAACGACGAACCGAAAACAAAAGGACAAACAGAATTTAAAAAAGAAACAGATGCTATAAATAAATATAATGTCGGAACACTAAAAATGTATATATCGCCGGAAATAATAGAAACAAATAAAAGTGGAGATTTTAAAAAACGAAAACTATCAAAAATTTATTACATAAGAAAATATACTGACACTCCTAGCGAGTTGCAGCAATCTCAGAAAATGGCCGCTACCGATTCTATTGCTCCTCCTGTAGTGGCTCCTGGGGCTCCTCCTGTAGTGGCTCCTGGGGCTCCTCCTGTAGTGGCTCCTGGGGCTCCTCCTGTAGTGGCTCCTGGGGCTCCTCCTG
>Ga0114966_10000641_pt1 | contig 33533 bp, 33 predicted proteins | sample M_130207_XF_Meta_FD_87029 | JGI IMG/M metagenome (GOLD analysis project Ga0114966, IMG submission 87029) | Freshwater microbial communities from Lake Montjoie, Canada to study carbon cycling - M_130207_XF_MetaG | ecosystem: Environmental > Aquatic > Freshwater > Lake | place: Lake Montjoie... | reverse complement strand
TGTCATGCCGGTTGGACCTGTCATGCCGGTTGGACCTGTCATGCCGGTTGGACCTGTCATGCCGGTTGGACCTGTCATGCCGGTTGGACCTGTCATGCCGGTTGGACCTGTCATGCCTCGATCGCCTGTCATGCCGGTTGGACCTGTCACACCTTGTTCACCCTGTATACCTTGCTCACCTGTCACACCTTGTTCACCTGTCACACCTTGTTCACCTGTCACACCTTGCTCACCTGTCACACCTTGTTCACCTGTCACACCTTGTTCACCCTGTATACCTTGTTCACCCTGTATACCTTGTTCACCTTGTATACCTTGCTCACCGGTTACACCTTGTATACCTTGCTCACCTTGTATACCTTGCTCACCCTGTATACCTTGCTCACCTTGTATACCTTGCTCACCCTGTATACCTTGCTCACCTGTAGCACCTGTTGGACCTTGTAAACCAGTAATACCATCTATACCTGGTATAGTTGATACCACTTCTACAAAATTTGTAGTTGTTATAATAGTTGTTGCATCATTTATGACTAAATTATTATCTTGATTATACCATAACGTGCCAGTTGGACCAGGATTTTCTGTTTGTGGTATAAATATTAAACCTTTTGGATCTATTACACCACTAACAATTAAATGACCATCTATAGATAGTGCTGCACCTGTTTGACCGGTTAAACCTATAACATTAGTTAGTTGTGTAACATCAGGTATATACGTAAGTAAATCATTACCTGTAACATTATTTCCGTCATAATATAAAATCGCACCAGTGGGTGCAGTAAATCCGGTAAATCCTCCTGCTGGTCCTTGTGGACCTGCTGGTCCTTGTTGACCTTGTTGACCTTGTTGACCTTGTGGACCTGGTGGTCCTTGTCTACCAGGAGATCCAGCTATACCGCGTTTACCAGGTAGTCCGCATTGACTTATTAATGTATTTGAACTCGTTATTACATTCTCGTTATTACCAGTAAATGGTCCTCCAGTTTTTTCAATTTTACATGATGTGGTATTAACTTGTGTTTTACAATCACATAAATTTATATGTTCATAACAACCATAAAGATTATTATGTTTAGTTCCATATGGACAATTACATCTACAATTGAACTTAGAAGACATATATATATATATATATATATATAATATTTTATACTTGTCTAAATAATATATTATTTGTTTTTAAAATATTATATACTTCTATTTTGTATATAATGTTATATATATATATAATATTCTAACAAGTATAATATTCATATTTGAATGTAAAGAATAGTATATTCAATCTCATAACTTGAATTGTTATATAATATTTTTGAAGTATAGTTTATTTTATGTGCATTACATAACTGTCGCATAATCGTCATAAATTTTACATAATCTAATTTACGTTCCAGATAATACAATTTAGATTTATAATAATAAGGTTTTAAAGACTCTATAAAGGGTATAATATAATTATTGTATTCTGCTTGTTTATATACAATTTTATTTAAAATAAATGTTTCATCTTTTTCTTCAGCAATTAATTTTATAAATTTCCATATTAATTCAATCGGAACATTCGTTTTAAATAATTGAGTTCCCATTATAGTTTGTTAAGAAAAGATATCTACTAAATTATTCGTGAATAATGCTAATTCTATCTCATCTTCATGAATATTATGAAATATGGTTATATACTTACATATATAAGGTATTATTTTATACTTTTCATCTTCTGTTAATAGTTCTGTTATTTTAACAAATAAAAAATAGTTGTCTAAAATATCCATTACCGAATATCCACGATCAAATAATTTATAAATAAGACTAATTGCCTGATTACGGTCTTTATTTATTTTACACAAAGTTGTGTATGTGAAGAAATCTTGAAAGGTAATATTTGTGCACAATTTATCGGCAAGTTCACGATTTATTTCACAATTGAGTAGTTTACACTTTTCCAAATAATTAATCACAATTCTAACTGAATTATTACTTATAGACAATATAAATTTCTCTGCTTCATGCGATATCTTTATATGTTCTAATGTAGATATTTTAGTCACTATTTTACTCAGATGTTCTAATTCCAAGGGGTGTATTTTTATAATAGTCATACGTGATTGTAAACTATCAATCACCTTTTGTGAATTGGAGCACGCCGCAATAAAATGAACATTATGACTGTATTTATCGATACAATTGCGAAATACTTGCTGACTTTGCTCATTAATAATATCCAAATCATCCAAGATTAATATTTTCTTCTTATGCGAAATCAAACTGGATGTTTGACAAAATGTTTTTACTTCATTTCTGTAGTATGAAATCCCTTGCTCTTTTAAACTATTGATGGATAAAATATTTTCTTCTTTAATATGCCCATCATAATATTCCTGTATTATTGCGTTTATTAGAGTAGTTTTACCTACACCGCTATCACCTATAAAAAGAATGTTTAATGTATTCATATTTATTAGAGTTTTTATCAATTGTAATATTTCATCGTTCATCTGAAATTCATTAAGACGTTTGGGTTGATATTTGTAGATAAGGGGGAGTTCCATAGTAGTGAAACAACTCTGAAAAGGTTTAAACCAAAATCCCGATTAACTATTTGGTGTAAATTTTTTATTATTTAATACAATAAAATGTTATTATATTAACTGATATTATATATAATGTCGGGAAAAGATGTACAAATAAAAATATTTGGTGAACTTTTTAATCAATTAGAAAAAAGTTTGAAAGTAGAATCACGTGGGTCCAGTATGGAGGCAATTGGTTTAACATATGATGAGAATATATGGTTATTTCGAGACAATTCTTATATAACTTCAAAATCTGAATTAACTGAAGAAGGATTAAAATTTCTGATCAACCATTGTGGTGCTACTAATTGTAATAGAATAACGGATAGTTTACGTCGAAGTGATCCTTCCATTGTAAATAAAGAAATTGATATTTCAGTTGTAAATTTTGTTAAATATATAAATGATCGTCATACACAAAAACTAAAAACGTTATTAGGAATTGCACAATATATAGATAAAACTACTTCTTTACAAAAAGACTATGCTATTTTAGCAAGAAAGCAAGAAATAGAAAGACAAAAGAAGAAAGAAGAAGATGATGATTCTTTATCAAAAAGTGCAGCCAGAGCTATTGCAGGTCCTTTAGGATATACAGGAGTATTAGCATCTGATGCCGCTACTGCGCTTCAAATACCATTAACTGGATTATTTGGTAAAGCAATAGAACTTACTGGCGATTTAGCGGGAGCGTATGGAGGATTAGCTACAGAAGCAAGTGAATTTTTAATGTATAAGACTATAGATAATAATATGCAGACTACTTATTTATCTATATCTAGTAGGTTAGCAAATACATTACGCTCAGAACATATAAGTGATGAGATACGTTTTCATATCTATGCGGTTGTTTTTCAATTATACATGTGTTTATGGAGTTATACTCGGAATTTTCAAATATATGAACAAATTTCAAAAAAAACGACTTCTAAACAATATGTACAAGATAGATCAACTTACCAAATAAATCTTTTAGTAACATCTGTTAATTTTAATTCATGTATAACACAATATAATTACTTATTAGATGAAGAAATGGATCCAATTGCTATTAGTGAATCAGTAAAAAAAATTAAAAGTTTTATAAATGTTATAAAACTTCAAACAAAACAAAAGGACTTTACTTATGTCAATTTAATAGAAATACTTCCTACACTTTCTATAAAAGATTACAATATTATATATCCAAAAACTGGGTCAATACTTAATCAGGTTGCAGGTAAACCATACAGAAAATATACTAGACATAAATTATTTAAATCCAAAAATAAAAAAAACAGTACAAGACGTTATAATAAATAATATACTTTTTAAATAATTTTGGTTTAAACCTTTTTTCAAAAGGTTTTCTATATGAGTGAATCCGACAATTTATACGAAGTTCTCGGTGTTGACAAAACCGCCTCTTCCGACGATATAAAAAAGGCATACCGGAAATTATCGCTTCTACACCACCCGGATAGAAATAATGGGAGTGATGAATCCAAAGGTCGCTTCCAAAAAATACAAAACGCCTATGAAACGTTAGGTAATGAAGAAAAACGCAAGCAACACGATCAACCACAGATGTTTCGCCATGGTGGAGGTGTGCATATGAATATTGACCCTACTGAAATATTTAATTTTTTCTCACAAAATATGTTTGGTGGTGGTATGCCGCCCGGAGTAAATGTCATGCATGGCAACATGCCGGGAATGCCACAATTTTTTAATATGGAAAATATTCGCAATGGACTCATGAAACCCCAACCGATTATTAAACACGAAGAAATAACGCTGAGTAAAGCCTATACCGGTGGCACGATTCCTCTACAAATTACGCGCTGGATTGTTGAAAATAACACCAAGCGGGAAGAAACCGAAACCATCTATGTCACTATTCCCAAGGGTGTAGACAACAACGAAATTATTATTATTAGAGACAAGGGCAACAGTTTGGCCGACAATAACAAAGGGGATATCAAACTATTTATTAAAATAGTTAATGATACCGAGTTTATCCGGAATGGTCTAGATTTGATACTCAATAAAACCATTACATTGAAGGAAGCATTATGTGGGTTTTCATTCGATATGAAATACATTGATGGAAGAGAATTCAAATTAAACAATGGTAATGGCAATATTATTCATAATAATTATAACAAGGTGATTCAACACATGGGAATGAAGCGGGCAGTTAATCCACAAATGTCGCAGGAACACACTGGCAATCTCATTATTAATTTTACAGTCACCTTTCCAGATAAATTAACTGAAGAGCAGATTAAATCCCTGAGTCAAACGCTTTAGTTGTATAAAATGTAGGGTGTAAGATATACTACAACTATCATTATTATAATGTTTGTATTGAGATTTTTCCCTACTAAATATGCTGAAAGTAGCGATGCCAGTATCATCATGCCACTATCGGATAACACTGCTTTATACGAGACTTCTTTGGCATAGTCTTTAAACGTGTCTAGCATTCTATTGACACCACGCGGGACATTTTTAAAAAAGATGTAAAACAGCAGATCGTGTATAATTTGAATAGTTACTGCCAGACCAATAAATTTCAACAAAGTATACGACTTGAAAAGGCGTGAATACAAATACCGAGCAATAATTATACCAATAAATATAATCAGCACATCTGCTATAACCGCAGATAGATTATACGTAGTATACCACTCTCTTAATACACGCGATTGTAGAATATTCGTATTGAGTAAAAGAATAACCACTAAATCCGTTATTAAAACACTTGTAAAAATAGGCAAGTAATCTTGCGTATGGGTAAAGTTCGATATATCTTTGAACATTTATATATATAATTATATATAAATATATATATATATTTATATATTATAGTGTTTTTATTTAATTCGATAGCATTTTCTTGTCAATCACAATATGCTTCGCAATTTTCTTCATTATTTTTACTTCTGTCCCTTCCGTGTCTGTAGGACCCATTGCGGTTTGCATCAGTTTCATGTAAATGTCATTATAATCTGACTCAATGTCCAAGCATTCCGGATACTTGTCTTGCCAGTCAGTCAGCATACCAATGTTTTTCCCTGCCACTTTTTTAATCACCTTTCTAAATTTGGAATTGTTGGCATCTTCGCGCTCCCATACATCGTCGTCTTTTATATAGATGATCTCCCTTTTTAAGTCACTACAATGAATAGGACGTTTGTTGACGTCCATGTCTTTGATTTTATTAATGATTATATTGGATATTCCTTCAATATAACCTACACGCCCTACATTCTCCAAGTCATCTATTTGCAGGTCGAAGGAGTCTACAAATTCGCTTATATTCATCGCATCTTTGCAATACTCGTTGAGAAAGACTTGTAAGTTAAATGTATTGTTGTTGGTGGTGTTGTTGCAATTGGTTATAATGGATGCCTGCATGTTCCTACACATTTCAAACATCTGTTTTTGAAACTCGCTGTTGTTTTTCACTACTTCAATTACTAAACTGGTGAGTTGGTTGATGTCGGGGGTGGTGTTGTTATGGTTGTCATTGCTATTCATATGAACAATTATATTTTCATCACATTTATCCTGTGTAGGTTGTTCTTCTCTAATTTGGCATTTTTTCTTATGTCTACATAATCCCGATTTATGTTTGTAAATCTTACTACAAGTATCACAAGGGAAAATGATAGCATTTTCTATTACCATTTCATTACCCTTTATTACCCTTTTATGTTTATCAGTTGCGATGTGTTGTGCGAAATTACTTTGCTTACAGCATTTGAAGTCACATTTCAAACATTCATATATTTTGGCATTTTTTGACAGTTTTTTGTTATCCATTTCTCTATACAATAGGGTAATAAAAAAATGCCTAAATCCTTTCCGCCATAAATACTTAAAAATAGTATGCTCACAAACTTTTTATGAAAAAACGGAAATGAGAGCATTATGCTCTCAACACGTTTTTTTCATTTTTTCTGTTTTGGGTCGCCAATCGATTTTGCCATTTTGGACATTTATAAATGTCCAAATCCCGTTTTTTCGTATGAGACAGAAAAGGACCTTTTTTTGAAAATATTTTATTGACTAGAGAATTATAAATTTAATACTATATATTTAATTATTAAAGCAGTATTCATCTATAATAAAATAAAAAAATTTAAAAATGAAAAGTAAGTCTGTAAAAAGAATATAATATAGTTGATTTATATATATGAAGATCCTTACATGGAACATTTTAGCAGCAGAGTGGATTAAAAAAAGTTACTATCCAAATGTAAAGGAAAAAATTCTTTTTGATAGAAAAAGTAGATTAAAAAGAATTATGAAGAGAATAGTTGAAGAAAATCCTGATATTTTACTCTTACAAGAAGTAATGGCATTGGAACATAAAACTTTTATCACAAAGTTACAGGATGATTATTACATTTCTTTGTTGAGTCCGGTTAATTGGGCAAAAAAAGAAAGTAAAACAGAAGAAATCACCTCAGAAAGTGGTAATGTCACTTTCCTTAAAAAAACAGTGTTTTCATCTATACATCACGCAACATTACCGATGGATTTTGGGTTGTATAGCACGGCAGTTTACAAAAATAAACGAATTCATATTTTTAATATACATTTAAATGACCTTAGTAGTCAAAAACGAAATAAACAGATGAATCTATTGAGACCCTTTTTAGAAAGTCAAAAGTATTGTATCATTGCTGGTGATTTTAATCAAGAGTATAAACCGAGCAGTAAACTGTATACTATACCTGGATTTACTGCACATAACTTATGCCCCACTTATTACGTCGAAAAAACCATGAATATTGATAATATTTTAACCAAAGGGTTTACATCGATGAAAGAAGAAAAGTGTAATTTTATTCCCTTAAATGTAGAGTCGGGGTTAAAACTATATGGATCGGATCATTTGCCCATCAACCTTTTGATAAAAGGTTGAGGTTGTCGATCATCTTACACTTCCTAATCGTCTCTTCCATCAATGTAACACTGTTTTCTCTTTTTTTAATCGTTTTTCTGATTTTATGTTGTCCATGCAATCCATAGACTTTATCATTTTCATGATATTTAATAACCACATTTGTAAAATCGTGGGCAAATGGTTGCCATCCACAAAAAGCATATATTTTCTCAATGGTTGTAGCGGTATCATTAATCAAATCATCATACTTTATAAAAATAAAGGTATTGTTCTGGTTGTTGCGTTTTGCCCAATTAATACCCGCAATAGATCGCATAATGGGTTCGCTACAAGGCGTGATTAAATTGGTTTCTAACAATCCCAAATTAGTAGCATCGACATTATTATCTTTATACAGTTTAACAAATGATGCTACAATTTCCAAGATGGACCGTTCGAGAACAATAATTTTAACATCGGTGTCAATATAGTTGTGCAAAAGGTCGATATTTGCCGGAATAGTCCAACTGCGACATTTATCGACGATTATTTTCTCATGTGGAGGATTGTTTTTATAATAGATGTGGGGTATTTGTGAGATCATATCCTTTATTGTTGATTGCCGATTGTTGGCGAGCAGTTGTTCTTTCGCTGCGGACAAGCACGATTTCTGCATATCCCACATCAGTTGGCAAACTGCCGAATTGCCTTCTGCGTGTATATCGGGATTTTGTGATAATAGCGCAGATAACAGGGTCGATCCGGACCGTGGTAAACCACTTAAACAGACGAATTGAGTGAAGGACATATTTATTTATTATAATACAAATGTATTTATTATAATAAAATTACAATATTTTATTCTATTTAACTATACTATACTATGACGAGCAACATATTATTGTTATTAGACAAGTCAATGATAAATAGACGTATTTTTGAATTGGACAGTAAATGTCCCTATCTAACCGTAGATACCTTTACAACAAACGCAGAAGTAGATAGTTTTTTTCAAACCAATATATTAGATGGTATCACACAGTTGGGAAGTTTACATAACTTTGCGTATAAAGATGTATTGGACTATTTTTCTACACAAATGACTCAATTATATCCAACAATACAGTATTTAGATGTTTTAGATAAAGATATTAAAACAATTGAACAAAACCTATCGGTTATACAATTAGACAAACTAAATAATAATAAAAATATTGAAACGAAAATTAAAATTCGCTTTAAAGTGAATGAGGGCAGAGATTATTTTACATCAGATTTAAACACTTTATTAAACTACGTGCCGTTAATATTTCCCGTTAAACCCAACTGTTCCAGTATTATGCTTATTGATTATAAGGTAAATCAATCTCACATATTTTATGACTCGGCAAACTCCACTACCTTACCGGTGCTTTTTAATAGCAACACCCTTCGTAGAGAAATAAATGACATGTTACAAACCTATACTATGATAAGTCGTGTGTGTATAGTTGCCAATAATAAAAATATGTATAATGATAGCAAACTATTTATAAATGGTGAAACATATTTTACTGCGAGAGATGTAGAGGCAAACACTACTAATTATTCTCATAATTTACAATTTATGCTCGATTTAATTAAAACCTACAACATTAAAACAATCGATTTTTTAGCATGTGAATCGCTTACCTATACCAATTGGAAACAGTATTATGCCATTTTATCCCAACAAGGATGTACCATCGGGGCATCCAGTGATAAAACGGGGAATATCGCATATGGTGGTGATTGGATTATGGAATCAGACAATCAAAACATTCAACCGGTCTACTTTACCGATGCGATTCAAAATTATCATTCTACCTTATTTTCAAATACGATTTTTTTAGGATTTGGACCTTATGGTAATGATGTGCTATATGGACAAACTAATATTATTACGAGTGAATTTGATACATCGTATAATTTGTCAAATTATACATTAACCCAAGATATTCATGATACTACAGTATCTATTTATAATACTTTTCCATCACCGATTAGTGTTACGGTTTATTTAACAGATATGGATTTATCAGGCACCAATTTATATGGATATAATATTCATATTAATGGATTTCAAGGGTTTGGAACAAACAACGGTAGCAATGTTATTATTGATGGTTCGAATGCGTATTTTAATTATCAAAATTATACACAACCAGCATTCACCGATGATCACAGTTTTATAACTATAGTGAATTATGTTCAATTACCATTGGTTGGTATAGAACTGAATAACATTATTATAAATGTTGATACGCATTCGATTATGACTACTAATGGTAATAATTATGCATGGATTTATTCTAATGCCAATATCGTATATGCTACAAATACTACACTTAATAACTGTAATGTAATTTGTGATGGAAGTTTAAACTTAACAAATTTAAACTATAGTGGAATTATTTATGCCAACGGCAATAATTATACTACTACCACTACATATGGAATTACTACAACTAATAATACATCGATTATTACGAATGACGATCAATATCAAGGAGTATACTTTATGATTACTGGAACAAATATCGTTCAAAATACAATAATACTTGATATTTCACTAAATAACACAGGTCAATATGTTATTACAATGTCAAATCCCTCACTAAATAAACCTACTCCGCCTGCATTTGATCTTAGTAACAACTCTATAACAACGGATACCAGTGGAAACTTTACATTACTGTATCCAGTTAGCGGTTTAACGGTGGGTCAATCAGTTACATTTACAGATAATATAGGTAGTTTTAATCAACCTTATTTTATTAGTTCGACTGATGGACATACTATATTTACACTATTGGATAATATCAACCAGACTATCATTAGCAATAACACGATTATTAATTCAGGGTTAATGACACTCTACGATCCACTGATAATAAACGGTAACACAATAACGTTTAATTCTTGTTCAGTTACAAGCAATGAAATAATTTTAAATGATAGTAACTCGTTTTGTGGTATTATAGGTTCTGGCAAAGAGAATACCAACGCAAACGGTGGAATTTTAACCTTTAATTTATGTTCGGTTACCAGTGATACTATAATTTGTGATGGATTTAACAATGGTATTATATGCGGAGGTGGAAATAATACTAATGGAAATGGTGGCATTTATACATTTAATTCGTGTTCAGTAGTATGTAATAATGAATTAGAAATTGCTAATATGTTTAGTAGACGTTGCGGTATTATTTGTGGTGGTGGAAATAATACTTCTAATGGAAATGGCGGCACTTATACATTTAATTCGTGTTCAGTAGTATGTAATAATGGATTAACTATTAATAGTGATGCTATAGCGAATGGTATTATTTGTGGTGGACATGATAATTCGGTTTATGGAAATGGTGGCATTTATGCATTTAATGGATGTTATGTTAGTGTTATTAATGGAATAAGTATCAATAATTATAATAGCACACAAGGTAGTTCAGGAATTATTTGTGGTGGGGCACTTAACAGTCAAGCCTATGGTGGATCATATTCCTTTACATCATGTTCGGTTAATAGCGTGAATGGTATATCTATATCTAACAGTAGTCATTTTGGACTTATTTGTGGTGGTGTAATAAGTCAAGCATCGACAACCAATAATGGTATATATACATTTAAATATTGTTTAGTAACATGTGATGATATAAGTTTTAATGGTATGAATTTAAATTGTGGAATTATTTGTGGGGGTAGATGGTCAGTTACTAATGGAATTGGTAGTATTTACACATTTACTTTATGTACAGTGAATAGTATTAATGGTATAAATTTTTCCACTACAGACATGTATAACGGTATTATTAGTGGTGGTGATAACAATCATGGAGATACTGGTGTTACTTATACATTTAATGCATGTTCAGTAACATGTAATACTATTTTATTATGTGGTTTCAACAATGGTGTTATTTGTGGTGGCATGAAAAATGAAAATAATAATATAATTCCATCTAGTTATACATTTAATTCATGTCAGGTTATATGTAATAATGATATAACGAATGTATTAGTCATAGATATAGATAATATTGACTATCGTAGTTGTTGGTATAATGGTATTATATGTGGTGGAGGAAATAGTACTAATGGTAGTATTTACACATTTAATTCATGTATAACAACGAGTAATAATATAATATTTGGTAATAGTGTATACAACACTGGTATTATTAGTGGGGGTCAACAACAACTTAATTATTATTATGGTAGTGGTGATAAATATATATTTAACACATGTCTAGTAAATGTCAACAATAGAATTGATTTACAAGGGGGGGTGGGATGGAGTGGTTTAATTTGTGGCGGGAGCCATGATGTTATTGGCAATAACTATACATTGAATTCGTGTTCGGTCATTTGTAATGATATAAGTTTTAACTATCCACAGAATAGTGGTATTATTTCTGGCGGGGCGAAGAATGGTAGTGATAGTATTCATACATTTAATTATTGTTCTGTTATGTGTAATGGAATAATAGAATTATATAATAATGACAACTACTATATAAATAATGTTGGTATTATTTGTGGATCAGGTGACTATGCACCTACAAATATATACAATTTTAACGCATGTTCCGTAATAGTTGCTACTTATATTACAAATAATACTATTATTATTGCCTCAGATGGTTCATTTAATTATATTTCAGATACATCTACTACCACAACCGATCCACCTACCATTGCCGATAATTATGGTCTTATTTATGGAGATCCGTCTACTGGAGTGTATTTAACACCCAGTTTATTAATCGTTGCCAGTGATATGCGAACTATTTTTACCTCTACCTATAAAAATGTGTTTACAAACTATAATTTATGTGGCATTGACTTGTCAGGCGTTGACTTAACGAATTATAATTTATCTAATGTTATGTTAACCAACACAAACTTTAATAATGTTAATTTCACAAATACGTTGATAACGGATGGAGTAGCAATAGCGAGCAATATTGTTAGGAATAGTGGGTTGGGTATAACACCAGAAAATATGTATATTATCGACAACACAGTGGATGTAACATATGGGTTACAGGCATTTCGGCGCGGAATATCCAATCAATCAAAACCTGTTCAACAAAGTAGTGTCGCTCAGTTTGTTGGGGGGATATATACAGCATTAAATTCATCTATGGGTTTTAATTCGAATACCATTGTCACTATAGCATCAAATCTTTTGCCCAGGTTAATACCGTGGACTAATTCATATAATAATACAAATGTTCAATTAATAAATGCGAGTATTTATCCTATTATAAACAATAACTATACTCCAGTTACAAATATCAGTTTAAACGAGATACCTGTGAACACGTGTCAATATGTATATACATTGATACAAAATTATCCCGATACAGTCAATACATATGATGTTTGTGGTAATATATTAACGATTAGCGCTGTTGGTCCGTATAATAATGATTTATCGCAAGTGACCTTAACACAAATTCCTGGCGGCACACACCCGTTTCCACCGCCGAGTAATGGTTTTACAGTGGTGAATAATAATATAATATAAATCCATATGTGCCATAAAGTAATAAAAACACGATATCCAAAAATATAAATCCCCACGGGATTCTATAAATTTGCGCAACTATATGTGCCACTGCGTATAAAAATAAAATACAATAAAATTAAAATATTGTATTATATAAATGACTTTCAAATTATTTCCTTCAATGCCTCCTTCATTTTATTTGGGTCGTACTTTATTTTCTAGTGACAAGGCAATGTATTATAAACCCCACAGTTTAGCAGCGGGTGGTGTCGGTGGTGTTCGCAACAGTGGACATAAATCGAAGAAAACGTAGATTGAAGAACACGTAAAATTACATTCTATACATGTAGAGCATTATCAATCCCCCAAGAGTAGACAGATTGGACATGAATGAATAGTAGTTGGAACCCGTCGGTGGAAAGTGATAAATAAGTGTTGCTAAAATCGTAAATAGTATTAAAGAAATAATAGATAGTTTGGTGTAGATAATATTATTATTATTTTGATATGCTTGTAGAGTTATTATCAGCGGAGCTATTATTTCTAATAAAATAACACCGATAATAATAAGTTTTGCTAATGTTAATGGAATGTTGGTTTTTCCTGCAAAACCTTTTGATACATTTACGAAATCTTTTATTTTATGAAACCCACTAATAAAAAACAGTAGCGTGATTAGAATAGAAGAAACCACGAGTAACAGCATAATAATATAATAATATATTATTATATTATAGTATATCAATGAAAGTAAAAAATGGCGTCCGTTATGAAAAGAATGGATGGACCTATATTTCAATCCAAGGCAGTGCGCGAGAGATGGGTGTTGCCCACGGCACTCTACTAAAAGCAGAAATAAAGGATGTGTTTAAAATGTTGGAATTTGATTTTATGGACAGTTATGGGTATAGTTGTGCCTTTTTTGTAGACGTCATCAGTGAATTGTATGGACCGCAAATAAAAGCACACTATCCTGAAATTTACGACGAAATGGTCGGCGTCGCCCAAGGTTCTGGTCGTTCAATAGAGGAAATCATCACTTGGAATTGTTTTGTCAGTATAGATTCGTTGATGGGGTCTCTACCTTTTCTGATTAAAGCCAACTCTAAATTAAATGATAAATACGAAGAGTTATTTAAGAATGAATCCAGGGTATCTTCTGGTCACGCAGAAGGTGGAGGGCGAGGACAAAACGACCGCTGCACGGGATTTATGGCGGTGGGTAGTTATACCAAAGATGGGAAGATTGTGTGTGGACACAACTCCTTTGACAACTTTATTGATGGGCAGTATATGAATGTGATGATTGATATTCATGGGAATAAAGGGGCGCGCATACTCATGCAGGCCTGCGCAGGGTGGATCCACAGTGGCACGGATTTTTATGTCACCTCTTCAGGGTTGATCTGCACTGAAACGACCATTGGCGGATTCAACCGCTTCGCCTTAAAAGACCCCATTTGTTGCCGGATAAGACATGCTATGCAATATGCCACTACTTTAGATGAATGCGCAAAAATACTGACTACCAACAATGGCGGTGATTATGCGAATTCGTGGCTGATTGGCGATACCCACACAAATAAAATAATGCGCATTGAATTAGGTATGGAATATGTGAATATTGAAACAAAAACGGATGGGTATTTTATCGGGTATAACGCACCTGAAGATCCGCGAATTCGTAATTTAGAATGCGCAAATACTGGTTATTCGGATATCCGGCGGCATCAAGGGGCACGGCGTGTTCGCCTAACCCAACTGATGGATGAACACAAAGGGAAACTTGATATTCCTATTGCCGAAGAAATATTGGCAGACCACTATGATGTCTATTTAAATAAGATCAACCCCAGTTCGCGCACGTGTTGTGGACACTATGAATTGGATGATCGGGCGTTCATGTCGGACCCGGGGCGTCCCAAACCGTTTCAACCGCGGGGCGCTCTTGACGGTATAGTGTGTGACACGACCTTGGCGAAAAAAATGGCGTTGGTGGCACGCTGGGGCAGTTCATGTGGTACCCCTTTTGATAAAACCGAATTTTGTAAACAGCATATTCAATGGCGGGAGCAAGAACCTTATTTGAAAGATAGACCTTCGCAACCGTGGACGGAATTCAGCACGGGGGCGCTGCCCCGTAGGGAAAACATGCTGCAAGCGCAGGTGCAACAGATGGAATTGCGGGGAAATATGCTACCCCGACTGCAAGCGGAATTGCGTAGTAAAAAAAATACAAGGAGAAAAACATTTAAGTTGAAAACGAAACTTAAGTTGAAAACGAAACTTAAGTTGAAAACGAAACTAAACACGAAAAAACATTAACTACTAAACTATTATAAAGATAACTGTTTATAATAGTAATAATCATAAAAGATGAGTACACTAAAGCGTCTACATTCAGAATTGAAAGAATTATCTACGAATCCACCTAGCAATTGCTCCGCAGGACCGATCAATGATAATATGTATCAATGGTGTGCTACTATTATAGGACCAGAAGGCAGTCCCTATCAAGGCGGTATTTTTAATTTGAAAATAGATTTTCCGGAAAATTATCCGTTTAAATCACCCAGAGTAGTATTTACGACTAAAATATACCATTGCAACATTAATTCAAATGGCAGTATATGTTTGGATATTTTAAAGAATGCGTGGAGTCCAGCACTGACCGTGAGCAAAATTTTACTCAGTATCTGTTCATTGATGGACGATCCCAACCCAAACGATCCCTTAATGCCAGAAATTGCCGAACTATTGCGCAAAAATAAACCATTACACGATGAAACCGCACGACTATGGACGATGAATTATGCTTAATACCTTATGCTTAAGAAATACGCTTAGTAGCAATCGATGCACTCGTGATGTAAAGGGAATTTTCAGTAACGATAATATATTCACTGTCAATCTTGTAAATCTTTTCAATCGGTGACGTATATTCATCTTCACTTTTAACCAACAACTTTTCTCCATTTTCACGCACTCCTATCAATACTTTATTGTCGAGCGATTCTGCCCAATAATCCAGCATAATAGGTTTATCATCTACGATAGCGATTTTAACACAATGTTGCAGACATTGATTTCCCGGAGATGCATATTGTTGAACTGCGGTCGTCGATTCTTTAACTGACATTTATATAATTACATTTTAAAAATCTTTAAATACTTATTATTGATATAAATAATTTATAGTAAAAAAAATATAAAATATAAACTATAACTATAAACTATTGCAATAAATAGTCTTTTTACGAATTTTACGTACTGTCTTGACAGTATTAATTTTTTTAGTAATAGTGGATGTTGTATTAGATGGGTTGTCGGCAATAGTAGCATATTCAGTTTCAAACAAACTACATAGAAAATCGTAAATGTTATATAATATATCTTCTGTGCATTTTCCAACAATCAACATACTGCCTGTTCTGAAAATCATAACAGATACAGATGTAATACCTATATTTAAGGTCGTATCCTTTATTTTTTTCATTTTTTTATTACATACAAAACCCACCGGCATCATTCCAGTTTGTTTCTGTAATTTTAGATCATAATAGAATGAACATTGTATTCCCGGATAGGAACAAGGATCATAATTTGAACTAATTTTATACTTGTATTTGAGTAGATTATATAAACTGTCACGATTTATATAATACCCACAATTAAAGTTGGAATTGATTAAAACAGTGGAACTACTTTCGGGTAAATAAGCGAGGGGCAATGTGCCTGCACTTGTGCCTGTGTCCGTATATGGATTTAATATTTGGATTAACAATTTCAAAACAGTATCCAAGGTAACATCATCTTGAATGCCAGGAATTTCTAATTGCCCAGTGTTGAACACTTTAACATTTATTTCTTTAAATTTATCGTTTTGTAATAGTCGTACTATTACTACAAAACAATTATAAAATGCGCTCTTTTTTTTACAACGATAACTGGTAATATCTTTTTTACTTAAACCTATGCTAATTTTTCGTGTATCTTTGAATTTAATACGCCCATCAGGATTAATGATTTGATTAATTATATAATTATCTACATAGTCATAGTCTGGTAGTTTGTCTAAAATTAAAGACAATTCTTCTTGTGATGTAGAATTAAATTTCATTTGTTTTTTAACAACCCCAATTTGTGGCATATGATAAGGTATAATAGGAATTTGCCAAAATACATTTTTAAGGTCAATCGGTTTATTTAAATAGCAAATTTTAGTTTTCGTAGAAATGTAGAGTTTAGTGCATTTAGTGCCAGATGCTTTTACTATATCAACATCACTATGTTCTATATCAACATCACTGAGATCCAGATCATCCTCGCAAAAATTATTCCATTCTAAATCCAAATCTTCTTCAATAATTAATTTAGATCTACTCTTCTGCATTGTTTGTTTTATTATATTAATTTCTTTAAGTTATTCTATTTCAATTATTTAATAAATCATGTAAAGAAATAATAGTATATTTTGTAATATAGTCGGTATTGGACTCTTTTAAATGCATTATAAATTCGGCAAATTTAAGAAATTTACTGGTAATATACTCTGAATGATGACGAATTATAAAATTTAAATAGTCTTTAATAATATTTTTAATTTCAATATTATAAGTAGAACTTATTGTTTGAATCATCCGAATGGAATCATCAATGCGTGAATTTTTTATAGATTGGGTTAATGTATTCCAGACATTATTATCAATTACTTTTTGTTCTTGCATACTATGTTGATTAGATTGCATATAGTTGATCATACTGCGAATATCTGATTTATAAAGTCGTTGAATAGATGTTAGTGTATCTTTGGATATAGTAAGATTCTCTTTAGAACTGATGATACTTAAAAATCGAATAATATCTACATCTGGTAATTGATTAAATCGTAATCGCATAAATTCATTCTGTAATGAATCGTCAATTCTACTAATATAATTACAGATGAGACAAAAACGGACATTTTTATTATTATAATTTTGTAGTAGATATTTTAATGCCTGTTGAGCGTTTTTGGTCATATAATCTACTTCATCTAATATGACAAATTTAGTTACGTTAGTAAATAAAGATTGCGAGTAGACAAATTGACTAATTTGATTGCGAATAATATCAATTCCTCGTTCATCTGATGCATTGAGATGTATCATCAGACCTTTGTTTTTTTGATTGTTCTTTTCTTGAAAAATATTAATGAGATTTATAATTGTAGTGGTTTTACCAGTTCCTGGTGGACCATACAAGAGCATATTTGGAAAATAATTATTATTTATAATAGTGTCCATTATTTTTTTATTTAATGGATCTAATACAATATCATTAAAATTAGTGGGGCGATATTTTTCAACCCAGGGTATTGTATTCATATTCATTACTGTGTTTAATACTATGTTTAATGAATAACTTTTATATGCTTGTTTAAATATATAAAATAAAATAAAATTTATTTTAGTGTTAAAATTGATTTAATAATATAATATATAATAAATTTAAAGAATGACTTCATTATATGCTTCTGCTACTAGCACAGGATATTTGGAATTAATTATCGGACCCATGTATTCGGGTAAGACGTCAAAATTGCTGGAACTCTACAAACAATTCACTTTTTGTGGTATTAAAACACTGGTTATTAATTACGACGAAGATACACGCTATTCCAACACGCAACTATCGTCACACGATAAAATAATGATTCCTTGCAAACAAGCAAATAGTTTATCTCGTGATATTTCAATCACAGATCAAGAATTTATTGAAGCACAAGTTATTCTTATCAATGAAGGGCAGTTTTTCAAAGATATAGTTGAATGGACCAAGACCGCCGTCGAAAAATATAATAAATCAGTTTATATTTGTGGATTAGACGGAGACTTTAAAAGAAACTCGTTTGGTCAATGGTTAGACTTGTTACCATTTTGCGATAAAGTTACAAAATTACATTCTTATTGTAGTCTATGTAAAAAAAATCCGGCGATTTTCAGTCATCGGTTAACAGGAGAAACCGCACAAAAAATAATTGGATCGGATAACTATGTGCCACTATGTCGCGGATGTTATGTGAGTTCTAATCAATAATTCAAAAGTGTAAATTTATAAATTTTTTATATATTTAATAAAACTATTTAAATTGGTTAAACTAATATACATAAAATATGAGTGAGACAAATGATAAAATTATTAAAAAACGTGGACGAAAGTCCAAAATAGTAGAAGAAGCAGCACAAGCGATAGCACCAGGACAAGCGATAGCAGTCCAAGCACCAGCACAAGCGATAGCACCAGGACAAGCGATAGCAGTCCAAGCACCAGCACAAGCGATAGCAGTCCAAGCACAAGCGATAGCAGTCCAAGCACAAGCGATAGCAGTCCAAGCACCAGCGATAGCAGTCCAAGCACCAGCGCCAGCAGAAGTAGAAGCACCAGCGCCAGCAGAAACAGAAGTAGTAACACCAGCAGAAGCAGAAACACCCCAACACCATAAAAAACGTGGAAGAAAACCAAAAGGTGGGAAAATTATAGCTAATACTTATTTAATAGACAATGTTCATATTAATGAACCAAATATTATTCTACATTTAAAATGTAATCAGGCAGACTTGGAACAACAAAATATGTTAACTACTATTTCAAACAATTCTGGCGTTGATACATTTCAATTTGAACAAACTAAAAATACAGAGTTAAATTATCAAATTATAGACACCACAACGCAATATACAAACACAACTACAACTACAAAAGTAGTAACAGATGATAATAAAATTATATGGGATAAGTTAAAGGAATTAACCTATCAACTACATACAAACAATATTTCAGATAAAAAATCTGCCTGTTTTTGGTGCACATTTGATTTTGATAATCCGCCTATTTTTATTCCAAAGCATGAATTAAATAATACGTATTATTGTTACGGATGTTTTTGTAGTCCCGAGTGTGCTACTGCTTTTTTATTTAAAGAATCTATAGATACATCCACACGATTTGAGCGGTATCATCTACTCAATCATATTTATTGTAAAATATACGATTATAAAAAAAATATTAAACCGGCACCAGATCCATTTTATACATTAAATAAATATTATGGGAACTTAACGATACAAGAATATCGTAAACTTCTTAAAAATGAACGTCTACTGTTAGTAGTAGATAAACCTCTGTCGAGAACTCTGCCAGAATTACACGAAGACAATGATGATTTTATATATAATGGCAAGTCGATTCCGTCCTCAACTAAATTTAAATTGCGACGTAAGAATAAGCAATCTAAGACGGATATTTTAAGTGATACGTTTAATCTTAAATAAATATTTATTATATTTACTATATTTAATGTTAACATTTGATGAGAGAGTTAATTTTTATTTAGGTTATGACTTGATAAATTTGTATCCATTAACTATTGAAACGCTTAATTTGAGTGAAACATATGAAATTATATGTAACGATGATGATTATGGAGCCCCCTTTAAAAATTTATTAAATAAAACAAATAATTTAAATAAAAAATTTAAAGTTTGTTTTGGAGATATAGATACAACACAAAATTTAATTACCTTATGCAAAAATAGATGTTATGGAAATTCAAATTCGGTTATATTAAGATGTTTAAACTACCCAAGACATTGGCAAAATTTTTATAACCGACCACAAGATATTGATTTTGATAATAAAATATCAAAAGTGTTTTGGAGAGGTTCCACAACAGGAAAACCAGAAAATAAATGTTCTAGATTTGAGATGGTAACTAATTGGTTCAATAGAAATAATGATATAGATGTAGGGTTTAATAATATTTGTCAAGGTAGAACAAACTATGCGAAATATGTAAAAGAAGAATGTAATATAAGTGAATTTCTAAAATATAAATATATATTATCAGTTGAAGGGAATGATAAAGATAGTGGAATAAATTGGAAATTGAATTCCAACTCTTTAGTATTCATGACAAAACCTCGTATTTGTAGTTGGTTAATGGAAACCACATTGATACCAGATTATCATTATGTTATGTTAAAAGATGATTTTAGTGATTTAGAAGAAAAAATGAATTGGTGTAATAACAATCCAGATATATGTAAAACTATTATTAAAAATGCGAATATTTTTATGAGTCAGTTTAAAGATGATAAAAACGAAGAAAAAATAGAAGAATCAGTTATAAACAAGTATTTTGACATAACTAAATCTTTATAAATGAAGTATTTTGTAATATATATATATATATATATATATATATATATGGAACCTTGGTTAGAAGTTAATGATAAAATCATGTTTTATAAGTTTTTGGATAAAGCAACATCATATTTTGAATACGGATCTGGGGGGTCAACATATCAAGCAAATATTAGAAATAATATAATTAAAATATATTCAGTTGATAGTGATTTATATTGGTTAAATAAATTAAAACAACAGGTTGACCCGAATAAAGTTGTTTTTTTTTACAATGAAATGGATGCCCAACCTAATACATGTGGTCATCCAGGTAAAAATAGCACACCTGAACAATGGGTGAATTATAGTAATCAAATATTTAAATTAACTAGAGATGAACAACTTAAAATAGATTTATTGTTGATTGATGGTCGTTTTCGTGTTGCGTGTTGTTTAAAATGTTTTGATATTATTAATTCAGATTGCGTAATAGCATTTGATGATTTTTTAAATAGAAATCCATATCATATTGTTTTAGATTATTATGATATCATAGAAAAAACAAAAGATAACCGGATGGTTATTTTACAAAAGAAAAAAAATATATTGTCTATACCAGCAGATGTTATTAAAAAATATGAGTTAATTCGTGATTAAATCGACATGTTTAAACATATAAAGGTGTAAGAAAAGCTTCAATCAAAATAAAAATATATCTTTATAGTAAAAGATTGTTTGTATTGATCTATAAATTCACCACATCGGCAGTAATAGTGACATCAGTAGTAGTATTTACATCGGCAGTAGTAATGACATCAGTAGTAGTAGTATTCGCATCAGCAACAATATTATTACTACTATCTGCTGCAAGCAACGCTTTTCTTCGTTCTAATTCTTTGCGTGCTTGTGCAATATAAAGTTGTCGCCGTTGCTCATAACGTTCTTCTGCTTCCTTCTTTGCTTTATAAGATGCTGCGGCAGTATCCATTAAATTTCTAATCTCACCATAAATTTGTTGGTTCACTGAAGTGTTATTATTATTTTTAGTATCTTTTGTTGTTTTTGTAGAGACCCCCATAAATTCCCGAACAATAGCAATAACATCTTTATTATGTTCTTTTAATTTTTCCAATGCCTGTTCTTCAGAATAATCTGTTTGACGCATGACAATATCTTTTAAATTGTTTAAATGTTGTTGAGCGCGCATGTCGGAATCAGTTTTTTGAACGCTATTATTTTCCATAATTATTTATTTATATACTTATTAAAGTATTTTTTAAACCATATTAAACAAATATTACTAATTACTATTAACATAGAGGAAAGAATGGCAAATAAGGAAGAGTATAATACTATTATTAATACTATTAATAATAATGTGTTACAGGCAATACATACTTCTTTGCAACCATTGTGGAATAAGATCGAAGAGGAAAGAGAAAATTATCAAACAATACTTGCTATATTACACAATATGCCTGAATATAAAATGTTACAAACTGAAAATGAACGATTGAAACAACAACTACAAGAAAAAAATAAAGCAGAAGAAATTCAAAAACAAATGGAATTAGTACATACTATTAGTCTTGAAGTGAGAGAAAATAAACCGATTAAAGTAGATGATAATATAGATGATAAGGTTAAATTAATTTATCTAGATGTTAATCTTGTAGCAAAAGAAAATAGTATACAAACTAGTGTTCTTGAAGAAAGCGAAGCAGATGAAGAAGAAGCAGAAGAAGAAGAAGCAGAAGCAGAAGTAGAAGCAGAAGCAGAAGTAGAAGCAGAAGAAGAAGAGGAAGCAAGCGAAGCAGCACCAGAAGCAGAAGCAGAAGCAGAAGCAGAAGCAGAAGCAGAAGCAGAAGCAGAAGAGGAAGCAAGCGAAGCAGCACCAGAAGCAGAAGCAGAATCAGAAGCACCAGAAGAAGAAGCAACAGAAGAAGAAGCAACAGAAGAAGCAACAGAAGAAGCAACAGAAGAAGCAACAGAAGAAGCAACAGAAGAAGCAACAGAAGAAGCAACAGATGATGATGCACCGATCCCAACACAAGAACGTTCGGCAAATATAACCACAACTGTAGAAGAAGTTGTTGAGCAATCCGAAGAAGAGGTTTTCATGGTTGAGATTGAAGATTTTGGCAATGTATATACCAATGATGAAAATAACGGATTAATATATGAAATAACCGATGATGAAGATGTGGGTAAACAGATTGGTTATTTTAAAGATGGTGAACCCATTATGCTTTAGTATGTTTTTTTGTTTTTTTGTTTTGTTTTGATTTTTTAGTTTTATATTTTTTAATTTTATATTTTAAAGTTTTCTTTTTAATACCACCTATCGTATATGTCCCTATATCTGGATATAAATTACGAAATGTCTTATTTTCTCGTAGTGATAAATATCGACTAATTGTTGTTTTTATATTTCTTACGTCATTTTCATTTAACATATTTATAGCATCTTTAATATTTAATGCCAACTCATAATAATTTGTGAAAAAATATAAATGGGGAATATCTTCATACTCTTCTGTTGAGCGTGTAAAAGTATGTCCATTTACACTGACCTTGTGAATAAAAACATAACATTTATCGTGATACTTCTCTAACATTTTTTTACCAGCAAAAACATCGCCTTGACCATTGTCACCAATAAATAAAATTTTATATTCAGGAAATATTTTTATATATTGTTCAAATCGTTTAAATTTAGTTTCACCTAAAGATTTAAATATATCAGAAATAGTATTAGTATCTGTTTCAGATACAGTTAATTGATAATCAGTAACAGTGTCAGCATAACTATTAATAGTATTAATAACCTTATTTTGTAGTTTAGTTCCAACATAATTACCTACATTACTACAGACACCACTCAGACATGGTAATACATCTCGTTTGCCTTCAATAGAACCTTGAATAAATCCATAATTATGTAATATATCGTGTAAAACAGTATCTTTTAATTTTTTATTTTTACCACATCCAGGTGTAGCAGATAATATTGTAGTGTATCTATAAGTTTCATCTAATTTTTTATAAAATAAATTATAAAATAATTTAATTCCAGGATAAGGTTTTTTTTGATGCCATGATATATCAGAACCAGCAATACCACCTGCTAAATGTGCATATAATGTATCATCAATATCCGTCATAATATGCCATACATCTTCTGGTAATTTTTTTTCTTGAAATAGTTGTAACAATCTTTCTCCACCATCTATCAATGTTCCATTTCTATCATAGAATATTTCTCTTAAATCACAACCGTAATCTATCGGTGTTTTTGTTAAATAACAATATCTACAGTTGACATCTTGTGAGAAATTAATTTCTACATTTTTTTTTAAATTGTAAATATCATCAGGTGTTGTTTCTATACGTTCACAATAGTCTGTCATAATTTTAACAAGTTCTTTTTTGTCGTTATTTTTGTTAAATAAAGTAACCATTTTATCATAAATATCCACTGATGTAGTCATTATATACTATATAATTATTTTTATACTATATAATTATTATATACTATATAATTATTATATACAATAAAATATATAAATGCTGGAACAAATATGTGCGCCCGCGTTATTATACATTGCCTTTTCATTAACTCAAATCATCATAGATATATTCAAAAACTTATACAACACGGCATTTTTGAAATTTATAGTGATGATACTATTTTCAATCATGTTGAATATATTATGTGACAGGGGTTTAGGAATTATTTCGTGGTTTATAGTTTTTATACCATTTATTATGATGACCATTATAACATCGCTATTATTGTTTGTATTTGGACTTTCACCATCTTCTGGAAAACTTAACTACAGTGCAACAGATTATCCTTCGCAGAGAGAATTATCACAAACTAATGTGCAACCTACGCCCTCAACAAAAACCACATCTGTAGCATAAATATCCAAGAAAAAACATTTATTAAATGGGTTTAAAATGGACCTCTTGTTATATAACATATAAAAATATGTTATTTAATATAGTATATAACTTTCTTGCTCTTACTGGCACAGTATGGATAATACATGATATTAGTCACTATTTTATACCGACATTGACCACTAAAATTCGCGATTGTATTTTATGGCAAGGATTTAAGATATATGTAATACTTACAAATAAAGCAGATGATTGTATTCAAAAGGGTAAGCAAATAATATATAATTATTTAAATATTAATACTACTATTATTAATAAAGAAAACATACATTTTATTTACGATGGTAATGTGGTAAAATCATATTCTTTCGATGATGTTTTTAAGTGCGAAACACGACCGGAATGTGATTTTATACTACAATTTGTAAAAAGGGATGCGGATAATAACGAAAAATTTGATTATGATGTATTACGATTTGCTACTTATAAGGATTTAGTAGAGTATAATACTACAGATATCACTACCAGATACACTCCAAGTTCAGTAAAATTTTTAGGAATGAATATTGTTATTTCCAATGTATCAAAACAGATTGATGTAATTCTACCTTCAACGCGATCTAATTTCTTTATGAATTCTAATATATTATTTGATCGTCCATTTATTAAATTTTATTTGAAAAAATTTCATGATATTGTTTTGAAAGATCACGAGGATTATACAATTTCATTTATTGACAATGAAATGGAGGTAATGAAGTTTAAAGATGATCATTATTTAGAATTGTGTGATAACAGTTATAAGATTTGTTTCAATAGGAGTTAATTTTACATTATAAAGTAGACATTATAAAGTAGACATTATATAATAAAGATAAATGATATAAAAAACAAATGAGTATATAGTATATATAATGGATAGTTCCATTTCTAAAATGGTAGCACCTATTTCTTGTTCTAAAACTGAACCGAGTGTTCACAAATTATATGATAATTGGACATTGTGGGCACACTTGCCACATGATGTAGACTGGACTGTTAAAAGTTATAAACAAATAATTACATTCGACTGTATTGAAGCAATAATTACTATTTGCGAAACACTACCAGAAAAAATGGTTAGTAATTGTATGTTGTTTTTGATGCGAAAAGGTATTCTTCCTATGTGGGAAGATCCAAAAAATTGTAAAGGCGGATGTTTTTCATATAAGGTTAGTAATAAGAATGTAGCAGCAGTATGGAAAAGTTTATCATATATTTTAGTCGGTGAAAGTTTGACAGAAGATAAAGGGTTGCGAAAACATATTAATGGGATAACTATTTCACCCAAAAAGAATTTCTGTATTATTAAGATATGGATTGCAAATTGCGATTATCAAAATCCAAGTATAATAACCGAGTTACCGAGTATTATACCGCATGGATGTATATTTAAGAAACATTTATAGTATACGTATAATATGTTAACTATATATTATTGTATAACATAAGATATGTCTATACCAGTAAATATAATAGGTTATATTCATATTTGTCAAACAGGTCAATGGAAAAGTATAAGCGAAGCAAAATTCGGAAAAAGTCTTAATACTACTCTTTAGAAAAGTATAAGCGCAAAAATAACTTTTATAAAAAGTATAAGTTTAAATTCTTGTTTTAAAAGAAAAACACTATATAATGTCAACAACTCTTATTTTAACGTCAACAGTAAATGTACATAATAGAATTTGTTGGATGTTTCAAAGAGATCCGATAGATAGAATTCAAACATATTTATCTTCTGTTTTAAAGTGGTTAGATAATACACAATTTAATATTGTTTTAGTTGAAAATAGCGGATACACATTTAATGAATTGGATGAATACAAAGTAAAATATAAAGATCGTTTTGAAGTTATTGTTTTTGACGAAACAAAATTAGAAGAAGCAGGATTTTTGCAACATTCGACATCAAAAGGAATACACGAAATGTTTGCAATAAATTATGCTCTTAACAATTCAAAATTAGTGCAATCCGCGATTTTTATTATTAAAATTACTGCGCGATATTATATCCCCGAATTAGAAGACTATTTAAAGCAATATGATTTGGATAACTATGATTGTATTGTTCAAAACAATAGAGATCGCTGTGAAATGGTTGGAAGTCACGCTAAACATTTTTCTCATATTTTTGATATGTATCATATCTACACAAATCACATCGAAAACGAATGGAAAAGACGGACGACTGAATGTAAGAATATATTAGTATGTAAAATCTTTCAAATCGATGAAACAATATGCGGAGGTGGAGATAGAAAGTATACGAATATAACTATTTAACTTCAACTTATTAGGAAAAATAAATATTGTGTATATAATGAAGGTTATGGACATTATAATAATCGGTTTCGAAGAGAACTATATTTAAAAATATAATAGGTTTTTATTGTAACATTTTTAAAGAAATGTTATAATATGATGGTTAATAATAAGTTTCTTATTATTTTTTTAATAACAATGGTAATCAATATATTAAATTTTAATACACACCAATATAATAATATACCTTGTTTTTTTGATTATAATTATTGTGTTCAATCATTTAAGTTAGAAATTAAAAATGGTAGTTTTTATTATAAAAATTTTCATATTCATCATTGGATTATTGGAATACTTATTTTAAGTGTATTGTATTTATTTGAAGAGAGTGATAATAAAAGTATTATACAAGGTATAGCAAGTGCTATTTTAATTGACGGACTTTTATTTGAAGATCGTTTTACTTTTTACTGAGAATATGATTTTTAATTTAAAATATTATTTTTTGGAATATTAAAACTAAAAATATTTGGTTGATAAAAATACTTATTATCAATATAACCGCCAGTATAACTAATTCCTCTATTTATATGTGAAAATTCGTTTACAAGTATATTAGTTCTAGAATAACAAAATATACCTGTGAACATTCTTTCACATAAATATTCAATATGTACATGTGATTCATAATTAGATGGTGGTTTTTCATATGTAAATTTATCACTTAAATAGTTAATTAATTCATTTGTTAAATATTTATCTAATACTTCATTGTTTATCCAAAACATAGTTCCTGCAACGAAATCTGTCCAGTTTTTTTCTAAGTGGTGGAATTTATCACAGAGTTGATTTATTCCTATTATATTAGGCATAAAGTCTAAATCAAAATTTTTTGGTAATACACATCTTTGTGCTCCTACAAAACCTATATTTTTTACATTTTTAAAATAATGTTGAATAATATATAAATTATTAATATTAGTAATTGGTTCTATTAATTGTTTTCTCCATTCTAAAAAATCAAAACGCTGTAGGTTACTTTCTTTTGTGTGTAGTTTTAATATATAATCTGATTTAATAATATTTTGTCTTATATATTTTATGCTTTCTATAAATGGATATATATCAACACCTTTATTAACTACTTTTATAATTATGAAATTTGGATCATGATTTTTAATAACCTTATCAAAATCACTGTTAATATTTATAGTAAAAATAACTGTTACTAAACTAAATACAGTTTTAACATTATTAATGTATTCTACAAATTCATCAAATAAATGTTCTTTAAATAAATGAATTATTATAGTAATATTTGTTTCAAAATTTGCGATAATATTATTACATCGTCTATTTTCATATATTCCACTTTGAATCCAATGTTTATATGCTTCTTCTTTATTTAAATGAATTAAATCTTTATTATTGTCTAAATAAATCTTATAATTAAACTCCATATTTTATTATGATGTGTTAAATATTTTACAAGTTAAACTTATAAAATATTTATATATACTTATACGTTACGAAGATGGCAATGCCGCCAACATCAACTTTATCGCCCCCAACGATGCCACATTGTATTTCACCACGAGAGGCAAATCATTCTCCAAATACATTTCAATCTGACTGCACAGATTGGTGCATTTAATAAAATAACCGAGATTCTTTAACGAAAATTCACCTTGAATAATCTTGCTGACTTCCTGTTTCTTAATAAATTCCATATTGCCATCCGATTCTGCCCGCCGAATTTCTGCATTCGCAAAACCACCATTACACCGGAAAATCAACTCTGCGCCATCTGCAGTGGCAATGGATTTAATCTCAATCTTATCGGAAATACACGACAAATCGCGAATTATCTTCTGGAAATCCACCGAGGGCAGATTAATCACCGAGGAAAACGTGACATCCGGGACATCCAACTCTTCATTGTCTGGTTCAATGAGACGCAACTTTTGAATCTTTTGTTGTTTGATATCGCCATTTTCAAACTTGAGACCGAGAAACTGGACAATACCATCATTATAATCCGCCTCTTCAATATACATGGTTAAGGTATCATCGTTGTCAATCGTATTTATCAGTTTAAAAAGATGAAACATATTTACACCGATAATAATTTTATCCATTTTACACTCGTATAATTCAAAATTGGCGGCCTCTAGAAAGACATGGGCTAAAATAGTATGCGATTTATCCATATTGATAATTTTAATGCCTTCTTTTGTAAACGTAATATTGGTTTCCAATAAAATGTCCTTCAGACTGCACATAAGTATTCTAATGGGTTGAATCATGACGGACATGACGGTTAAAATATTTTTACTATTGCTGTTGGAAAAAGACATCGCCGTAGTTATATATATCTTTTGCGTTAAACCTTTAAACCTTTAAATATTTAAATAAAAACGGTTTATTTTATTTTATTTTATTGAATAAACTATATTAAAGTATACTCTAGTAGATAAATATACAAATAATGAATACAAACACAACCATATATCAACATTTAGATACCCTCTTACAAAAATACCAAGACAACGAGTATATGACTGCGAGATTATCCAATTATATGGAACATTTATTGCCGACTGCCCTGGAAACCGAATACACGACTCATCTCCAACGGGAAGAACGCAAAAAAAACTTGTCTACCAACAGGGACGAATTTATTAATCGCTTTCTGCGCAAAAATAATTATTATTATAGTTCGCAGACTGAACTTTTTTTAAATTACAATGGTGTTCATTTTGTTATCTATAGCGAAGACGATATTCATCATCAAATTTTATCAACTATAACCAGCGAACAAGACTTGATGCCGTGGAAACAGAAAATTAAAATAAATATTTTAAAACAAATTCGCGAGAAATCGCCACTGAACGCGATACCGGAATCCGCAACGATTCAATATGTGATTGACGCCCTTCATCCCGCTATTTTCTCTACTAAAAATCATGCCAAATATTTTCTCACTATTTTAGGCGATTGTATATTGGACAAGAAACCACCAATAAATAGTCAAACAATCATATATATTGCCCCTCCGTCATGCAAAGAAATACTGCGAGAAATTGGGAATCAATGTTATACTTTTTTTGGATTGTCCAATATATTTAATACTATTAAATTTAAATATTATGATCACGATTATCAATCATGCCGTCTTATTCCAATGAATAAAAATGGCACTAGCAATAGTATTAAAAGTTTACCGATTCCGCAACAATTGTATAAAAATATGTTGGATTTCCTCTGTGTTTCTGCGCATTATTCTACTCGCTATGGTTCAGCAGATCATTTTCTTGAGCAGTGTTCCGAGTCCACCCTTATAGACCACGCACTTTTCCTGTCGAAAAATACACCCAGTAAAATAGTAGATACTTTTTCTGATAAAAGCATCAAACATTGTATCGGTAGTAAAATAAGTAGTAAAAATATGATTTTTTTATGGAAAAAGTTTTTGAAAGAAAAGGATTTGCCGAATATTATATTTTACGATAACTTGAAAACACTTTTTAAGAAGAAATGGACATATAATGAAGAGGAAGATTGTTTTTTGGATGCGACGAGTATGTATTTACCGATGGTGGCGACCTTTAATAAATTTTGGGATACAACTATTAGTGAAGATGGCAACGGCGATTATGATTTGGAAGTAGATGAATTATCAGGTTTATTTAAAAAGTGGCACACGCGGAGCACAAGCACAAGCACAAGCATGACCATTAATGATAGCATGTTGATTGAACTTATTCGTCATTTTCATCCGGACACTATGATCGAAGATGATAAATATATTTTACATATTAAATGTAATTTATGGGATAAAAGAACAGAAATTATTGATTCTTTGGAATTGTTTAAACTTAAAGTAAAGAGTGATGAAACAGTAGAACATATAACCAAGTCACTCTATGAAGCATATGAGTTCTACTTGACAGATAATAAAGAAAAAAATAAGAATATGGCAAGTAAACGTTATTTTGAAAAAGTAGCATTAGAATTAATACATACTCATATTGATAATGACGGACTTATTTCGCCTACATGGTGGAAGTAGAAATAATATAAAAGTCTATTTTCTACTTTTACACAAATTCCATTTTAATAATTTTTTTATAATTATTATAACGCTCTTCACATTCTTTTAATTTATTATCATTAAATCCAAACTCTTTCATTTTTTTCAAAATTATTTCTAATCGTTTTTCTTTGTTTTCTCCATAAATAAACTCATCTACTATTCTATCAACATTTTCTATACACCATTTACTTTTTTTACACCAATCACCTTTTTCAAATACATTTTTCCGTTTTCCAAAAATATCGCCTTCATCAATACTCAAAAGCGCACCATCATTCAACACCATAATATTTCTCAAATTATTATCACTACTTCTAAATAAACCATCAAATAACCTTATTTTCAACATATCTTCAATTACTTTTTCATTTTTCAAAACTTCTTTATTACTACTCAAATCACCAACATTTTCAAAATACTTCATCACACAATACACTTCCTTTTTCCCTCCAAACTCCAACTTCCAATTTTCATAAAAGTTTTTCTTACTTTTGTCTACTAAACTAAAATATACATCACTTTTTATTCGCCGCATTTCCAAACTTTTCAATCCAAATTCTTCTTTCAAATTATCTACAAACATATAATCTAATCCATAATTCATTGTTTTTGTCATTAATTTCAACACTAACATTTCACCCACATTTTTTTTATTTTCCACCAAAATGCACGGTTTTTTCATACCACAAACACCTTTATCAAATACTTTTACCACTGTAAAATTCTCTTCAAACTTTACAAATTCAATTGCAACAACTTTTTCTTTAACAACTTTTTCTATAACAACTTTTTCTTTAACAACTTTTTCTTTAACAACTTTTTCTTCTTGCTCTATTTTTTTTTCAATATAAAACGACTTGTACCTTAATCCATTTTCTCCCAAAATACTCACATCTTCATTCACCACAAACGCACCTACTTCAGCAAACTTTTTTAATCCAAACTTTTTATTTACATGCCAATCATTTACTACAAAATCCTCATCAATCTCTATTTTATTTCTACCACTTACATACTCTTCAACATTTAATACACTATTCATATATATATATTCTTTATCCCAATCTACATTTTCATTTGTTTTTATCATCATCATTCCCATCCACACACCAAACATTTTTCTTTCTTTCATCGTTTTTCTATTAAACATATTAAACGCAAAATCAAATACTTTCTTTTTATTCATATTCACAGTTGCACCTACAAATTTTTTTTGTATTATTTCCCAAAATAAATATACCGCGTCCGCTCGACTACCATATCTTTTGCCTTCTTTCTCTTCTCGTGCTAACAAATTATTATAAATCGCAAATATTTTTTCATCTTTTTCGTCTATATAACGAATCAACATTTCGCCATACTTTAACAACACATCACTATCTCCTTTTTTCTTAAATTGTAACACTTTATCCAATATAATCTCACTCATATTTAGCTCCAATTTTTGCGAAATCCACCAACAATTTACATAACTACAAATTCTCCCTTTTCTACACCCTTTTATACCATCACAAAATTGCTTCACCAATGCAATCTGCTTATACAACTCTTCAACTTTGCCTACTTCTACTTTGCACGCATTTATCTTTTCCAATAAACGCACACAATTAACAATCACATTTACTTCATCACACACAATTTCTTCCATCAACAAAATTTCCAGTCTATGCACCAAATTTGTCACCAACGCTTTCGTCTTAAATCCAAACACCATCATTTCCATCACACACCATTCAAATTTGTCAAACATTTCTCTCCTATAATACTTACAAATACCACTCTTCAATATACTACTTTTACAACCCCAATAACTTTTATTATTAAACATTCCACATTTCATCGCATTCAATTTCATTGCATCCATCTTTACAAATTTAATATTATTATATGTAATTACTTAAATTGTTAGAAAAGTATTTCAATTTTATTTTTGTAAAGATTGTCCACTAATGCGTTTGGATGTTTTTCTACTTTTATATTTTCTACTTTTAAGTTTTCTACTTTTAAGTTTTCTACTTTTAAGTTTTCTACTTTTAAGTTTTCTACTTTTAAGTTTTCTACTTTTAAGTT
>Ga0114966_10000640_pt1 | contig 33553 bp, 36 predicted proteins | sample M_130207_XF_Meta_FD_87029 | JGI IMG/M metagenome (GOLD analysis project Ga0114966, IMG submission 87029) | Freshwater microbial communities from Lake Montjoie, Canada to study carbon cycling - M_130207_XF_MetaG | ecosystem: Environmental > Aquatic > Freshwater > Lake | place: Lake Montjoie... | reverse complement strand
TTAAAATATTAAAATTATTTAAATGATAGTCTAGATAAATTAAATTTAAAATAATATAAATAAATATAAAATGTAAATCTAAAATATAAATCTAAAATCAAAATTATTTACGTATTTATTTAACTTAAAAAATATATATTATATATAGAGTACAAAGGCATTCTTATATTTTCAAAAATAAAAAATGACTGAAAATTTAAAAGCCAATTGTACTACTCTAAATAATACTTATAATTTTTATTATCATAATCCAGATAATAATGATTGGAGTTTAGAATCTTATATTAATTTACTAAACTTTAATTCAATTGAAGAATTTTGGGTATTAGATAAATTTATTCGTAAAGATATGGTTGAAAATGGTATGTTCTTTATTATGCTTGAAAACTCGGCTCCAGTTTGGGAATGTGAAACAAATATTAAAGGTGGATGTATAAGTTGGAAAGTAGATAGAAAAAATTCATATAAATCCTGGATTGATACTGTAGGTCATTTTATTATTCAAGAACTTGGTAATGTTACATCAAAAGTAAATGGTGTTAGTATTAGTCCTAAAAAAAATTCTAGTATTATTAAGCTTTGGTTTAAAGAAGAAATTGATACTGATAAAATGATTTTACCTAAATCATTTATTCTAGCAGAAGATAAAATTATTTATAAATCACACGTCCAAAATATTGATAAAGATAAAACTAAGAGATTCGGTAACGAGGTATGTAGCCCATAGAGTTCCTCTGTTAGTAAAATTATTAATTATTAATCATTTTGTATTTTTATTTTGTATTTTTATTTTGTATTTTTATTTTGTATTTTGTTTTTCTTCATAAAAAAATAATCTTATTATATAACAATAATAAATTTATAATACTATATATATATATAATTTAATATGGATGGTATTAATATTTTAATAACACTTGTATTTTTATTATTACTTGCATTTATTGGTCTAGTTAGAGCACAAACAATGTTAGGTGTATTTGCATCATTTATATTATTAACTTTAATTTCATATATGACAATTTATATGTTCAAACCAGAATAAAATAATCAAATCATAAAGTATATAATATTATAAAATTTAATAACTTAAAAATAAATATTTTATTTACTTTATAAATAAGTATATATAAAATATAAAAAAAGTATAAGCATAATAAAATCTATTAAAAAATAATTAAAACTAATAAAATGTCTGATATATCAACTTCAACACAAGAAAAACTAGAAAAAAAAGATAATCAAGATAAACAAGAAACTAATGTAGAACAAAATGATTTTTCAAAATATAGTTTTCATTTATGGACTTCAAAAACACCTCCTATCAAATATTTAACAGAACTTCTTAAGGATTTACTTACTGAAGGTAATTTAGAATGCAGTGCTGATGGAATTAAACTTCTTTCAATTGATTCTGGTCGTACAGTTCTTATTCATCTAAAGCTTGATAAATCTAGTTTTGAAGATTTTAAGTGCGAGCAACCTTTAGTTCTAGGTATTAATTTAGAACATTTTTTTAAAATTATTAAAAATATGGAAAATAGTGATACTCTTAGGCTTTTTGTAGAAAAGGATAATGTCAATAGACTTGGTATTGAACGTTATAATAAAGAAGAAAATATTAATAATACAATTTATCAGAGCTTAATTGATATTCCAGTACAGAGGCGTGATATTCCTTCTCCTACTTTTAAAAGTGTTATTGTAATGTCTAGCGCACGTTTTCAAAAGATTTGTCGCGAGATTAGTCAATTTAGTGAGAAGATTGAGATCACTTGTGTTGGAAATCAATTGATTTTCAAAGGTTGTAATGAAAGCGCATCACAAGAAATCCGTATTAAACCTAGTGCAAATGGTATGACATTCGAACAAAATAGTCCTGATGAAATAGTCCAAGGTGTATTTAAATTGAAGCATTTAGTTCAATTTAGTAAATGCTCTAATTTAAGTTCATCTATTCGTATTCTTATTCGTAATGATTATCCTATTGTTATTCATTGCGATATTGCTGGTTTGGGATTTGTTAGATTATGTCTAGCTCCTAATGCTGAGGAAGACTGAGGTTTTACCAAGCGGCTTTTACCAAAAGCCGCGCCAAAACGCTAGGTAGCCTTTAGGCTACCAGAATTGGAAATTATTTTATAATTGGAAATTTTTTAAGATTTTTAATATTTTAATTTTTTATATTATTTATTTTATATTACAAGGAGGTTCGAAAGGAACCATGGGTTCCTTTCTAAGGAGGTTCGAAAGGAACCATGGGTTCCTTTCTTTATAAATTAACACTAATCATATAAAATACTAAACCAAATAGTATTGCTTGTATAAAATTTTTTTCTATATATGGAAACCTATCTAGACATTGTAAAAGTTTATTAACTAAATTTGAATTCATTATATAGAATACCATTGAAAAGAGAAGTGCTTTTAATGCTACATCTTTAACTATATATTTTGTAATTGATGATAATTCATTTTGATAATTAAGATTTGGTTGTTCCGACATTTTATATTCTAGATACTTATTTATTACTAAGATAAAAAATATTATAGTTATAAACAAAAATTAAAATGGTGAAATAGTTAAAATAGTAAAATAGTAATAAAAAAAATACTAAAATTTATTTTAATAACAAGGGATCTCGAGGGGCTGAAGCCCTCGATTTAGAAGACTTCTAGACATATATAAGTCATTAAATAAAAAATACCAACATAAATTAGATTCCTAAATTTTTTTAGATGTGGAAAATAATCAAATATTGGTAAATAATTTTTAATACACGTCATAGCTACAATATAACCAATAAATGAAATTAAAAGAGCCAGAAGAACATTTTTTAAATTACGCCCTTCAATTATATGTGACCCCTGAAATCCTTCGATTTGATTATAATTATATTCTTCGTCTTCATCATCATCATCATCATCATCCTCACCCTCACCCTCAAATTTATTTTTAATATCTTGAAAAGGAGATTTATTATTTTTTGATGTATTTGAATTATTAGATGATTCTTTATTAGATGATTTTTCATTAGATGATTCTTTATTCATTTTAGATAATTCTTTCTTCATTCTTTTTTGTCTTAGCCTTTCAGTTTTCATTGATGGTTTTGTAATGTATTTTGTTGTAACTGGTTCTTCAGTTTCATCCATATTATCATTCATATTATCATCAATAGTTTTGTTATTATTTTGTTTTGGTTTCATTGTTTGTTTTGGTTTCATTGGTTGTAATGGCTTCGTTGGTTGTGATGGCTTCGTTGGCATTGGTTCATTTGATTTTAAAGGTTTACTTGGTTTTTTTATGTTATATTTTGTTGTATATGGTATTTTTTCGGAATCCATTTCAGATTCCATTTCAGAATCCATTTCATTCTCATTATTTTTTTTTGTTGTTGATTTTGTTGTTGTTGGATTAACTGTTTCAAATCCTTCAATATAATTTGATTCATATCCAGAAACCATTTTTAAAAATTAAATATATTATTTATTTTTTATTATTTATTATATACTACTAATTATATATTTATATATTTATTACAAACAATTTAATTTATATTAATTTATATTATTTAATATAATGAAAATTAAAATGTTAAAATGTTAAAATGTTAAAATAAAAAATAAATTTAATTATTCATCAAAAACTATAACTTCTAAATCATTAAGTGTATCAAAATTAATTCCTTTTTCATCTTCATTTTCTTCATCTTCTTCATTTTCTTCACTTTCATTTTCACTTTCATTACTTATATTATCTTCCTCTTCTGAACTATTGATATAATCTAATTCTAAATCTAAATTATTATTATTATCATCATTATCATTATCATTATCATAATTATTTAAAATATTTAAAATATCCGTATTATTATCATCAATATCTTCTTCTTTGTCTTCTTTGTCTTCTTGGTCTTCTTGGTCTTCTTGGTCTTTTTGATCTTCTAATAATTTATTATTATTTATAATATTATAATCTATATTATTAGTTGTATTATTTGGAGAACTTGGATATTCTGGAGATTCTAAATTATAATCAATATCTAAATTAATATTATTTATATCTTGTATTTCTATTTTTAATTCTTTAGGTTCTGGAACTATAGGTTCAATAGGTTCAATAGGTTCAATAGGTTCAATAGGTTCAATAGGTTCAATAGGTTCAATAGGTTCAATAGGTTTAATAGGTTTTATATGTTCTATATCTTTTATAGATGATTCTATAGATTCTATGGGTTCTATAGGTTCTGGTTCTTGATTTTCATTATTTATTTCATTGTTTCTTTCATTATTTATTTCATTGTTTCTCGCAGTTCTTTTAATAAATAGTTTATTATTTTTTTTAAATACTGTATCATCAATTATAAAATCTTTCATTGTAGTTTCTTTTATAACATCAAATAATGTTTTGGTTTTAATAGTTGGAATTGTTTTTACAGTTTTAACATTTATAATATTATTTAATATAGTATCATCTATTTCTTTTTGTTTTTCAATAGTAATATTATTAAAAGTATCTTCTAAAATATTATCTGTTTTAATAATATTACCATTACCATTACTATTACCATTATTATTACCACTACTATTATGATTTTCATTATCTAATTCAACAGTTTCATTCATATCACTAAATATATATCCGCTTGTTAATAATCTTGTATCATTATCTTTAAATAGTTTTATTTTTTGTAATTCATAACACGGAGTAAAATTTTGACTCATAAACATTAAACCACTAAATTCTATAATACCAATTAAATAATCGCCTTCTTGAATGCAAGATATATCATTGACTTTTTCTTTTCTAATATTAAATATTTCTGTTAAAATATTGCCTTTATAACTTGGTAATCTTACACGAAAAACAGGTAATTGACCGTTTGGCTTATTTAATATAGGTGTTTTATAATAAGTTTCAACTATATTTAAAGGCATTATTTGTCTAAACCATTCTTTTGAATTTTCGTGACATACTGATATATTATTATCATCTGTTTTTGATAAAAAGCTATAAAATAATCCACAATCACCACTTTGTTGTAATTCTAAATCCATATAATATTTATTTTCAATCTTTACTATTCCTGATGTTGTTTTTAATTTAGGTGTTTCAAAATAAAAAGGAAGGCTCTGATTTTTACTTAATCGATAATTACATATTGATTGATAATAACCATTTTGAGTTTTATGAGGTAATAAATATTCGTATTTTTCTATATTCAAGTTTTTATAATTTAATAGTTTAGGTTGCTTTATTGGTATTGACATTTTATTATGTTTTAATTATGTTTTAATTATGTTTTTTATATTTGTATCTTCTTTGATAATAATTCATATTTTAGGGTTATAGTTATTTACGCATTTATTTATGTATTTATGTATTTATGTATTTATTAAATAATTTAGTTTCTAGATATATAAAAGTGAAAATGTAAAAACATAAATATATATAAAAATAATTATTATTAATAACAAAATTCGTTAGGTAGTGATAGAGGTTGGTATTTTTGCGATAGTGAGTTAGTTTTTGATATATTTTTTTTGTTATTTAAAGGAAATTTTGTTTTAGGAATTAATAAATGAAAATGATTACCATTAAAATTATATAAATATATATTATCTTCGGTGGTTGCATTATTTGTTTCTGATTTAAATTTAAATTCTGTAGGTTTTTTGATATCTTTACTATGTATTATTAAATTTGCTCTTACAATTGACACAGCTGGATATGCTGATATATATAGTAAAGGCCATAATAAAGGTTCAGGCTTGTCAAATCCATTTTTGCTATCTTCAGTTTTATTTTTTTGCTTTTTTATAGTATAATCTGCATATTTATCTAAAGAGTCTATTTTCACTTTATTTGCATCTTCTACTGATTGATTTGTTGTTAGACTTTTAATTTGTAAATGTGATTTACTATCTTCTGATTTACTATCTTCTGACATACGTATAGTATTAAAAGTTTCATTCAAATCTACACTAAATTTATCCTTAACAAATTTCAAATATTTTTCATCCTTTAACAAATCACTAATTGCTTTAGCAATTGTTAAAATTTCTATATATATCTCTTCTGAAGATTTTGTTTTATAATCCAAAAAAGCTTTTTCTAATGTTTTATGTTTTCCCATAAATGTATTATATTTATCAGCGGATTTTGATAAATTATTAAAATATCTTCCTAATACTAACGCCCTATAAAAACACCAACCATCATCATCAATTTCTAAATAATAAAAATCATTTTTTTCTGCATATTGTTTAGCATCTTCTTTGGTTTCATTTACCTTTTCTACTGGGTTTTTGACTTCTGATTTTTTGGCTTCTAGTTGGTTGGCTACTTCACCAAACAAAGTTTTCATTTTTATAAATATATCAGTTTGACTTTGTATTTCTTCATCATTTCCGAAAAATAGTGATTTTATAATTTTATCTTGGTCACTTTGATTTTGTTTTTGTTGAAAAAATGTTTGTAAATTACCTTTAGTAAAAATTTTTTTATTATTATCTGTAAAACTTAAATGGGTATTTGTTATAAAATAATTATCAATTGTTAATGATTTATCTAAATCTATTGTTGTTAAAGTACAATCAAAACCATAAATAATTAATAATTTTTGTTTTGTTGATTTAATTTTTTCCATAATTCTATCTAATATTTGGTTCAAAATAGCTTTATATTCTTTGTTTAAACTATTAGGATTTTTTTTTGTAACATCAAGTGGCAGTTTAATATTAATAAAATTTTTTTCTTTGATTACATCATAATTATTAATTTGATTAGGATCTTCTAAATTATATTTGTCATTATTTAAAATAAAGTTAGCAAATATATAATATAAATCTGATTTTTTAAGATTATCCTCCTTATAAAACGAATTATCAGTATCAATATAAAGTATAAATGGTATTTCAGAATACTTTGATACTTCATTAAATATAGATAATCGTTTTGGTTGATTTTGTTGATTTGGTTGATTTTGATTAGAATAATTTGTACTATTATTTTGTTGTAAATCATCATTTTTTTTTTTATATTCAACACGTTTATTCTCATGATTATATGCATAAACTGTATCTATATATTGTACCCAATCAAGAGCTTTTAAACATTTAATAATATTACTATATTTTCCCATACTATCAATAACAATTTTAACTTTTGGTTCTGAATCACCACCTTTTTGTATTTTACTATATTTATATTTAAATTTATTTAATTTTTTAATAATTTTTTTGTTTTTTTTTGTTTTTACCATTTTATAATAATTAATATTTTATTTATTATTATATATCTAGAATAAAATATTTTACAATATCGCTATTTATTTATTATAAAAATATAAATAATTAAATAATACAAAAAATACAAAAAATAATTAAAAAATGGATTTACGTGAAATATTGTGTGACTTAGTAAATCGTTGTGTTGTTGAGATAAATGACGGGGATGATATAAAAAAACCAATTAAAGATAAAATATTAAAACCATTAATAAATTATATTCTAGAACAAATTTATCCTTATCTAATTGTAAGTGTTATCATATTCGCATTAACACTTTTAGTAGCAATAATTATATTGGTATTAATAATAAAAAGCTCAAGTGGCGGAAATGGTGGGGTAAGTAATATATCTGGTGGTATTGGTGGAATTAATGTTGGAGGTTGATTTGATTTTAGATTTGAAATATTGAGTTGTTATTGAGTTGTTACTCTAATATTAGATGCTTGTGCAGGAGTCAAACCAAGTTTATTTAATACAAAATTAACAATATATTGGTCATCATTACCCCAATTAGTATAGTCTTCTCCAGTAACATCTATAATTTTATTTTCAACTAATACATTATCAGAAAATAAAGTAACACCTAGAGAAATACTATTAAATAGATTAAGACGATTAGTACGAATCTTAATATTATTAATAATCATTGTTTTAGTGTAAATAGAATCTTGAACATTAACTTTAGTTTCATCCATTTTTATTTTTATTTTTAATATTAAATATATATAAGATTTTCTTTTTATATTAAATAAGAATATAAGAATATAAGAAATATAAAATAATATAAATATATATAAAATAATAATTATAATTTAACATATATAAAATAATATAAATAAAATGACATCAAAGAACAATTCTTGTTTTGTTATTTTACCTATTCATTTATTTGATATATCTATTCTAGAACATAATTTAAAAAATATTAAAAATGATAATGAATCTAATAATGAATCTAATAATGAATCTAATAATGAATCTAATACGATATCTACTATATATATAATTGAAGAACCTGTATATTTTGGTAATAGAAATAATATAATAAAAAAAAATGATACATTAAATTTTAATAAACTTAAATTAATTTATCATCGTTCAACTTTACAATATTACAATAATGAAATAATTAATAATATAAAAAATAAAACACAAAACCAATTCAAAAGTAACCCTAAACTAATTATTAAATATCTAGAATATCAAACATTATGTAAACCAAAAGGTTATTCAGAAATAAAAAGTCATTCTCAAATATATATGTTTAATCCTGTTGATACATTTATAGAAGCAAAATATTTAAAATTATTTGGAAAAAAAATATCATATCTAGATACACCATTATTTTTATGTAATAATAATGATCTAGAAACATATCATAATTCTAGACCAAAAGCTACCCGAGATAGAAGTTATAATCATGCTTCTTTCTATAAATGGCAACGTGAAAGGATTAATATTCTAGCAACATCTAAAACTTATGATACTGAAAACCGCAATATGATGCCTCTAGATACAAAAGTCCCTCCTCTTCCCAAAAATGATTCTAGTAACCCACAAATGCGAGAACACATAATAGAAGCAATTGCATATGTAAATAAAATATTTCCACATAATCTAGAACCTATACATAATCCAACTAAACCTATTACACCTGAATCAATTCATTTCCCATTATGTCATAAAACTAGTGCCTTATGGTTGGAAAACTTTTGTAAGAATCGGCTTACTGATTTTGGTAAATATGAAGATAGTATAGATTCAAAAGAAAGAAATTTCCTATTCCATTCTGTAATTTCACCAATGTTAAATATAGGATTGCTTACTCCATCTCAAGTTATTACTACTGTAAGTAAATATTATGAAGAACATAAGACTGCTATCGGGATTGCTAATTATGAGGCATTTATAAGGCAAGTAATTGGTTGGAGAGAATATCAAAGATATATATATCAATATGCAGGTGAAACTATGAGAAAAAGTAATCATTTTGGTAATGATCGAAGATTGGGCGATTCATGGTATAATGCTACCACAGGTATTAAACCCGTAGATGATGCTATTAAAATGGCTATTAATGATGGATATATTCATCATATATTAAGGTTGATGGTTGTAGGGAATTTTATGAATTTAGTAGGAATCCATCCCGATGATGTTTATAAATGGTTTATGGAATTTAGTCTAGATAGCTATGATTGGGTTATGATTGGTAATGTTTATAGTATGACTTTGTGGGCTGATGGGGGAATGACAATGCGAAAACCATATATATCTGGTTCTGGATACATTATGAAAATGAGTAATTATCCTTTTACAAAAAGGATAGACCAAAAATCTAATATTATGTCTTGGCAAGATAAATGGGATGTCATATTCCATAATTTTATTGATAGAAATAGTGTTAAATTATCGAAAACATATTATAATGGTGTAGTAAAAGCTTGGGAACGAAAAAGTAATGGTGAAAAGGAAAAAGAAATTAAAGAGTCAAATGCAATTATTAAGAGTATTAGTGTTTAGAGTATTAGAAATTTATTAAATTATTATTATTTTGTTTTTTGTAATATTTCAAATTAAAATATTTGTTAATAATAATAAATAATAATAAATAATAATAAATATTTTAGTAATTAAAAAATGTTTAAATCTTTATCCAAAATGTTTAAATCTTTATCAAAAAAAAATAAATCAAAAAAAAATAAATCAAAACAAAATAAAACTAAAAAATCTAGTAATTCAAATTCAGTTAAAGAATTATGTAGCAAAAAATATAAGGATAAATCAGTTAGAGGAACACCAGTAAATTGGGCTTATAAAAGGTGTATAAAAAATGGATGGGAAAAATGTAAAAATCTACCTCCTGCTGGATATGGTATGTATAAATATTTTTGTAATTAGAAATTAATTAAATAATTATTTTGTTTTTTCATTTTTTGTTTTTCATTTTTCGTTTTTCGTTTTTAATTGAGCTTAAAAATATAAGTTTATTTTATTAATAATAATTCAAAAATAAATAAATTTTATAAATTTTAAAATGAATAATATTGAATTTACTGATGTTGTAATAGACGTGCGTATAGGTGATTCTGCAAAATCAAAATGTGCTATGGAACTCCTCAAAAAACATTCTCACAATCTATGTGTAAAATTTAATGGCGGACCGAATGCTGGTAATACAATATATATTGAATCTCCTACTGAAAACAACAATAACAACAATAATAATTCATCATCATTATCATCCAATTCCCCATCTTACCGTAAAATGGTTCTTCATATGTTACCAATTGGTATGGCGAAGCCAGATGTATTCAATCTTATATCTAGTGATTGTGTTCTTGACATTGCAAAACTTAAAAAAGAATTGGATTATGTCAAATCATATGGAATAGATATTACAGGACGCCTATTTGTAAGCAAAGCCTGTCATATTATTACAGAAGAAAATATTAATTATGACCGTGCTAATAATCTTGTTGGTACAACTGGCAGTGGAATTGCACCCACTTATTCTAATAAGATGCTACGTATTGGAAAACGCGTTGAGGATTATGCGAATGAATTTGAAAATATGGGTATCCAAGTTGTTGATATGAGAAAATTCTGGACTTCCGATTTTGTTAAGAATAAAATCAAAGGAGTTCTTATGCAGGGTTCTCAAGGATTTGAGCTAGATATAAATTGGTGCGGTCACTATCCATATTGTACCAGTTCTACTTGTACTCTTGCTGGAGCAGTAAATACTGGATTTCCTCTGAAAACACTTCGTAATGTATATGGAATTGCCAAAATATATGATACTTATGTTGGTACAATGCAATTTCAACCACCTGATGATAATGACTTGATGAGAATCGGAGATCACGGACGAGAATTTGGTAGTACTACTGGTCGCCGTCGTCAATGCAATTATTTAAATCTAGATGCAATGATAGAAGGATTACAAATTAATAATTGCAATATATGTATTATTAATAAGGTAGATATTGTTGCAGATTTGGGTATATTTCGCCTTTATGATAAAGGTTTTTTACGTGAATTTGGAAAGTTAGATGATATGAAGAATTTTATTATTGAAGAATTATCATATGCTGTACCAGATGTTAAAGAGGTTATATTTTCTAGTAGTCCTTATTGCATATAAGTTTTGCCAAAACTTAACTAAAAGCTAGTGAGGCTAAAGCCTCACCGAATTTATATTTACATCCTTGAAGATATAAAATTGTTGAAATGTAAAAAATGGATTCGTGTTTTTATAATTTTGTGTTTTTTTTGTTTTTTTATTTTTTAATTTATTGCGTAATGTATTTATAATGTATTTATTTCTAATTAAATTATAGTTAGTTATTAGTTAATAGTTAATATAATTTCATATCAAAAATGTCATCTAGAAATAATAGTAAAATTAGTAAAATCAGTAAAACAGATAAATTTCATATTATGACTGCTAAAAACATAATTTGGGGTATAATTGGTTTAGCTCTTGGTGTAATTATTAATGATATGGTTATTTATATATCAAACAAATTTCATATTAAATATTTATTTATTCAAAATATGTTACAAATTACTTTATGTGCTATAGTAGTAAGTTTTTTGCATACCTATTATTTATATGGATGGGATTGGCAACACTTAACACCTGAACTTTTTTTTGTATCATTTTTCTTTGGAGTTCAATATAAAATTCTTACTAATATTCAACATTCATATCAAATTGATGATACAAATAATTATAATAACAATAACAATAATAATAATAATAAATAATAATAATAAATAATAAAAACTATATCTAGACTAATTAAATAATAATTTTTTTAATTACATTTTTATTTTTATTTTTAACTTAAACATAAACATAAATATAATTAATTATATATCTAGATACAAAACAAAAACAAAACACAAAAAACAAATCTTAAAAATGTCATTTCAATCATATCAATCATTACAATTCATTTCCCCAATAGGAACTCGTTATAAAGCCCCAATTATGTCTCGTATTTGGTCTAGTGATTCAAAGATTAGAAGAATGAGGCAATTATGGGTAGATTTAGCCACATATCAAAAAGATTTAGGTATTGAAGAAATTACAGATCAAGGAATAAAAGAATTAAAAAATAGTTTATTTAATATCAATTATAATAAAATTACAGAATATGAATATAGGTTTAAACATGATATAATAGCACATATTCACGCATATAGTGATTTATGTCCTAATCCAAAACCATTTATACATTTAGGAGTAACTAGTAATTTCATTAATGATAATGTTGATATGATTATTGTTAAAGAATCATTAAATATAATTAATACTCTAACTACAAAACTATTTGATACATTAAAAACAAAATCAATTGAATATGCAAATGTGCCAACTCTAGCATATACTCACCTTCAACAGGCACAACTTACTACCATTGGAAAACGTTTTACTATGTGGAATGCCGATATTGCTATTGATATTGATAATTTGAATAATGTAATAACCCAATTGCCTTTTAGAGGAATTAAGGGAACCGTAGGAACTGAAGACACTATATTGAAATTATTTAATGGAGACCATTCAAAATGTGACATGCTTAATAAAAATTTAGCAAATAAGTATGGATTTACAGACGAACAATTACTTATCATATGTGGTCAAACTTATTCTCGCAAATATGATGTAATGGTTTTTCAATTATTGAGTAATATTTGCCAATCTATATATAAAATGATGGATGATATTAGATTATTATCTGGTAAAGGTGAAGTATATGAATCATTTGGAGAAGAACAAGTGGGTTCTAGCGCAATGCCATATAAAAAAAATCCTATTACTTGTGAGAAAATATGTTCTCTATCTAGACATGTAATTACACAGGAAATATCAATGGTACAAACATATATGAATCAGTGGTTAGAAAGGAGTTTAGATGACTCGGCAATTAAAAGAATTATATATCCGGAATGTTTTATGTTGATAGAAAATATTTTAGTGGAATCTATATCTTGTATTGAAGGCTTAGTATTTAATATGAAACAAATTGAAAAATCTGTATCTGATAGTATGTATAAGATTATTTCAGAAGAAATTATTCTTAATGGTGTTAAAATGGGTTATGTACGAATTGATATTCATGAACGTATTAGAAGCATATTAACTAAACCTTTGAAATCTTTTGAAGATGATAATAGGTTTGATTTAAATACTATTGCAGATATTTTTGGAAGTGATAATGTTATATCTGGAATAATTAGAAATTATAATATTAGTCTAGACCCAAAAGACTATATAGGTCGATGTGTAGAACAGATTAATAAGTTTTATAGTGTGAATAGTATTGTTTGAATATTTTTTTTTGGTATTTTTTTAATTTTTGTAATTTTAATTTTTATAATAATATAATTTTTTTTGTCTAACGTTTTGAATTTAAAAATATTTTGTTTTATTCAATCATATAATACTTATAAATACAATCGCATTCAATAATAAATTTACTAAATAAATTTACTAAATAAATTTACTAATTAAATTTACTAATATAAAATGAATATTGAATTAGGAGCATCATATTGTTTTGATGATATTCTTATGGAACCATTATTGAGTAATATTTCTACTCGCAAATCTATTTCTCTAGAAACAAATATTGCTACTAATAATCGTAAATTAATTCTTAAGACGCCATTAATTAGTAGTCCTATGGATACTGTAACTGAAACTGATATGGCTATTAAAATGGCTCTAAATGGTGGTCTTGGTATTATTCATCGTTATATGAGTATCGAAGACCAAGTTTTACAAATTACAAAAGTAAAGCGATTTCTTCAATATATTATTACAGAGCCATATAAAATAACTCCAGATACAAAATTAGAAGAAATAATAGAATTAAGAGAATTATACAATGTTTCTTCTTTTTGTGTAGTAGATAATTTTGAATCTAATAATTTAATTGGTATTATTACTAGACGTGATATTGCACATATGGAACATATTAATAATTTAGAAAATAATGATTTACACGACTCACACGACTCACACGACTCACACGAATTAACTGCAATTAATTTTATGAGTAATTTACAAAAACTAATTACTTTAGATATAGAAAATATAAAAGATGATATACAAAATGACCGACAATATAATTTGAATCTAGACAATACTCTTAGTCTTGCAAAAGATTTAATGCATAAAAATAAGATTGAAAAAATACCTATTGTAAATGGTTCTGTATTAGTAGGTCTTATTACTCTTAAAAATATTCGTCATTATGAGAATAATAAATATAAGGCTTGTATTGATTCTAATGGAGCTCTTTGTGTAGGTGGTGCAATTGGTATTGTAGATGAATATATGGAAAGGCTAGATAAATTAGTTATTGCAGGGGCTGATTTAATTTGTATTGATGTAGCAAATGGTTTTAATACTAATATATTTAGTGCTATAACAATAATAAGGTTTAAATATCCAATGCTTGTTATAATGGTTGGAAATGTTTGTAACTGGCAAGGATATGCTGCTTTATCAAAATATGATGTTGATTGTATTAGAGTAGGAGTTGGAAATGGAAGTATTTGTACTACACGTCTAGAAACAGGTATTGGTAAGGGTCAATTTAGTGCAGTATCAGAATGTTTTAAATATAAATCTAATTATATTTATAATCAAAATGAAATAAATAATATGATAGGTAGTAATAATAGTAATAATAATAAGCAATTACCCAATCTTATATGTGATGGTGGAAGTTTAGGTAAAACTGGTAATAAGGTAAAAGCATTAGCTTGTGGTTCTAGTGCTATTATGTTGGGTAGAACACTTGCATCAACAATTGAAAGTCCTGGTTCTATTATTAATAGAAATGGAAAACGCTTTAAATATATAAGAGGTATGGCTTCTACTATGGCAAATTTGAGTAAACAGGAAAAAACTAAAGATAATACTAAGTCAAATACTAAGGCAAATACTAAGGCAAATACTAAAACATCTATCAGTACACATTCAGAAGGTGTTGATGGCGAACAAGAATTAAGTGGTAGTGTTGTTGAATTAATAGAGCAAATAAATGGTGGATTAAAATCAGGTATGAGTTATTTAGGTTGCAAATCTATTGATGAATTACATAATAAAAGTTCAAAAGGAGAAATTAAGTTTAATTTAGTAACTAGTATTGGTATGAGTGAAAATGGTATTAGAGTTAAGACTTACTAGAAATATAATTATTATATATTTATGTTAAAATATTGAAATTATGTTAAAATATTGAAATTATGTTAAAATATTGAAATTGTTGTAATTTCTGGTAATACATAATATATATCTAATTTTAGATTATTAAAAATAGTTTTCATAAAATCTTCTTGTTTTAAATTAAATTTTATTGTAATATTATTATTAATAAGCATATTAAAATGATTAAGTAATAACTCGCAACATTTTTTTGATATTAAATATGCACGTCTTCCAGTACAATCAATTATATTCGTTTTATATAAATTTGTTGTTATTTTAGTTGAAAAATTTTTAATTTCCAATTCTGTTTTATTACCTTGATTAATATATACAATATCAAAATTTGTTGGTATTTGTTTTATATAATTGCTTAAAATATTATTAAAATTTTTATTTAATTTATTATCATTATCTAATACTACACCAAACTTTTTATTTGATTTTAAAATTTTATGCCAAGAAATAATATGTATTAATAAATAATTTGTTTCATGTTTATGTAAATTATCAAATAAACTTATGTATTTATCTTTTATAATATTAAAATAATTATTTTTATTTATATCGTTAAATTCGTCTTCGTTAATAAATATTACATTATTAATTTTATAATCTTTGATATTATATATTAATTCTGGTTTCTTTGCTTTATGAAATATATAATTAATATTTATTATATATACATCATAATTTGGTATTCTATTACCAAATAATTCTTTTTGTTTATTAGATTGTTTTTGAGTTTTATTATGTAATTTTAATTTATGATGTAATTTTGATTTTGAATATATTGAATGTTTTTTTATTGATTTTTTTTTATATTTAGTTTTAATCATTTTTAACTATATATATTATATTATTATATACTAGTATATAGTAATATAAAATAAAAAATGGTAACATTAAAAAATAAATTAAAAAGTAAATCAAAATCAAAATTAAAATCTTATAGATTGTCAAAATCTTATAGATTGTCAAAAATTAAATTGAATAAAAAATATAAATCAAACTCAAACTCTGAAATATTAGCTATTGATACAAATCTTGATGAAAGTCAAATAATTGATAAAACAGAAAATGAAAATGAAAATGAACATGAAATAATCAATATTAAAAATAAAGAGTCATATTTAAAACTATTTAATTTTGATATATCATTTGATAAATTTTTAGATATAATTATAGAATCTCAAAACATGATATCTATTGATTTATTAAAATTATATTTTGCTAATAATTATATTAAATTAGAAGATTCAATTATTACAAAAAAACTTTTAAAAATATTAAATTTTAATGATAACAAATTAAATAAGTATGTTTATATTATACTAGAAAATATTATTATAGATTTATATAATCTAGATACAATATTATTAATAAATAAATGTAAACCAATAAGAAAATTGCAGTTTGATAATACTAAAAATTTTTCAACATTTGGTTTTAAACTTATAAATATATTACCTAATTTAACTCATTTACAATTAAATAATTGTTTAGAATTATTTGATGAAACTGTAAAACATATTTCTAATTTTCCAAATATTGATACATTATTAATAACAGATGCTTATAAAATTACAGATTCTTGTTGTCCATATTTTAAAGAAATGAAAAACTTAAGAAATTTAACTTTAAGATTATGTCAAATTACACATAAAGGGATAGAAAAATTAATTGATTGTAAAAAATTAGAAAATATAGAATTAAGTAGATGTTATTTTATAACTAATTATAGTTTATTTTATATTAATCAGATACCAAATTTAAAAAGTATAAATATATTTCATTGTAATATTAATGATACAGGATTAAAATATTTATATACTAATACTCATACTAATACTCATAAAATTATTAAACTATTTCTAGATAAAAATTTTAATATTACAAATAATGGATTGCAATATATAAGTAATAATATAATAAATTTAAAAGAATTATCATTAAATCATTGCACAAATATTAATGATATTGGTATAGAATATTTATCAAAATTTAATAATTTAATATATTTAAATTTAACAAACTGTTATTTAATAAGTAATAAATCATTAGAAACTATATCTAAGCACTTACAGAATTTAGAGTATTTATTATTGCAAGGTTGCAAATTAATTACAAATGATGGTATAAAAGATTTAAATAAATTGAAAAAATTAAAGCAATTAGACTTAACATATTGCAATATTTCAGATAATGCTTTATTATATTTATCAAATAATAGTTTTATAACAAATCTGTATTTAAATGGATGTAAAAATATTACAGATAATGGTATGATTTATTTAAATAAATTCAAAAACTTATTAAATTTATATATATCTCAATGTCATATTTCTAATAATGGAATTAAAATTTTAAGTAATAATAAAACAATAGAATCGCTAGATATAACTTATAATTCAAATATTACAAATGAAGGGCTATTATATCTGAATAATATTGTAAATGTAAATAAATTTAAATTAGATATTACTAATATAGATAAAATTACAGAATCAATATTGTATAAATTTAATCCTATTATTAAAGTAAAATCTCATTTTCACTTATTTATTTAATAGCAGACTTAAATAAACCAGTTTCAGTACCTTGTTTTACAATTGTAGGCTCCGCCCAGTAAACATTTAATTCTAAAATTCTACTCATTTCATTCATATATAAATCAATTGGATAATCTATTTTATTATTAATTAAAATATATAATAATAATTCAAATATTTTAATACAACATTTTTTAGATATTAAATATGAATCTGTACATCTTCCTGACCCTGCACCACCCCACCATACTGAAGAGTTTTCTTTTTTAAATATATTTACTCCTTTTTTATCTTTTAATATTATATCTGGAATATGTAAATTAACACATTCACCTATAAAACACAAATCAAAATCTTCAGGTAATTGTTCTATGTAATTTTTCAATGTATTAGAAAACCCATTTTGTAATACAATATCATCTTCAAATATTAATCCATATTCGTAATTAGAATTTATAATTCTTTTCCATGTTTCAATATGTTTCATTGCTAATGATATTTCTAACATTTTAACTTTATTAACATCAAATAATTGCAATTCTTTATTTGTTAAAACTTCTCTGTCATAATCTTCAATAAATATATAATTATCTATATTGTGTTTTTTCATTTGATTAATAATATGTGCTTTACGTTCAACTAAAGGTGTATAATGAATTATATATGTATTGAATTTTTTATTATTTTTATTAATCTTTGTTTTTTTACTAATCTTTCTTTTTTTACTAATCTTTGTTTTTTTTGTTTTAATCATTTTTATTATATACTTATTTATATTTTATAAGAAGATATTTTTATTATAATCTAATTATAATGTAAAAACAAAAATGTCAAAATATAATAATTTAATAGTAAATACAATAGTTATTGTTTCTGTAATATGTTTTATTGTTATATATCAAAATTTTTCATCAGATAATTTCAGAAATAGAAAAACAAAAACATATTTTCCATCAATATATTTTAATGATGATATATATGATATAACAGGTTCTGTTGGTAACCCAAATATGTTGCATGGTTCTGGATGTAATTGTGGTTGTCATTCAATGCATTCACAATATGGAAATTCTAATTATGTGAATCAAAATATGGCAGAACATTTTAAACAATATTTGAATAAAACTAGTTTTTAACTATTTAACTAATTAATTAAAGGCTAGTAAACATTTCAGATAAACCAGTTATAGGACATTTAATAGTACTAGCTCCTAAACCAGTACTACAAGAACTAGATATAGGACATACTCGTGATTTACCTCCTGTAATTGCAAAAATTACTAATACAATTATAAACCAAATAGGAATCCAATCGAAAAATAAAGATATAATACTACAGCTTTCTTCTTTTTCATATTCTTCAATATTTTTAGTTTGTAATGTAGATTGTTTTTGATGTAAATATTGCAAATCATATCTTACGTTTTGTATTTGCATTCGAAGACTACGCAATTCTTCAAAAATGGATTGTGAATTTCTTTTCATTTGGTATTCACAATTTTGAATAGTACAACAATCTTCTTTATTTATATTGTTTTTTTGTTCTTTTTCTTTTATCTGGTTTTGTGCTTGTGCTTGTGCTTGTTCTTGTGCTTGTGCTTGTGCTTGTTCTTCTTCTTTTATAATTTTATTAAGTAATTGAACACGTTCTAATGGTGTAAGTTTCTTTAATTCAGAATGAATACAAAATGCTTCTGGAATAGATTCCTTAATTTCTTCTGTAGTAGTAGTAATAGTTTCTTGTGAAGAACTCATTTTAAGTTTAATTGTATAAACTATAAATATATAAATAATATAATTTAACTAATATGTATAAAGTATTAATAAAATAATTTATAAAATAATTTATCTTATATTCTAGAAAGAAATAAATATATATAATTAAACAAACTAATTTCTATTTTCTATTTTCTATTTTTTTCTATTTTTATTTTTTCTTAAAAAACATATTTAAAAATTGAAATTTATTTATATTTTTATAAAATATATAAATTATATAATTGCATTAATACTTGTTTTAACAATATATAAACAATATATAAATTTATTATTATTAATAATAAAAAAATGGCGAACAATAATCAAATAGAACTTGAAAATTTAATTTTACAAATTGATGATTTACTTAATAATTATAACAATAACAATAACAACAATAATAATAACAACAATAATAATAATAATAATAATAATAATAACAATAATAACAATAATAATAATAACAACAATAATAATATTATTGATGTTGAATTGGTGATGATTATGTCATTAATTGATGAAAGATATAATTTTGATGATACTGTAGAAGAATTTAATTTAAGATTAAGAGCATCTGTAGCAAATAATTTTAATAAAGTATGGTTAGATAATAATGCAATTCAATCATTTCGCGAGTGGGAAAATCAACTTAATAATTTACCAAATATTATGTCTCGTTTTGATATATTTTCTATGGCTCCTCTTAAAGCTTTATATAGTATTGGTATTTAGTATATCAATATATATATATTATTTTTTTTTGATATTTTTATATTTTTTGATATTTTTATATTTTTTTGATATTTTTTTGAATATAAAATAAACATTGTAATACAATAATATATAATATATAAGTTAATAATACAGATATACTATTACATAAAAAATGACTGATATTATTACTGATATTATTACTGATGTTATTATTGATGATAATGTATATATTAAACATAATGTGCCATTACACGAATACACAATGCATAAATATGTTTATGATTTAAATATAGTAAATACACCTGAAATAATTAGTTATGATGCAGAGAAAAGGATTTTAATTATGCGTAAAATAAATAATATGAATATTTCAGATATGTATGGTGAAAAAGCATCAAATGTTGATGAAGATATTTTTGATAAAATTAGGACAATAATTAAAATTTTAGCAGAAAATAATATAGAATATCCAGATATAACTGGCTATAATTTCATTGAATATAATGATAAAATATGGATAATTGATTTTGAACACGCAAAAATATCAAAAAAAATAGAAAACAAATTTATAAATAAATTTATAAGAGGTCTCAATAAATGGAATCCTGATTTCAAATAAATATATTAGAAATAGGTTAGTTTATTCTTTTTCATCCCAATCTAAATCTTCATTTTTTAAACGTAATGCTTCAGCAGCTTCTTTTTCAGCAATTTCATCATCTTGTAATTTTTTAATTCTTGCTTCTTCATCATCAGTTTTTTTCTTTAATTCCGTAGCTTCTTTACTTAATTGTTTTGCTTTTTCTCTTTCTTCTTTTTTTTTCTGTCTTTTATTATCTTCTTCTTCCTCTCTTTTTTGCTTTTCAATCGCCAGTTTTTCTATTCGTTCTTCATCAATTTCACGTTGAGTCTTATTTGCCAATGCAATTCTTGCTTTTGGTGATAGTTTTCCTTTAATTATATTAGCTTTAATAGTTTTTTCTTTAACAGATATTTGTGTTGGTTTATCAGTTTCAATATCATCTGGATCATCATAACATCCACGAAATATATCATCATCATCAAATATTTTTTTACTTGCTTTACTCATTTTATAAAATTAATATTGAGTATCAAATAATATATAAAATTTAATATATTAATTTAATTATATTTTATCTTTAAATTTAATTCATTTTTAATTCAATTTTTTTATTTTTTTTTATTTTATCTTATCTTTATAAAATTGAAATTAGAAATAATTAGAAATATACAAAAAAACTAATATAAATATAAATCTTTATCTAGATATAAGAATTAGATATAAGAATTAGATATAAGAATTAGATATAAGAATTAGATATAAGAATTAGAATAAGAATTAGATATAAGTGTAATATCAACATACATAAAATGGCTACATCATTAATTTACCAACACCCACCAACTATTACATATGATGAAAATAATTCTTCAGAAAATGAAGAAATTGGTTTATTGGAAATAATTGAAATATCAATAGAAACTTTATCACATATACGGGAAGAGGTTCTAGACCGATTATATTCTCTATTGAGAATGATAAATAAGCCTAATACAAATATAATTCAATCTACAGAATTTGATTATCAATATTTATTAGATGAATTAAAAGATAATTTTACATTTTCAAAAGCATTTACCGTTATAAATATGATGCTAGATGATAATTTTATTGTAAATTGCCCTAATATACATACAATGGTGTTTGAATATGAAAAAGAAATTAAACATATAATTGTAAATGCAAATACAGAACATTATATGAATAAACAAATAAAAAATGCAAATTGTGAAAATAATGAAACATATGATAAAACATATGATAAAATAATTGAAGAAAATATAGATGAAAATATAGATGAAAATCAAAGTTCAGAAAAAATTCAAATTGAAAATTGTGATGAAACTGTAGTTTAACATTTCTTAATTTATCTTTATTTTTTATAAAATTAAATAAAATAAAATTGAATTTAATTATATTTTAATATTAAAATATAAAAAACAAGTATTAAATTATAATAAATATGGCGGATACTAATATTAATAATGTTAATAATATAATCATAGAATATCCTTTACCAAATACAGAAGTAAATGAATTTGATAATTTATTAGTAGATAAAATTGTAGATAATATAAAAGATAATGTAAGTTTTAAAAATACAAATATATCAATATTACCTATACCTATTATAAATGAAAATGCAATAGATAATGAAATAGATAACGCATTAGATAATACATTAGATAATGAAATAGAAGAAATAAAAAATTTAGTAATATATAAAACTTGTTATAATTGTAATCAAAGTGAACGCCCATTTACAATTTTATATGATGGTTCGTATAGAGAAATTTGTGTTGATTGTTATTCAGAAAGACTTCAAGACGAATATGAAGCTGATGAAAATGAAAAATACTGGAATGGTGTAAAACTAGATAGACAACTTAGACTTACCGAATGCAATATTATGTGGTAAATTAATTTAAATTAATATTATTTTATACATTCAAAAAAAAATTTATTTTTTCATATTTTTTCTATTATGATAATGTTTTTTACAAAAACGGCTTTGTGTTTCTAGTTTATATTGTTTATGATTTTTAGTATAAGGCATAACTTTATTATTACAATCTTTATTACTATTTTTATCTATGTATTTACATTTGTATTCATAAATAGAATTATGTTTTTTTATTTTATTTTTATTCCATTCTAAAGATGCTTTATCAAAATCAATATTTACAGGTAATACTGTATATTTTTGTATTTGTATTGAATGCATTTATTATGTATATTTATATGTGTATGTATATTTATATGTGTATGTGTATGTATATTTATATGTATATGTATATTTATAATAATTATTATATATATTTAATACATTACTCTTTTTATATTCAATTTTATATAACTTAAAACTATATAATCTTAAATTAAACATATCTAGAATCATAAAAAATAATTATTATAATTATTATAATTTTTTATGGTTAATCCATACAGAATGCAATTTTTTTTAAATTTTATTAATCAGCCTCCAAATCAATTACAAATGATACCTAGAATTATATCATCAACTTTTACATATGGTAGTGATGGTAGTGATGGTAGTGATGGTAATAAATCACCTTACTATGATTGTGTGTATTTATGTATAAAATATGATACAGATATAAAATATAAATGTATAAAATTTGATTCATATGAAAAAGCAGAAGAATATTATAAAAGTGTTTATTCACATAGAACAAATAGTTTTACAAAGAAGCTAATACCATTATGTTCATATACACCATTATTTCTGCATAATATGATTCTTGATTTTAAGTTAAAAAATAAATTATTATAATTATTATAATCAAAATAATCAAAATAATCAAAAACTGCAATAATTATAAAAAAATTGATTTATTTAATTTTATAATTATTTATTATAATATTTAATTTCATTAATTTTATAATTAATTTTGGTTTTCAATTTTAAATTTTTAAGTTAAGATAAAGTTATTAATACAATATGTCTTCAAAAAATAGTTCTAGAACTAAAATTACTGTAGCAGAAAAACTTGCAAAAAAACTTGCAGAAAAACAAAAACAAGAATCAAAACTATTAGAATCAAAATTAATGGAATCATTACAATTACAACCTCCACAAACACCATTTAGAAATTCAGATTTAATAATTATCAAACTTGGTGATTATATAAATCTAGATTTTGATAAAAACATAGGAAATATTGTAACGATTACTTATGACAATAGTGTTAATAATAGTACTTTACCTTGTCCGGATTGTATTAAATGGTTAAATATAGACCATATTATAATGAAATCTTCAAACTGTCTTGGTGGTATTCTAGCAATAAAAACCGAAGAAATGGATGACGATGATTATCCAGATGCTTTATCATATATGATTTTAGAAAAAGTTAGTTATTCTAGTAAAATTAATATAAAAATTATTATTCATTTGAAAATTGATGATACATATATAAAAAAAGATGATATAATAGATATTATATATTCAAATATGACTAATTTTTGGATAGTTCTTAAACAAGATACTGGATTTCGTATAGTGTATTATTACAAATCAGAAGATAATTATAAAAGTTCAAACATTGACTATGATTCTGAAAATACATCAAGAGATTATATTTATACTGATGTTACTGTAAAATTTGATTATATTTGTTCTGTTTGGACTACATATGATATATCACCTTCTATAATTCATCTTGTTGTTCATGATGAAAATAAGAATATAATTATTTTACAATACACAATTTATGATCATCCATTAAATACACCAAATATTGTTTTATATGATACTGATATGATTTTATATGATAAAGGTAAATACGTAAGTTTTTGTGCTAATCATAATATTTCTATGTTTTCTGTTATATTAGAAATACCTAATAGTAATTCTGTTTCTCAAGAAAAATTACTCGATACAAATAGTACGAATATATCAAAAGATATTGATACTCGTAAATCATATACTTTTTATACAGGTATAATAACTTTATCTAATCCTGATATGAAAAGTAATTCTAAACTTTCACTAGAATTTGCTGTACCTACTTTATTAGGAAAAACTATGAATATTATACAAATTCAAACTATGGTTCTTACTATTATGAAAGATGCTGAACTTAATATTCTTAAGCAAACATCAGACTTTAATAAAATTGCTTTATTAGAGTATAATAAAAAAAAAGAAATTAAAAATAAAGAGCTTAAAGAAAAAGCAAAGGAGAAAGAATCTGATTTAATGTTTAAAAAATTATTAAAAGAAGAAGAAAATTTAGTTTTACAATCCAAGAAAAAAAAAGATAAAGAAAAAAGAATTGAAGAAGCAAAACTGAAAGAAAAAGAAGCAAAACTGAAAGAAAAAGAAGCAAAACTGAAAGAAAAAGAAGCAAAACTGAAAGAAAAAGAAGCAAAACGTATAGCAGAAGAAGAAGCAAAACGTATAGCAGAAGAAGCAAAACGTGTAGCAGAAGAAGCAAAACGTGTAGCAGAAGAAGCAAAACGTGTAGCAGAAGAAGCAAAACGTGTTGAAAGAGAAAATATAAAAAAATATATTTATGTTTTAGTTAATGATTTAGTTAATGAAATTGTTGTTAAATGCGATAAAAAAAAAGAATATGAAATTTCAGTTATAGAAACAATACCGGAAACTATACCAGAAACTATACCAGAAATAATACCGGAAAAAATACCGGAAACAATACCGGAAACAATACTGGAAACAATATCGAATAATATATATCAACCATATACTTATTTTATTAATTATATGTTAATGATTAATCCAGATTTAGGAAATCAATTAATACATTCTCCTACAAATGAAATATATATTGAATTATTACTTAATAATAAAATTGTTGTAATGCAAGCACTAGATAATTTAGTTATAAATCATCCTAATATAATAAAAATAAGAGATATTCTTCATATTAATTTTAATAAATTTACTAATGTAGATATAGCTACAATTTATGGCTCTTATGTTACAATTACATTTTTAGAAATTTTAAATTCAATTGGTTATTCGTGTTTTAATATTTCAATTGATGATGTAGATTGTGATACAATGTATATATCTCTTATAGACGAATATGATTTTGAACGTAATCAAAGTAACCTTCTTGGTTATCATAATCCTACACATATAATTCCTCAACCTATACAGAGTACTTGTGTTAAAGCAAATTCAATACATAGCGTATTAAATAGTTCTTGGGATTTAAATCTAACATCAGCAATGATAATATATGAACCTGGTAAATTTCCATATATATTAAGACATCCGGATTTTACAGATTTTCTATTTGGACTACAACCAATCCAACTTTTATATGGTAAAAATTTACATAATTTATATAATCATAAGATAACTGAAAAACGTTTATTTAAAGCACAAACCAAATGGCATCATTAAATTTTTTATATTTTATATTTTTATTTTTTATTTTTATATTTTTTAGTTGAAATATTTGAAATGGTTAAAAAATTGAATTATAAAAATATATATTTATAAAATATATAAATATTAAGTAATATATATCTAGATACACATACTAATTATTTTATATTGTCTTGTCTTCATATAAATAAAAATGGATATTATTAATCTTGCATCAAATGATATTTTAAGTGATGAAAGAAAATTTGAAATAGTAAAAAAAAAATATGGATATGATTTACATATCTGGATGAAGATACATTTTTCTGTTGTATCCACAAATAATGATATTGTTATAAATAGTATTCTAGATAAACTAAATGAATATTTTAAATATAATAATACTATAGATAAATCTAATTTAACCGTAAATAATTTACAATTTGATGATTTATCACAAGATGAAAAAACACTGTTTATTGAGTATATTTACGAATTTTATTATAAAAATTATCTAAATGGCGATGCACCTAATCCATTATGGGCTAATTAGTTTTTTAGTTTTTTTTATTTGTCTGTCTTGTTTTTATTTTTTAAGTTATACTAATTATAAAAATAAATATAATAAATAAAATAAAACTAAAATAAAAATTGAAATAAAAATATATATCATTCTAGATATAAAATTTAATGTACTATATTATTTTATTAATAAAAATGGCAACATCTACTAACACAATTAAACTTATTAAAACACCTAAAGAATCAAAAACACCTAAAGAACCAAAAACACCTAAAGAATCTAAAGCACCTAAACTATCAAAAATGGAATTATTTAAAAAATTAGGTGAATATGATGAAAATACAAAAACAACTCGTTTTGTTAATAAAGATGAGTTTATAGGAGAATATGCATTATTATTTTTCAAAAATGGTGGTGATTGGTGTAGAAATTCTGCAATAAAAACATCAATTTATAAATTTGCTACTATGAAATCTAATGGTACAGAAATAAATATACCTTGGAAAACAACAGAAACAGAAGCAAAAATTATAGAAGAAGATTTTAGAACTAATTGTAATATTATAAAAGGTAATAATCAAGTTTATTATTTCAAAATATTTGGAATAAAAAGTGAAGAATCAACTCATCCTATTAGAAAAGATATTTTAGATTATTATAAAAAAATACCTTGTGTAAATTGTGGTTCAAATTCGGAATTACAATGTGACCATAAAAATGGATTATATAATGACCTTCGTGTATTAGATGCAAAAACACAGACTTTAGATGATTTCCAATCTCTATGTCGCCATTGTAATTGTCAAAAAAGACAAGTTGAAAAAAAGACTAAAGAAACATCTAAACGATATAGTGCATCCAATATTCCATCTTTGAGTATATTTGGTATTGATTTTATTGAAGGTAATGACACTATTAATTTTGAAGATGTAAATGCATTAAAAGGCACATATTGGTATGACCCTATTGAATTTATGAAACAAGTTAAAATAATTTTAGGTAAAAATAAAAAATAAAAACTAATAATTATAAATACTAAAACAATACTAAATGCAAATACTAAAACAATACTAAATGCAAATACTAAAAAAAAATAATGAAAATACATATTGAAACTTAAACTTTACTTATAATTTCATTAACTTTATCAAAATATTCTTTAGATATTTCACATCCTTTAAATTTTCTATTTATTTTTTTACAAGCAATTGCAGTTGTACCACCACCTAAAAATGTATCCATAACAACATCATTATCATTAGAATGTTTTTTTATTATGGCTTCAAATAATGCTAGACTCTTTTGAGTAGGATGAAACCTATTTTTACCTCCTTGTAGAGGAAATTCATATATACCTTTATCATATGAACTATTAAATGTTGGGGAACCGCCTTTAACACCTAATAATGCTATTTCCCTACAATTTGTTAGATAGTTAGTTTTACTATTTAATGGTTGTGGATTAGTTTTAATCCATTCAATAAACCTAATTTGTTTGAAATTAGAGTCTTCCATAATTTTTTTTAATTCTCCTATTTTCCATAAGTCAAACCATATAATTAGGGTTCCTCCTTTTTTCAACTTTTTATAATATTCTTTGACAAAATTTGTTAATGTTTTTAATGTAAATTCACTATCCCAATCACCATATTGCGTTTTAACACAATACTTTTTACCATAGATAGAACCATATTTCATATAATTTTCTTTTTTATCATCATCTACTATATTATCGTGCTCTTCTTTATATTCCTCCCATTCTGCTTCAGTTTTAATATATTCAATATTATTGGTTTCATTTTCTTTAACCATATTATAGTGTTTATCCATACCTGTGTCTTTAGATATAATATATGGTGGGTCTGTCAAAATTAAATCAATAGAATTATTTTCAATTGTATTCAAATATTCTAAACCATCACAATTTTTAATTTCAATTAAAGTAGGTATTATTTCTTGTGTAGGTAATATTTCTGGTTTAGATATTTTTTTATTTTTAAATTTTAATTTTATAGAAGTTTTTTTTGTTTTCTGTTCTTCAGACTCTTTAATTTCTTCATTATCTTCTTCATTATCTTCTTCATTATCTTCTAAAGAATTCATAATTTCATTTAATGTAATACCATTACTCATTATAGTTTGTGTATTACTAATATTATGTTTTACTTTTTTCTTATTTATTTTTTCAATTTTTATATTAGATGTATCCATTTTATATTAATATTTTTATTTAATTATATTTAATTATATTTACTTATATTTACTTATATTTACTTATTTTTTAAGTTATACTAATTATAAAAATTATAAAATTGAAATAAAAAAAATAAGAAAATAAATACTAAAACATATTATTATAAACAATGCCTTCAATACTTATTAAACCAAAATTTATATTACCTAGATATCATAATGATGAGGATGAAATAACATTATATGAGCTTAATAATATTATTGTTGATGATGAATTAAAAAAAAAATTATTTAATGATTTATTAACCAATTTAGAAGAAAGATTAAAAATATTAATTAAATATGAATACGAAACAAATAATTATGATTATTCTGGATATATTAATATCGAAAGGATTAATAATCTAGAAGATGAATTAGATATTTTGTTTAAAATCACACGTTTTAACTATAATGAACAAGATTTTCAATGGTATATTATTGAAGATTTTAATAATAATAGTTTTAGTATATTGCCTCCAAACAAAGAATTATATGGAAATCATAAATCGGGAATAGAAGAATGTTCTTGTATAATTCTTGAAATAATACCAAATTCATATACGGTTACATAGTTTTATTATATATATGTAAAGCTTTACATCATCTTTACACCCTTGAAGATTTAAAATGGGATAATTTTTAAGTTTAACTATTTTCAAAATCTTTATTATAAAAATTATTTAAAATTATATTTTAAAATTATTTTTTCTTCTCTCTTCTCTCCCCTCCCCTCCCTCCCGACTAGATAAATGTGAATATTATTATTATTATATACTAAATATAAAAAATATCAATAAATAAATAATGTGAAAATAATTTTATTTTCACAATAAATGTGAAGAAAATTTTTATAATGTAAAATATATGTTATTTAAATGTATATTTTTATTTATTTTTATTAAAATGTGTAAATATGTTTTATCTATTTATAATATAGGTTTATCTCTTAGTATTACTTATATTTTTATATAAATATTATTATTATTTATATATTATTATTTATATTTAATCTATTATTTTCAATAATATAGTCAGTAGCTATTTCAACTCTAAAATTATCACTTGTTATTAATATATTATTATGTTCATCATACTCTCTCATTTTATCATTCATAATTTTCATTTTTTCAATATTATTATTAATATCTACTTTTCTATTTTCATAAGACATAATATCACCTATAGTTTTATTAGGATGAGACTTTATATATTTATCTTCGTCTTTTATTCTCTTTATCCAATATTTACTATATGTTGTATATTCGTAACGTTTGGTATTGAAATCATTAAAAGTAAATTCAAACTCTAATTCTGGAGATATAACAGGATTACCTAATTTACTATTAATTTCATATAATGTAATTGCAGGTAATTTATTTTTATATGTATCTTGTTTTATTTGTAATACTTTACCGTAATTAATTTGTGCTTGTTCTTTTGTTTCTGGATTAGTACTAATTTCTTTTGTATATTTAATTATTTTATCTTTGGTAACTTTACTATTATTTCGTAATTCATATTCTATAATATTTCTTAATCCATTATCATATATTTCTGCTTTCATTTTTTCAGATATATTTTGTAAATTAGAGTTAATTCTACAAATTTCTTCTGATGACATTGTAGGACTACAAGTTATTAGCATTTTATAAGTAAGAATCACACATTGTTTTAATAATTTATCTTTTAATTCTTTATCCTGACATATATCTATTTTATAATTATTATTTAGATATGAAATATTATTTTTATTCATATTTAATTTATAGAAGTTTTTATTTTCATCTTGTTCGCATACAAGTTTAACTATATCAATTACTCCTTCATCTCCTAAATTTAATAATCTAAGCATTTCTTGCTTACTTATATTAGTTGGTAATGTTTCATATCCAGAAGGATTTATATGTTGAATTATTGTTATATTATTAATTGTTAAATTATTATTTATATTATTAATAGTTTGTTGTTCTATTTGATTTATTATTTGTTGTGGTTGTTGTTGTGGTTGTAGTTGTGGTGGTTGTAAAAGTATTTGTGGTTGTGTTTTTTGTTCTTTTAATTCATCTATTTGTTTTTGTAATAATTCTATTTGTTTGTTTCTTTCATATTGTTCTTTATTACATTTAGATGTATTTAAGTGTCTTGTTAATGTAAATTTATTTGCATAAGTTTTATTGCAAAATAAACATTGCATATTTTCTATTATATTTTCTATATTATTTTTTCTATTTTTAATTATTTCTTCAATATATATATCTATATTTTCAATAGTTTTATTACAATGATATGAATTTTGTAAATGAATCCTTAAATGGCTTGGATAAGTAAATCTTTTTTTACAATGTAAATTAGAACAAATATACTCCATTTATAATAATATAAAACAAAATAATTTAATAACTTTAATTTTGTAATTATTAATTTAATATAATATTTTATTTTTAAATTACTAAATATAACAAATAAATTTAAATTTTTAATACATTAAATACTTTTGCACATTATAAAATAATTAAATAAAAAATGCATTCAATTTATGATTATTTTATATTATAAAAATATTCTTCACATTTTTATTTTTTGTTATTCGTCATTTCACATTATTTATGTACTTCATTTTATGTTTTTATATATGTAAAACTAGTAATTTTTACATTTATCTAAGAGGGAGGGGGGAGAGCGCGCGTGTAGAAAAATTTTTAGAAATAATAAATAATAAATAATAAATATAAATAATAAAATATAAATAATAAATAATAAATATAAATAATAATAAATATAAATATAAATAATAAATAAAGCATTACATATATATAATAAAACTATGTAACGCTTTACATCATCTTTAAACATTCTAATAAGGCTTTAACATCCCAATCTGCACTATGAGCGTTTTCAAAATCTTTATTATAAAAATATTTATATAATTCACATAATTTAGGCATTTTATATTTTTTTGTTTTTTTATTACCTAAATAACTATTTGTTTTATTTGGAAAATCCATTTTACATATATCTGTACTTAATTCACCAGTACAAACTATTTTATTTTTACTTTTTAAATATAACAAATGTTTAATACATTTATTACCTAAGTCTGTATTTATATTTTCATTATTTTCATCATTATTACTATTCGTCACAATTCTATATAATTCATTCATTAGAACATTATAATCAAACCCTACATTATGTGCTAATACATATTCAGCATCTAGAATTGCTTTACCCAAACCATACTTATCTAGTAGTATATGTAAAGGTAAGCCTTTTTCTAATACATCATTATAACTAATGCCGTGAATGTGTGTTGTTGTTATTTCAGTAAATCCTTCGGGATAACGTAAATAATGTTTTATATCAGTTATATCAGTTTTTAATTCATCCCTATTAAATTTTTCAATAGAAGACCACGCAATACTTAATACTCTGGCACTATCATATTTATCATTCATTCTATAATCCCAATATGTTCCCCAGCCAAAAGGTGACCCCTTAGGTAATCCTGTTGTTTCAGTATCAAACACAAACACATTCTTATCTTTTAAAAAATTTATTGATGATGATGATGACGATGATGATTCTTCTGTCATTTATATGTTAAAATAATTAATAGTAAATAGTAAATAAAAAATGTTTCTAGATAAATTAAATTTATATTTAATTTTATATATCAATTACTGTAATTGATAGTTTGTTTTTATATCATAATAATTACTAAATATATATTACATAATATATTACATAATACATATTAGATTATACATATTACATTATACACAATACTATAAAACTAATGTCATTTCAGGAGAACCTTTTACATCATAAGTAAAACCGTATGTAATGTAGATATTTTGAGAATGCATAAAGAATTCAGAACAATCTGTTAATTTTATATATTTACATTTATTACGTCTAGCTTCATAAACTGCTCTACATAATAATTGAGATGCATATTTTTGTCCTCTATACTCGATATTTGTAAATAAATTAGTAATTATTAAATTTTTATATTTTGTTTCATTTGTTTCATTTGTTTCTATTGTATATACTCCTTGTAAAAATGAATCTCCTATTAATGAATAAACTTTTTCTATTTTATTTTCTAAATAAGGTATTGTAGCAATATGTTGTGAATTTTCATTTCTAAAACTTAATAATAATATATCGTTAATTCTTTTTTTATAAATCATATTCTAGATATATATATATATTTATATTTATAATATATGTGTTTATATATAATTATATTATTATTTAACTAATTTATATTTTCAATTTTATACAATTTTTATATAGT
>Ga0114966_10000639_pt1 | contig 33670 bp, 25 predicted proteins | sample M_130207_XF_Meta_FD_87029 | JGI IMG/M metagenome (GOLD analysis project Ga0114966, IMG submission 87029) | Freshwater microbial communities from Lake Montjoie, Canada to study carbon cycling - M_130207_XF_MetaG | ecosystem: Environmental > Aquatic > Freshwater > Lake | place: Lake Montjoie... | reverse complement strand
GCTGCTTCTGCGGTATTCGCGAACAGCGGCGATCGTAGTCTTGTCGGGTTTCGCTGCAGTGCTCATGGGTACCCTCGTACTCGGAGCCTGTCGTTCGATTTCGCAGGTGGCGCTCGCGTGGGCTCTCGAGTTTGTTGGTGGTAGTGTGGTTTGGATCGGCATCGTCGTGGTCTTCGGAGGCATGGCTTCCTCGCTCGGGCTTGCGTGGACTGGGCTGTTTCGATTCTGTCGTGCAACGAGGGGCGCTGCCGGTGACGGGGATCCGGAAGTGAGCGATGCGGCGCGCAATGCAATGCGATCCGTCATCGCCGTCATGGCGATCATCGTGCCGCTCTATCTTTGGAACCCAGAGGGGTCGTCACGGCCGATCGCTATGAGTGTGAGCGCGGCCGTGTCGATTGTTCTCGCACTACAGCTTTTGATGCAGGCGCGGCTGCGTGCCTTGTGCGAGCGTCGGACTATTGGCGTATTGAGACCCGTCTGGCCAACGTCGTTGGCATGCCTTATGTGTGCATTGCTTCTCATCGCGGCATCGAGCACAAATGGCGATCTCGTCGAACCGTCGACTTTGAGTGTCTTTTGGGTCGGGAATGAGATTGAACTCGGGCGGTTTGCGCGAATCGCGCAGCACATCCCGCCCCGGCAGTTCATCATGAATCTTGGTTCGCGGCCGACCGCGTGACGACTCAATCTTCCACACGAAAGCCCAAAATCCTATGGCTATAACAACTGTGTCGCGAAGTGACGCCGTGCTAGTCAAATTGACGCAACGTTACGAAGTTGGTATGATCGCAACATCGTGCCCTTCGAACAAGATCGAATCCACTATTACTCGAAGACGGAGGCATCTGTGTTGATTGGGGTTTCACGACAAACGCTCTATCGCTGGATTGAAGATGGCAGAGTCCAAGCCCCCCTTTACGCGCGAACGCGCGATGGAAGGTTGTTCTACTCCGAGAGCGAGGTTGAATCTCTCCGCGCCTTTGCGAATGGCGTCGAACGGATCAAGGACATCGCCGCCAATCAATTGCACTTGTTTCCCAATGCGCCGACGGGGTTCGCAACGTGAGCACCAACCCCAAGACAGTCCTGGTGTTCTCGGGAGGCATGGACTCGACGACCTTGCTTTATCAACTGCATCGAGAATCACATGAACTCTTCGCGCTCGGGATTAATTACGGTCAACGGCATCAGGTGGAACTTGACTACGCTCGGGCACTCGCCAAAAAGTTGGCGGTTCCATTTGAGGTCGCGGATCTAAGTCCCATCACAAGGTTGATCTCGAATTCAAGCCAAACGGATAGATCGATCCCCGTGCCTATCGGGCACTACTCCGCCGAAAACATGAAGGCTACGGTCGTACCAAATCGCAACATGATCATGCTGGCGGTCGCTGCGGGATGGGCTATCAACCTGAAGGCAAACCACGTGGCTTACGCCGCCCACGGAGGTGACCACGCAATCTATCCCGACTGTAGATCCGAGTTTGCGGATGCCGTAGGTACTGCGATTGGTTTATCAGATTGGCATCAGGTCTCTTTGATTCGGCCGTTCGTTGCATTGAGTAAGGCAGACATCGCAATCCTTGGCCGTGATTTATGCGTTCCGTTCGGAGAAACTTGGAGTTGCTATGAAGGCGGCAAAGTCCACTGCGGTGCTTGCGGGACCTGTATCGAACGCCGCGAATCATTTATCATCGCTGGCATGAGCGACCCAACTCGGTACAGCGATTTGGCACCGATGCTCTGCGTGAAACGAGGTTCGGTGTCGGCAATCGATTGGTCCCGAACAATCGATGGCAACGCAATGCCGATGACACCACAACAAGTGGGGGGGTGAAACTGATGACATACAGCGTTAAAGAGATCTTTTACACCATGCAAGGCGAGGGTGCACAATGTGGCCGATCGGCCGTGTTTTGCCGCTTCGCAGGCTGTAACCTCTGGAGTGGACGTGAGCGAGATCGATCTACTGCGGTATGCAAATTTTGCGATACCGACTTCTTGGGTGTGGACGGCGAAAATGGAGGAAGATTCGCAACAGCAGGCCTACTTGCCGCAGCGGTCAAATCCCAGTGGAAATCCGACCATTCCAACGCTCGACCGTTGGTGGTCTGCACTGGGGGGGAACCGTTGCTTCAACTTGATCTCGCTGCAGTCTCCGCACTGCAGGACCAAGGGTTTGAAGTCGCAGTAGAGACGAATGGCACTCAAGTCGCTCCACCGAACATTGATTGGATTTGCATGAGTCCGAAGGCTGGCACCACCATCGTGCTGACTAAAGGCGATGAGTTGAAACTAGTGTTCCCCCAACCAGGCCTCCAACCAACGGCGGTGGAGCATTTCCAATTCAAGAACTGGTTTCTCCAGCCGATGGATGGCCCCGCACGTGATGAGAATGTCCAATTGGCGCTGCAGTACTGCCTTGCACACCCTCGCTGGCGCCTCAGTCTTCAAATGCACAAACTCGTTGGAATTCGCTGACCGGTTGACCAATCCCCCATTCAAAGAAACTCATCATGATGAATTGTTCAAAAATCTACGCCGAAATTCCGTTCGCGCATAGGCAGTACCTGCATGGCGGCCATTGCGCGCGCATTCATGGCCACAACTGGACGATCAAGCTGACCTTTTCTTGCGACGCTTTTGATTCATGCGGGTTCGTGGTTGACTTTGGCAATCTTAAATACATCAAGTCCTGGATCAACGAACATCTTGATCACGCGTGCGTTCTCGCGGCAGCGGATCCGGCAAGAGAAACCATACGTGCACTCGAACCTGAATTGTTTAAGTTATACGAAGTTGAGAACGCTTCCTGCGAAGGCCTTTCGCTCCACCTTTGGGCGATCTTTTCTGAACTCCTGTTCAAGCACGAAGGTGCGCGAGTGTGGATCTCACAACTGGATCTATTCGAGGATTCCCATAACGCGACTTGCTATGTGCCTCTACTCGCGGACATCACTCGAATCAGGCGTTCCAACACCGCCGCCGTTGCGAAGACTGTGGCCGCTTACAACTCAACAATCCCTTTCGAAGCAACCGTATGACTACCACTACTGCCTGCACTATGCCGGATGTCCAAAGCCAGAACGACCCGCGAGGGATTGCGATCGACAAGGTTGGCGTCAATGAGTTGCGATACCCGATCACCGTACTTGATCCTCAAAGCGGCAAGCAGAATGTTGCCGCCACCATCAGCATGTCCGTAAGTCTGTCGCATCACTTCAAAGGCACTCACATGAGCCGCTTCATTGAAGTTCTCAATGAGTTTCGGGGAGAGTTGACGATACGAACTATCCCGTCTTTGCTCGGACGACTTCGCGAACGGCTTAATGCGGAGTGTGCCCACATCGAAGTGGGCTTTGTTTACTTTCTGGAACGCGCCGCGCCGGTGACTGGCGCATGCGGATTAATGGACTATCAGTGCCAATTCCGAGGCGAATCGGACTCTTGCCGAAGTGACTTTGTGCTCGAAGTGACTGTTCCGGTTGCGAGTCTGTGCCCTTGCAGTCGAGAGATCAGTGATTACGGTGCGCACAATCAACGTGGTCATGTCAAGATCGAGGTTCGAACTGCCCCGAACGCAGAGGTAATTTGGATTGAGGATTTGATCGCCATCGCTGAGAGGTCGGCATCCGCGCCGGTATACCCACTGCTCAAGCGCGCAGACGAACGGTTTGTCACCATGCAGGCCTACGACAATCCTGCATTTGTCGAAGATATCGCGCGGACGGTTTCCGCACAGTTGATTGCTGATCCGCGAGTAGCGTGGTTTCGAGTTGGCGTGGTCAACTTTGAGAGCATCCACAACCACAACGCCTTCGCCAACATCTCCTGGACGCGACCGGCGTAAGCACAAAATACTGCAGCTAGACAAGCACGACTGCGGCGGTAGTTTTTTGGTTCACTTGATCCGAATCACTCTGTAGTTTACCATTGCACAGTCGATGCAACGCCGCCTTCACATTGTTGTCACCTGTACCAAGCAGAAAGGCGTACCGGTACCCCCACGTATGTGCTTGGGTTCGATCAACTCGGGGGACCTGAAGAAACGATTTTCGGAATGGTGCAAGCGACTCGACACCGATGCGGAAACACATCTCGTCGCGGACCTCTATTCCGGCGACCACTGGGTCAACGCGCGGCAGCTGCCAGAAATCGCATCGGTCGCAAACGTAGACGCATCGCTCTGGGTAATCTCGACCGGTTTAGGACTTGTTAACAATCGCGAGAAAGTGCCTGCCTACTCAGCCACTTTCTCGACGAGGCACTGTGACGCCGTCAGTCGAGAGACCTCTGATTTCGCAATTTGGTGGGACATGCTTTGCGCACGGCGGCGCCAATCAGGTAGTGCGCCCGCATCGCTGCAAGAGCTGATTGCCGCAGAACCATGCGCCTCCTTTCTCGTTGTCGTCTCGGAGGCTTACTTGACAGCAGTGCGAACAGATCTCGAACTTGCTGCGGGCAAACTTGGCGTAGGTGGCGAGTTGTTAGTGATTTCTGCGGGCACTGCGCGATCGGGGTTGTTGGCGAAGTTTCTGCTCCCCGCAGATGCTAGGTTCCAGAAACGACTCGGCGGAATTCGAAGGTCCCTCAATATCCGCTTAGCGAAGCAACTCCTCCAAGAGTGCCCCGACGGCAGATGGCGTCAGGGAGGGGTCATAGAACGGTTTGGTGAACGATTGACGCGACTTCCCCCACTCGAAACACCCACTCGAACATCCTCAAGTGATGTCGACATCGGGCGCTTCATTCTGGGAGGATTGCGCGCCAACCCTCCACGATCAAAGACTGTCTTGCTGCGGGATTTTCGCGCGAGTGGGCGGGCATGTGAGCAGACTCGCTTTGGTCAGATCTTTCGGCAAACCTTGGAGATCGAACGTGCCAGTTAAGCCACACACCAAACTCGTACGTGTTCGGGCTCTCCGTGTTGTGCAGGACGCCGCACACCCGCTCTTTCTTTTCACACTCTCTGCGAAGGAACTACTCGCGGTCGCCGACGTGTCGCGCGTGTCGCGGGACGACACGGGAAGGCTCATTGGATACCAACGCGCCGAAGTTCGACGGCATGTGCGTGACATCGTCGAATACCTCGACTCAAGCGACGTGCTTTTCCCCAATCCGATCATTCTGGCTCTTTCCTCCAAAGCTCGCTTTACTGGAAGTCGCGGCCCTCGAGTCGGAGTGAGTGGCGTAACAGCTGGAACGCTCGAGATTCAGCTTCCGCGCAATGGCGGTGCAAGGCCTGCATGGATTGTGGATGGTCAGCAGCGAGCCCTTGCGCTCTCAAAGTCACGACGCCAAGACCTCATAGTTCCTGTCAACGCGTTCATTGCGGATGATGTTGCGATTCAACGCGACCAGTTCTTGCGTATTAACAACACAAAGCCGCTTCCTCGCGGGCTGATTACTGAGTTGCTCCCAGAGGTGTCATCGCCGTTGCCTGCCGTCATGGCTGCCCGCCGACTGCCTGCGGCGATGTGCGAGTTGCTCTGCACTACCGAAAGTTCCCCGTTCTACGGCATCGTCCGCCGAAACTCAGCGTCGCAAGAAGCACGCGCGCGGGCAGTGATTCAAGACACTTCAATCGTCAAGATGCTCCAAGAGAGCATTGAATCGCCGACCGGTTGCTTGTTCCCTTACCGCAACATTGCGACGAACGAGACCGACACCGCAGGCATGTGGGGGGTAGTCATCACTTATTGGGACACGGTTCGCAGAGTTTTTCCAGACGCATGGGGGAAACCGCCCGAGAAGAGTCGCCTCATGCACGGTGTTGGAATGCGCGCTATGGGTCGCTTAATGGACCGCATGATGTCCTCATTCAACTCGCGTGACCCGCGTTGCCGTCGGCAATTGACCGCCGACTTGGTGGCGCTCAAGCCATTGTGCCACTGGACGGACGGATACTGGGAAGGGCTCGGCGGGCAGCAGTGGAATGAGCTTCAGAATGTGCCGCGGCACATCAATGTGCTTTCAAATTTCCTCATTCGTTCGTACTTACACCACAAGAGCCGTGAACTATGAAGTTCATTTTTCCTGACAGTCTCGATCTTGTTGATCCGAGTTTCAATTTCGAAACAGAGACTAGAAACCCGAACCGGGTACGCCAACAGCAAGACATCTACCCGCACGAACTCTTCGCAGAACCCCCGTACGACGGTATGCTTGTGTCGAAGGCAGTGGTCGATGGCAGTTCAGAGGGTGGCAGTGGCAAGTACACAATCGCGCAACGCCAGCGATTACTGCGAGGCGGCGTTCGCGAGTTCCTTCGCCTTGATCGCGCCGATGCAACTGCCAAGATCCAGACGATGGGCGACTGCGGCGGGTTCAGTTATGTGAGGCAGACTGAACCGCCCTACACAGTTGATGAAGTGATCGATTTCTACACTGCGTGCGGATTCGACTTCGGTGTGTCGGTTGACCATGTCATCTTGGGGTATCGATCGCCCAGTGATCCACTCCTCCTCACCGACAATGCAGAGCTCGCGGCGTGGCGGCACCGGCAGGAGATCACCCTGCGTCTGGCGAAGGAATTTCTGTCGGTTCACGTCAAGAGGCGGTGCCGATTCGTCCCCGTAGGCGTGGCGCAAGGATGGAGTCCAGCGTCGTATGCGGAGTCTGTGGAGGAGTTGCAGAAGATGGGCTACGACCACGTCGCCATCGGCGGGTTAGTGCCGTTGAAAAGTCACGAGATTCTTGAAGTTCTGTCGGCGATCGCCCCCAACCTGCGAGGCGGATTGAAAATGCACCTGTTCGGCGTTACTCGGTGCGATCATATTCGTCGATTTAAGGGTTTTGGCGCGACGAGTTTTGACAGTACCTCGCCCTTTCGGCAGGCATTCAAGGATGACAAGGACAACTACCACACCCCGACCCGCCCTTACACGGCGATTCGAGTACCGCAGGTAGAAGCAAATCCAACATTCAAGAAGCGCATTCTCGCAGGTCTCGTGAAACAAGACCTCGCTCGTGAACTTGAGTGTGCTTGCATGACCGCACTGATCGGCTTTGACCGTGGGACGGTTTCACTCGACGAGACCCTTGATCTCCTGACCCGATATGAGTGCCTTCATGACGGAAAGATTCAGCGCACCGAGATTTACCGTGAAGTTCTGCGAGACCAACCATGGAAACAGTGCGAGTGCGACATTTGCAGGAAGATAGGAATTCACGCGATCATCTTTCGTGGCGCAGAGCGAAACCGTCGCCGGGGATTTCACAATCTATGGGTCTTTAAGAATCGATTGCGACGTGAACTGATTACGCCAGCGCACCCAGAACTTATTCAATCTCAAGCATCAGGAGATCAATGAAACACACACAATCCATTCGAGTGCCAGCTCTCGAGATTCGACAAGGCCCCAATCGAACTCTCTATTCTTTCGCGGTGGACGGAAAGCTGCTTCCGAAGTTCACAACAATTTCAAGGCTGCAACGAACCTCTGATAATGGGTTGTTCGGCTATCAGCGGCCTGAAGTGCTCTCGCACATCGCAGAAATCCGCAGGTACATCGAGTCGCAAGACCCGATCATTCCCAACGCGCTTGTAGTCGCCTTTGACGACACAGTGTCCTTTGAATCGATCTCAGGCGACATTGTTGGCGACAACTGCAGCCGAATGGGAACCTTGACGATTCCAATAAGTGTCGAGGATGATGTCAAAAAGCCAGGGTGGATTGTTGACGGGCAGCAACGAGCAGCCGCTATCCGCGGGGCAGCGATCAAATCGTTTCCCATTTGCATCACTGGGTTCATCGCATCTTCGGATCAGGAACAGCGCGAACAGTTTATCTTGGTCAACTCGACAAGGCCGTTGCCAAAGGGGCTTGTTTACGAGTTGCTTCCGGCAACCGTTTCGACGTTGCCTTCGCTGTTGCAGCGTCGCAGATTTCCCGCTGCACTTCTTGCACGGCTCAACCAAGATGCCGATTCCCCGCTCTTTGGACTGATTGAAACTCCGACGACCCCCGATGGGACTATCAAAGATAACTCCATTTTGCGAATGCTGGAAAACAGCCTGACAGACGGGATCCTCTATCGCTATCGCAATGTGGACACCAATGAGCTAGACGCGGACCGAATGCTGGCGGTCTTGTTTTCGTTTTGGACTGCGGTTAGCGAAGTCTTCGGCGAGGCATGGGCGCTACCTCCGCGCAGGAGTCGCCTCACACACGGTGCGGGAATCCTCGCGATGGGGTTCTTGATGGATGCGATTGCGGATCGTCATCGTTCTCGCCACCAGTTGACTTCATCTCAGTTTGCAGGGGATCTAGCCCCGCTAAAGGATATCTGCCGCTGGACGGAAGGACATTGGGATTTTGGTCCAGGAATACAGCGGAAGTGGAACGAGATTCAAAACACCTCGAAGGACATTCGCTTGCTTTCCAACTACCTCCTTGTCCAATACCGCATGTTGGTTTGGAATAGAGACACTGCGGGGTCTGAGAGTAGGTAGAACCAAGTTCGCGCAAAACCCAACCGCGGGTGGTACCTTGCCGCATCATGAATCGTGGAGGAATGACATGGCAGTAGCGGCGTGCGTGCTGAATCGACTAGTTCGTATCGTTTCAACGGGCAAAGTAGGACGGGTGGCGTCCATCACTGATGGGATTGCGACCGTTAAAGTTTTCTATTCCGTGGCGCGGCAGGAGAAGGTTGAAGCCCCAGTTCAAGACCTCGCACTGTTCGCGCTCGAACCTGGCACTCGCTGCTATCGCTGCAGCAACGGCAGTTGGATCATGGGGCGCACAGGCGCGAGTCAACCCGACGGGCAGATAGAATTCAAGGGATCGGGTTCGGACGGGTGGCTGTTCGTTGCTCCGCAGGATGTCTACATTCGGACACCGGGTGCTCGAGAAGACCCGCTCGAAGTACTGATTCAATGCGGAAACGACACGCCATATTTCAGTGAACGACGCGCGCGACTCCTGGCTGAATTCGTCCAACAACGCGCATCCTGCCAAGGGCTCACGGGCGTGATTTCGTCTTGCATCGAACTCTATCCACATCAACTCGAAACTGCCGCACGGATTCTCAGCGACCCAGTCCAGCGATATCTGCTCGCCGACGAGGTCGGACTGGGAAAGACAATCGAAGCGGGCATGGTGCTCCGCCAGATCTTGCTGGATGATCCAACCTCGACCGCACTGATCTTGGTTTCAGCCCATCTCATCGATCAGTGGAATGAAGAACTCGAAGTCAAGTTCAAGATCTCTGACTTCCCCGACCGTGTTCGCGTGCAAGCACACGACGACGAGGTCGAGCAAACTAGTTGGACGTTGCTAATCATTGATGAAGCGCACCAGGTTGCCGCTCATGCCTATTCCGCCAACGAATCAAGGTTACAGCGGTACAAGACGCTCGCAGCACTTGCAAAAAACACACCAAAGGTGCTCCTGCTTTCGGCAACGCCACTATTGAAGCACGAGCAGGACTATCTCGCGATGCTGCACCTGCTTGCGCCGGATGACTATCAACTCGATGGCATCGACGCATTCCGTGAACGTCTTCGGGAAAGAGAACCGATCGGCTTGACCCTTCTCACTCTCACCACTGATGCGCACGAATACCCGCTTTCGAGGGCGCTTAAGCGATTGTGCGACCTATGCCCGACTGATGTGCGATTGCGAGAACTCTGCGATGGGGTCGGTACTCTGGATAAAGAAGCTCGCGAGGCACGAATCCGCGCCATCCGCACCCATGTCAGTGAAGTACACCGAATCTACAGGCGGATGATCCGTCATCCAAAGACGGTGATTGGTGATTGGGCCCCGTTCAGAATCCCACCAAACGCACAGTACGCCACGCTCGCGGAATTTGATGTCGATGACCTCTCCGTCAACATCGACGAGACAGTCGAGATCTGGCGCACCGAAGTCGCTAATCAGTGCCGAGATTCGCCCGAACTAAGCAATCGACTCGCGTCTGTGTATGGATCGCTCATCGAGTGCCTCGCCGCAGGATCACTCGCAGTCCTAGAATTCGTATCTGCGAGGTTGGGCAAGCGCAGTTCAATGTCGTTGCAGAATCTACTCGGAGACGAACGCCTCGCAGAAGTAAGAACAGCGCCGCGCCTTGATTGTGAAGGTGAGTTACTGAATCGCATGTCGGGAATCTGCAACCAGTCCGACACCACGTCGGCTCGAAGTGCGCTTGCTGCGCAGGTGGCGGCAAACTTGTCGCGTAAACAGGTTCAGTCGGGCTCAAGTGGGAAAGTGGTGATCTTCTGTAGTTTCATACCTCTTGCTGAGGCTCTCGCGAATCAGTTGCAATCACCCATAAGGCGAAACGTTGCCTTGGTACTCGGGACGGAACCCCGCGACATTGGCTCCGCTGCGATCCGCCGATTTCGGGATGATGTTGATTGCGACTACCTGATCTGCGATCGCACCGGCGAAGAGGGCCTCAACCTCCAGCATGCGTCGGCGGTCTTGCTTCTGGATATGCCATTTAGCCCACGAAGAATTGAACAGCGACTCGGGCGACTCGATCGCATCGGGCAGTACTCAGAATTGCGCCTGAAGTTGCTCGTCGGTTTGGAGGATGGACCGACAGATGCCTGGGGGCGCGCGCTGTGTGACGCATTTAGGTTGTTTCATCGCTCGATCGCATCTATGCAACTCGCCGCCGAGAACGAAGCGGTTCGGCTACTTCGACTGATGTTCGAAGAGGGTCCGAGTGCTCTGAATACGATGCAATTGGTAGGCGATGTACGCACATCGCTAGCCAACGAACTTTGCCGAACGGAAGAGCACGGCGTTCTAGACGCGCAAGACACTCATGCGCACTCTGATCTGGTGGCGGCGCTTTTCGCTCGTCAGGAGGGTCAGGTAGCCAGCGATTCGTTGACCGCTACAGAGGGTTGGGTCTGCGAAGCGCTTCATGGATTGAGGATTGCCGGCGAGGGGAAGCTAGTCCGTTACCGCTTCAACAGTGGCCAGGCGCGAGTGAAATCTCTCCTTCCTCAGTCCATTGCGACGCAGTGGAGTCTCTGCTTCGAGGGCGCCCATACCTACTCTCGAGGCGCCGCAAATCAACCGCCATTTCCAAGGCTCCTTCGGCTAGGCAATCCATTTGTTGACCTGCTGCATCGAAACTTGCTCGAGGATGACCGTGGGCAAGTGGTCGCAATGTGGCGCCATGTCAGGGCTTGGGCGCGCGCCGAACGAACAGATTGGATTGGATTCAGATTCGATTTCCTACTTGAGGGTGATGCGCGGGTAGCGGCGGAAGCACTTTGCAAACTGGGAGTCGATTCATGCCCCACTGCGGCGATGCGACTTTTGGACGGGTGCTACTCGCCACAACTGAGAACCGTCCATGTTCATGCCACGAGCGACGAGCTTCCCAATGCCGAAGTGCTTCGAGAACTCGTCCGACCCTACACCAAGCACGCTAATGGTGGCACAGACGTCAATCTTGATGGCAAACTTCGGAGGGAGATCTTGGAGTGCTTTGAAGTGGACGCCTGGGAGGAAAGATGCAACGAAGCGAGGTTTCGAGCTGAAAAACTCATCCGCGACTCCGCCTGGTTCAGCGATTCGGTGCAGAGCAATCTGGCTCGAACAAGAACTCGATTCAACGACAATCTAGCAATGCTTCGGGCACGCAATCAGCAAGCAACGGATGGAATCAACCTTGACGCAGAGCAAGTATTCGCTGATTCGATTGTCCGCGCCGTCGAATGTCCAACGCTCACACTGGATGCCGTTGGGTTTTACAAACTCAGCGGTCAAGATAGGAGGCCCGAGATTGAAACAGATTGAATACGAAAAAGCCATCGAGGCCATCGGGGTCTTTGATCCAGCCAGATTCCCGAAGTCAACCTATGCACTGCTGCGACGACTCGGCGCCGCCCTAGCCACCGCTAGTAGCATTGAAGTCAATCCGCGGTTCGCAGACTTTGTAACGTTACTTGCAATCGTCGTCCGAACACGAATTGCGCAGCGGAGAGCCCAGATGCCGGATGCACCGGCAGGCCCGCTCACGGAGCGTATCACCATTGGGAACCCGAGAATCCCAACTGACATTTTGGCTGCTTGCCATTTCGAAGTCATCCACAAAGCCGACACCACCATAGAGGTTCTGATCGGGGAGTGGAGTCCTGAGTGGATTCCATTCCGACCGGCGAGGTGCCCTATCGCGCCAGTGCTGTTGAAGGAATCTCGAAGGCCCGCTGAGACTTGCGATGCAGACCCCTTCCTCAAGACACTGGGCCGAGAGCATTATCTCTCACCAGCTTTGCAAGAAGCGATGCGCGCAGTGGTCACAGCACCGCGGGGGTCAACGTTGATCGTCAACTACCCCACCGGATCTGGCAAGAGTCTGTTGGCGCAAGTTCCTGCGCTACTTAGTCCTGGGGCACTCAGCGTGGTGATCGTCCCAACAATTGCCCTTTGTATCGATCAAGAGCGCGCACTACGGGCGTACGGTGGTCCCAACCCGGTGCCTCATGACACTGCATTCTATGGGTCGACTACAAAGATGGCTGACCGAAAGAAAGCCATCCTGACGCGAATCCACAACGGAACGCAGCGGATTGTCTTTGCATCCCCCGAATCAGTGTGTGGGAACTTGTTCTCATCTCTCTGGAAGTCGGCGAGTGCCACCGCAGGCAGAGGAAGGCTGGAGTGGTTGGTGATCGATGAAGCACACATCGTGGAACAGTGGGGACATTCATTCCGACCTGCGTTCCAGCAACTCGCAGGAGTTCGAAGGGGGCTGATGCGGGAATCGGGAGAGGAAAAATTCCGCACACTCCTGATGAGCGCCACTCTTACCGCGCAGACCATTCGCACTCTCAAGTCGCGGTTTAGCGAACCCGGAAAGTGCGCGTGCATCAGTGCGGTCCGCATTCGACCGGAGAACTCGAGTTGGTTTGTCAAGTGCGATTGTGAAAAAGTGAGGAAGGAACGCACTTTCGACGCGATTCACAATTTACCGAAACCGCTGATCGCGTACACAACGAAGGTCGCTGATGCTAATGCCATCCACGATCAGTTGAAGGCAGGGGGATTTCGGCGAATCGCCCTGTTTACGGGTTACACTGGCGATCAAGAGCGAGCAAGGATAGTCCAAAAATTTCGCGACGAAGACGTTGACATTGTGGTGGCAACATCCGCCTTCGGAATGGGTATCGACGCAGACGTGCGCTCAGTGGTTCATAGTTGCATCCCCGAGAGTTTCGACCGTTTCTACCAAGAAATCGGACGCGCCGGTCGCGACGGTTCGGCGTGCATCTCACTCATGATCTACTCGGCGGAGAGTCGTTGTACTGCCCAAGGAATGGCTAAGAACCCGACGATTGGGATGAAGAGAGGTTTGGCTCGTTGGCGCAAGATGCACAATGACATGACCCGACACGAGGAAACAGATCTCTTCGAACTCTCCGTGAATCAGGGACCCTATCCGAATGCTCGCCATGAACAGTGGGACGAACACACACTGAATCTTCTAGCGAGTGCAGGCGTTGTCGCATTTGATGCGACTCCACCAGCGAAATCCCAGGCTGATTCCGCCGAAGGCGACTCAGTTAACCCTGATCGGAGAGTGATTGAAGTATTGGTGAACGATCCGATTTCTGAAGCAACCTGGAACGATCGCGTCGAACCGATCCGAAAGGCACAGGTAGATTCGTCGAAGCATCAACTCAAACTGATGATTCGTTGCCTCAATGGCGAGGAGTGTGTCGCAGAAATCGCGAAGTGTGCTTATGCGTCTGCCGATGCCAATACGCCGATTCGAATCGTTGCGACATGTGGCGGTTGCAAGCGATGCCAACCAGCGGACCCCTTCAATCTCGAAACTGTTTGCAAACTCCCAATCCCACCGCAACCGTGGATCTACGACTTCAGTTCTCAGTCAGCAACGCTCCAGGAACTCTTCCCGAACGCCGGGCGACACGTGCGGATGGTGTTCTTTCGTAATGCCGAATGGGGGACGAATCTCCGCGCTATGCGTGATATCTCAGCTTGGGCGATTCGAATAGGGATTCGCTTCGTTGTTGCACCTCCGAATGTATTGTCAGAACTAGATCTGCCCATCGGCCAGGGGTCGGTGATGACGAGCGTTGACTGGCCCACGGTTGAACGTGTCCCAGTGGTGCCTGCCATGCAGATAATCCCAAAAGGGTTTGTATACACAGATAGGTTCCGCGAGGGACTCACCGGTGGTTCGTTGGCACCGCGACTCCTACTGGTGGATGAGTCGACACTTGATTCGGAAGGGCGGTATGTTCGCACACTCGCACCATTCGACGCTATTGATGCGCGAGATTTGCGTACTCTCTATGGGATAGGCGTTTCCTAGCGATGAGCCTCCTAACCACACCCGAGTCCGTGCCGAGCAGAGTTCGAGCGCTTTTCGCTTACTTGTTATCGAGTCCCCCCGATGTCACTCGCGAGAAATTGATTGCCACCCTCTCCCCAGAAAGCGTCACGCAAAAATTGGAGTTCGCCACCAAAACACTCAGTGAGGCGCTTGGCCTAGGACTTGTTCAGTGCGACAATGACGACTTGATCACCCTGGGAAGTGGCATCAAGGATGTCGAACTCCGCCAAGACGATCCAAACCATGCTCTTCGACTGCTACCGTCAGTTATCATACGACTCGCATTCGCTGATCAACAAAATACTACTAACGACGACCTCGGGATGGCGATCGCTTGGATTCTCACGAAGTCGCCGCTCGAACGCCCACTCGTTTGGGACGACGCTGACAGGGATCTGATCAGAATTGCGGGAAATCAAACTGGGGCGTTGGGCATTCAAGGTAACGACGCGAGGTTTGGGAACCTGTGCCATTGGATCACTTTTCTTGGGCTTGCGCGCGACGATGGGACGAACGACACGCGTCTCGTCGCTGACCCGACCGTTGCCATCAGAACCGCGCTCAGAACGGTCCTGCCGACTTCTGAACGGACTGCTCTCAGTGATGCCCTGGCAAAATTGGCTATGGTGTTGCCGGTAATCGACGGCGGGAAGTACAATCTTCAGTTTCTCAGCAAGTATCCAATAGCAGCGACTCCTCTCGATGGCAGGGTGTCGCCGGCTCTCTCGATGGCACTCCTTCGATTGCAAGACGAGGGCACGATTCGCCTCACTCATGAAGCAGATGCTCGGGCGCCGAAACGACTTTCCGTTGGTGGCCATTTGTCGATCTACTCCTCAATCCAATACCTTGCCTGAGAACCCTTTCACCATGTCCTTTGTGAAATACCTTTGTTGGAATCCGATGCACGCGGGGGTTGCGCTTGATGCGGAGGCAGAACAGCTCTCGACGGTGTTTTTTGCGGCAACTCACTCCCCTGTCGCAGCTCGCTTGATGACCTATGTGCCACCCGGCATCGATGGTGCCCATGTCGGCGCACTCCGGCCCGGCGACGCGATAGCCGAGACGGAGATACTCGCTCAATTCATGGTCGGCGCAGATGGGTTTGCATACGCTCGCCAGGGATTCGGTGGAAACATGTTCATGCCAGTCATCGGACCGGTTGGCTCTGGAAAGACACACCTTATCAAATGGTTAAGTTCGAAAATTCCTAATACAGAAAACCGAAGAGTCATACTCATTCCGAAACTCAACACCTCGCTGAAGGCTGTGTTGAGCCTCATGATCGGCGATCTGCCTGGTGAAGAGTTCGACAGGGTTCGGACCGCACTCAGGGTCAATCCGAATGACGGGTTAGACGCAGACGACAGAAGAAAACATCTACTCTCGTTCCTAGAAGTTGCCGTCGGAAAGGGAGCTAACGACATGCTACTCACGGACACCGAAAGATACATTCGGACCGGACTCCCAGGGTTTCTACGCGATGAATTCATTCGAAGTCATCTACTGCAAACTGACGGATTCATTGACCGTCTGGCATCGCATGCACTCGGCGTCTTTCCAAACGCCAACGGACGTCCCCTAGGAGATCTCCAAATCGAGTTCACTGTGGGTGATCTGAAACTGGGGTTAAGCAAGGTAGACGTGAGAGCGCGCGCTGGAGACGTAGCCAGGAATTTTTTCTTCCAACTATGCGGCGACGAGGAAATGAGCGTGGCGACGGTGAAGTGGGTCAACGAGAAACGTGCAGATGCGATAGGAGGACTCTTGCAATTGAGTAACATCAATCTCGAGCAGTTGATGAAGTCCGCTCGCCAGCAGTTGAAGCGAGACGGCGTCGAACTGATCGTGCTCATTGAGGACTATGCGAGGCTACAGGGAGTTGACACAGCGTTGCTTGAAGCGCTTCTCGCCAGACCGCACCAAGTGGGTGAAGATGACCTTTGTGCGATCCGCGTCGCTCTCGCATGCACGGACGGTCACTACGACAGAGTGCCGGACACGGCACGGAGTCGAGCGCAACTCCATATCCAGGTTGGCGGGTTGGTCGATGACAGTGGCGCTCAGATTCTGGATTGGTCGATGTTTGCAGGTCGCTACCTGAATGCGTTGCGCATCCCGGTTTCAACGAATGACGATCAGCCGGCGGGAGTCTCAAACCCATGCCAAAGGTGTCAATACCAAGAAGCCTGCCACAAAGCTTTCGGATCAGTTCGTATCGCACTGAATCACGGGCAAGACGAGGAACCATCAGAAGTCGGTCTGTACCCATTCAACAGCTCCATGCTCTCGAAGACTCGAGAAAGGCGTTTGGCAAATTTCAACGCCCGAACGGCGACGCAGCAAGTGTTGAAACCGGTACTTGCCACCTTTGCCGGGCTGATTCCGGAGAACGAGTTTCCCCCGCGAGCACTAGTAGCAGCTTTTGGTGGATTGAAGATTTCTGCCCCAGTCTCCAAGCGTTTGGAAGCTCAGGCCGATAGTGAACGGCAGATCAGTCTTGCAGAGCTCTGGAGTTCGACTGGCGATGAAAGGGGCGTGAGTAACGACGTTCGCGTTGCCTTCGGAGTTGCCGTGCTCCCCGAATGTCCCGAACCCCAAGTCGTCCATCCACTACCTGAAGGTCCAACCGTTGTTGAAGGCGTCGTGGCCGCCCCACCTGTTGAAGACAAGTGGACGAGGCTTGTCCCTGCGCTTAATGACTGGGCGAACGGAACTCCGTTGCCGGCGAGTGCGGTAGCGGACCTTCGAGAAGTTGTGTTCTCCGCTATCGAACAGGAGTTGGACTGGATAGGAAATGGGCTCTATCAAGAGTTCTACGCTCACAAAACCGGGGCACTCTTTAAAAGAGTGGGAATCTGTTTCAACGGCGACAACCACGGTGGGGCGATAGGACTGCAGATTCCAGCCGCTGCCAACGAAAAAATTGCAATGGCTGTTGCTTTGCAGGCACTGGTGACCAGGAAGTCATGTGGCGACTGGAGTTTTGACGAGGGCGTCAACGCATACATCGCAGCACGAAACCAAGTTGCGAAGTGGGCTGGCGCGGTACTGGCGCAGATCTTGGAAAATTTTGGACCGGGGTCTTTGCTCGATCCGATTCCGCCAGCAGTCGAGTCTTTGTGCCTCTTCCAAATGCTGAGTGCGAAGACCGTCCCCGTTGATTGCACGGACGAGAACGCGCTTAACTTTTTGTTTGGGAACATCACACCACCGGACGACGGACGATCTCAATCATGGAAATCATTGCAGGGGGCGATGGAATCCGACATCAATCTTGTTCGAACAGCGCTTCTCAAGCTGATCGGCGCGAGAAAGGGAGATGGTTCTGTGCATGTTTTGAGCCCCGATCGAGTGCTCCCACTGATCCGCAAAGCGCTTCAGACGTGCGTCGCATCTGATTTCAAACTATTGGGGTTGCAGGGAGCGGGTAGCGGGGTAGAGGGGGTTGCACTCCGCTCCTGCAATGCGCTCCTCAGGAAGCAATTGCCCGACGCTCTCGATAAAGAGATCGCTGAGTCCAACACCTCCTGCGAGGCCGTCGAGGAGCTTTTCGACCTTGCGGAGTCGGATGAACTCAACCTTGAGGTCGTCGCCAAAGACCTCAAGTACGCAAGGGACGCGGTTGCAGTTGCTCAACAACTCGGTGAAGTGGGGGGCAACAAGCAACCGGACGAGATCAGGCAAGCCATCGACGCACTTGAAACCGCTGGACTTGTAGAACTGCTCGCTGCATGTCGTGCCGTCCGATCTGCCAACGGCGGTGGTCGACTTCCTGCAGTTGCACAAGTGCCCGCAGACAAGCGCCGTCAAGTGCTGAACGCAGTTGAAGTTCTTTCTCAGTTCTTGAGCAGCACGCGATCGGGGCTCAAGAGTGCCTGCGACCGCCACGAACAAGTGGTTGGTATCGACATTGTGTTGAGTAAGATCGAGACTCAACTAAAAGCGCTCATCCTCATGACCCATTCTCCTGCCACTGGAGGAGGCGGATGAGTATTGCCAAGGATGCGACAGAAATTAAGCGTCATGCTGAGAGACTCACAAGCCTCAAAAATGAAACCTCTGCCGCGAGCGACCTTGGGACAATCGCTCGTGAGCTTGAGTTGCTCGTCGAGGGTACCGTTATGCCTACAAAGATCGTGCACTCACTGAGCAACGCACTGACACGAAACAACCCCGAGCGCAACGTGACGCCTGTCCCAACAGCGCCGCCGTTGGCGCAGAACAAACTCAAGAGTGCACTCGATTGCGTGACGAAGCACCGAAGTGACTTTGCGCGCATAAATCAGATCGAGTGGCAGGCCATTCGCTTTGCGTTTCAAGCGTTTGGACAGGCACTCAGGGATCGCATGCACTCAGATTGGGGGGCCCTTTGCGACCAAGAATACATACCATGGGCCGATGACTTGGTTAGTCGTCTCGAATTCCTCGGGTTTGGTGAGGAGTTGAAGTTGGTCCAAGTCACCGCCAAGGAGATTTCCAAGTTCAGAGCGAAACTGCCTGACTCCGTAAGTGATATCGAACAGTTTCAAAAACTCGCGGTGAAGTACAGGGGCGCCACGGAGAAGGTAGGGCTCCCCGGTTTTATGAAGGAGTTCCTTCAGAGTGCCGGCAACGGAGCGCCGCTCGAATCTCTTACGCCAGAAGTGATCGAGTGGTTGAAGGAGAAAGGCCTGATGGACAGATTCGCAGTCAAGTTCGCTTCGCAGCGAAGATAGTTCGCCAATGACACTCAAGCCCTTTCTTGAAATGGAACCACTGCACCTCCAACTTCTAAACGAACTCGAGCGACTCGAACGCAGGTTGCTCGCGTGGGGGATTGTGGAGATTTTTTTCACCGAAGAGGAAGTGGTTAGCCTTGCTGAGAAACTCTTTCCTGCCGCAGACGCCGAAGTCCTCGTCCGAACCCTGGTTGATCAACGCCTCTTGTTTGAACGGCGACAGAGGGATCAAGATGGGTTGTTTTACCGCTCTCGCAGTGCCGAGACTGTTCGCCTACTCTCCTACCTGAAACAATGGATGCGCGGCAAGGACTGGCGAGCCGCGCCGAATCTCGTTGCCGATTTTCGGTTCGATGCGTCCCCACGGCAGTTTCCCCGCCGCGACCTATCCATTGATGACCTACTCACCGCGGTTTCCGCTCAGGTACCAGTTGCAACAGAAGTAGCGGAGCGGATTCGGGCACTCGCCGGCGAGTACCGTTTGTCAAGGTTTCAAATTGATTCGACGGGTTCAATAATTCGCGGTTGTGGAACCACGAAAGACTCTGGCGTCGTGGTATCGGCGGGCACTGGAAGCGGAAAGACACTGTGCTTCTACCTGCCGATTCTCGCTTTATTCGGGGCGCCGCGAAACGACCTCAATGCAACTCGAGTGATCGCACTCTATCCGCGCAATGAACTCTTGAAAGATCAGTTCTCTTCAGCGCTCGGGTGGGTGCACAGGCTCAACAGGCTCCCGCGTCGGAACGGGCGGCGCCTCATGAGGATCGGGGCATTCTTCGGCCCGACGCCTCGCAATGCCCAAGACACTTATCAACTTGGGGCGCAAAGGAGTTGGCTTCCCCGCCCCGGAGGCGGCCATGTCTGCCCGTACGCACGTTGCCCAAACCCAAAGTGCAAGTCTGACATGTACTGGCCTGCGAGCGCCGCAGGGGTAGAGATACTTCGATGCAGCGACTCTCGAGGAGTTGGATGCAGCTTCGAACTTGGACCTGATGAAATCCTGTTGACGCGCGACCGGATGAAGCAGAACAAACCAGATCTGCTCTTCACTACCACTGAGACGCTAAATCGGCAGTTGTCAGACGAGCGGTATCAGCAGATCTTTGGCGTGAACTCGACGACGCCTCCCCGCGCCGTACTGATCGATGAATTGCATACATACGAAGGAATTCATGGTGCACATGTTGCTGGATTGCTTCGGCGGTGGAGGCATGCAATTGGTTCGGCGCACCCGATTCATTTTACGGGTCTGTCCGCGACACTGCTCGAGGCGAGCGAGTTCCTTGCAACGATCACAGGGATCGATCGCGGCGCGATCGAAGTCATCGAGCCCCAGAGCGAACACTGCGACCCGACCGGTACCCAGTACAAACTCGCGCTTCGCGGAGATCCTGTATCTGCGACTTCGTTGCTGTCAACAACGATCCAAGCAACGATGTTGCTAGGAAGAATGCTTGACCCGCGAATCGGCGCACGGAGTAAGGGTGCGTTCGGAAGCAAACTGTTCGTATTCACGGATGATCTTGATGTCACGCATCGTCTGTCGCCCAATCTTCGAGATGCAGAAGGAGAACCACCACGGGCCGGGGTTCCCGCACAACTCCCACTCGCCTTCCTGCGCGGTTCCACCCAACCTGACCCGAGAGACCGAGCGAAGGCAGGTCAGAATTGGCTGTCATGTGAGGACATAGGGCACAACCTCAATTCACCCCTTCGAATCGGCGTCACAACTTCACGCAATCGAGGGGTGGACGAAAACGCACAGGTAGTTGTTGCCACTGCGTCGCTTGAAGTTGGCTATGACGACGATGCTGTGGGTGCGGTGATTCAACACAAAGCACCTCGAGGCACTGCTTCATTCATTCAGCGGATGGGACGTGCCGGTCGACCCACAGTAATGCGACCATGGTCCGTTGTCGTTCTCTCCGATTACGGCAGAGATCGGCTCGCGTACCAGCGATTCGAGACACTGTTCGATCCTCAACTGCCGTCGCGCACCCTTCCCATCAATAACCGTTACGTGCTGCGGATTCAAGCCGCATACGCGTTCATGGACTGGCTTGCGATCAACGCGAAAGGGCATACATCCCTTTGGCAGGACCTCGCGGGGCCAACCACTTACCAACCGAATAGAGCTCGGCAGCGAGATTGCGCTCATTTGATTCACGAGGTTCTTCAAAGTGCTGGGGCGATGCGCGCATCGTTCTGTGACCACTTGCGAGATGCACTCGGTCTCAATGAATCCCAAGTTAGAAGCGTCATGTGGGAAGAACCGCGTTCTCTGATGTACTCGGTACTACCGACCACGCATCGGCAACTCGTGACGGAGTGGAAGAACGAACGCTTCACCCCACAACACCCGCTGATTGGCTTCATTCCCGCCGCCCTTTTCGGCGACCTCAATCTGCCCGAGGTCGAGATCGAGTGGCCATCGCCCGCATGGCGCAATCAAGAACCTGAGGGCGACGCGATGCCCCTCCTGCAAGCGATGCGAGCGTTCGCGCCAGGAAAGGTCAGCCGTCGATTTTCTGCGAAGCCTGATGATCCGAGTTTGTGGATTCCGTTGCCAGACCTCGCCGGCGGGAGGCAGGCGATTGACATTTCGAAGGTCTGTTTAGACCTCAATCGAACGGAACTTGAACCTGCATCACTTCGGGAAGGCACACGCACAACTCAGATTCGACTGTTCCGTCCTTGGAGGTTAGTGCTTGAAGTTGTTCCAGAGAACGTGCTGCCCCAGTCGAATTCGCGCCTCGATTGGCGCAGTGAATTCATCGCAATCAATGAGCCTTCCGCTTGGTTGCCGCCAAAGGGAACTGGTTGGAACAACATCATCGAAGGCATTAGCTTTCAACTTCATGCTGACGGAACGCAGGCGCAGATTCGTCGTTTCACTGTCGGCGCCACCGCAGAAACTCGACTTCGCAACAAACCTACACTTGAGATCAAGACACAGTTGGACTTCTGTGTTGGCGACGGCGAACCCGCTGCCTTGGGGTTTGACTTCATGGCTGATGCAGTTGTCTTCAAGGTTCGGATCCCCGCGAACCTCACTCAGATTTGGCTTGATCGAAATGACTATGCAAAGCGTTCGATCCGAACGGCCTTCTTTCGCTCGTTGGTCTTAGACGACCCCTCACTGAGGGTAATTGCGAATTCTTTCGCGCTCGAACGTCTGCAAGAGATCTATCTCTCTGCCGTTTCCGCATGGGCCGCGCGAAAGGTCGCACGTGGCGAGGATTGCTCAATCTCCCAAGCCGTTTCGGAAGTTCATGAAGAGGGAATCGAGAAGGTGATAGATCGGGCATTCGAGTCGATTTTTCGAACCGTTGATCCTGCCTTGGTCGCGGACGACGACGATGACTCGCCTGCAATCGATGACCCTCGATTGGTGAGCCGACTGCGGGAACTCATCAGCGATACTTCGGTGATGGCACGAATGCGGCAACACGCTTCGGCACTTGGAACTGAGTTGTCCAATGAGCAATTGCTGTCGTTCGGTTCATGGCTCAGAAAGCGCTACGAAACCACATTGGGACAAGCACTCTTGACTGCCGCACGTGTGCTCTGTCCGCAAACCGACGCTGGAGACTTGCTCCTCGATATCAATCCGAGAGTGGAGACTTCTGAATCCGCTGGAGCAACGGACACCACCGAACTTTGGTTGGGCGAGGAGTCGCCTGGCGGAACCGGCGTGATGGAGCAGTTCGTGCGAGAGTATTCACTTGACCCGCGTCGGTTCTTTGGACTTCTGGATGCTGCCTGTGCACCAGCCGAGTTTGAGGTAGTCGACGAGCAACTCGTCCGCGCCGTCACACTGTCTTGCGAGGACGTCAGTCTCGCACCGCTTCTCAATGCAACTCGAACCGCCATTGGCAATGATGCGGCGATCAAGAGTGCTCAGGCGCTCGTTGATGCATTTTCTTTGCGCGGGGTGCGTGTCACCGCCTCTGTTCGCGCTGCGATGTTCGCACGACTTGTGCGACCAGGAACTTCACCAGCAACAGATCAACTATTTCGAATCCTTGTCGCCGAACGAGACCGAATCGAGACCCATCTGGGAATTGAAATCGATGCGCGAGTCTTCGCCTACGTTGCTTCCGAATTGAGTGAAGTTCGCCGCATGTTGGATGAGGTCATCGGCGGCGCAAACCATCCTCTGTACTGGTACTTCGAACAGGTGTATTCGTTACTGTGGTCGCGCGGATCTCAACTTCGCGCCCAAGCACTCTCCTCGTACAACCCATTTGTTGTTTTCGCCGAGGCTGACCGACTGCTTCTAGAGCGAACTGCTGACCCGAATACTGAGGTTCGACTCGACAAAACGCTAGATGAAGAGTGGTATCGCCGAGTTTCTGAAGCGATCTCCGATCACGGGGTCGTGAAAATCACGACAGACCAAGCGAATCTGAGCCTCCTGCGGACTGCGATCCTCCGACTCGCAGCAACTCCATTAGATGTTGGGTTCCTAACACTATTCCCCTTGCCATCCCGTGTCACGATTGAACAAGGTTGCGCAAGTGTGACCCTCAGAATCCGAGAAGTCGCATGACAACGAGTGCTACCCCTCTCAATCACCTCAGAACGATCCACTCGCGCTTCAGCGTTCGGCAGATTCCCGATCTCCTTCAAAGCATCTTTCTCGCTGAGTTGTTAGTTCCGAGCAAGGTCTTATGGCTTGTTTCGCCCTGGATTTCTAACATTCCAATCCTTGACAACTCATCAGGCGAGTTTTCCTCGATCGAGCCTGATTGGCCACTCGCACCAATCCCACTCTCGCGCGTCCTTGGATGTTTGGCGCAACGCGGCACAAGCGTCCATGTTGCCATGCGGAATGTGGCGCACAACCAACCGGTAAGCGGAAAGCTAAGGGAGATCGTACGGATTCAACGTTGCTCGCTGAAAATTCACTACGAGCAAGAACTACATGAGAAGGGACTGTTAGGTGATGGCTATTGGCTCTCTGGATCGATGAATTTTACTTTTAACGGAATCTCATTCAACAACGAGACCGTCACTTTTTGTACCGATCCATCCGCGATTGCTCGCCAGCAGATCGCATTCGGCGAGGCTTGGGGAGGAAAGTTCGCGTGACGCCAAACGACTTTCTTGCGCAGTACTTCGATCAACGAAACTTAGTTGACCCAAGCAACCCGTTGCAGTCACAATATGTATCGCCGTGGATCGAACGGATAGAACTGGCGCCGTCGCAAAGCGCAATTCTCCCGTGGGTCGAAAGAGGGCAAGCGACGCCGTTCGTCACGTACTTCGGCATCTGTTTTTCTGGCCGCCAACGGGCGGAATTGACAGCGCAAATAGGCGCCTTCCTGGGGCGGGGTTATTCCAACTTTAATGGACGGCCGGCGACTCTAGACCGGAGTACCCACCCAGACCAACTCGTTGCCGCCGTGACAAGTGGATGGGGATTCAGATTCGAAGTACCACTGACTGCGCGAGTCACTGCACGCGACCAACTACAACTGCTCCTACAAACCGTACAGAGTCAACCACCGATAGTGGGACTGTCCAAACGGCCTGTCGATCAACTCCTGCGTGACTTCCATGTCGCATTGCTCGCGAGAAACAGAACGTCCGCGGAGGGTTCATTGGCAGACCTCCGAGACAACGCACTGCTTGACGCCCACAATTGCCTGTTCCTGCGCGTCCAGATACTTGACGCACTCAACGAAACTAGGGAACTCCTGAGTCTCGAGAGCCTCGGGCCACTCTGCAAAGCGCCGCGCCCGGTTGCTGTCACTCAGGCGCTACTGAATGCCGTCTATCGGTTGCACTTCAGCGAGTGCACCGACGCACATGCAGCGATCGATCAATTCAAGTCCGCCGAAATTGCTGCAACCTACGCAGGACTGCTCAGTCGGTGGCAGGCGGTGACTTCTCCCGAGGCGAAAGTTTGCCTAGCGCTCGCGAACACTACTGCTCCACCGAACTGGATCGCAGTACGAGAGTTGACAAGCAGTGCGGGCGACGGCCCGTGTGCCGTACTCCTTCATTCGATTCGCGCACTCCTACCTGTTCAGCAACCGACGCCACCAGACTTCCGGACTGCGATGGAGACGGGTGACTTCGAAACTGCGTTCCGCGCAATTCAACTTGATCCGCAATCCCTGCAACGATGCCGCATTCTCTTCCGGCTTGCGAAGTCCGTAGACACAGTCTTAGCGCACAATGTCGCGATTGAAGAACTTCGGAAGCTCGCGCCGGATGACAGATCCATCATCGAGAAGGAACTGCGAGATTCGGCGGTTTCCCGGGGCAGTGATGCTCCCCTTAAAATCCCCGAGGCAACCCCCACGAGTTGGATCGAGTGGTTGAAGCGACTCAATGACTCTGGCGGTTGGTCTGAGTCGCTGGACTGTGCCGCCACGGGTCGTGTGGCATGGACGACGGCGGGAACTTTGAACTCGACCACAGGAGCAACTTTGCTCACGGAGGAGATCCTCAAATCCCGTGACGCAAGCCGTGCAGACATTTTTGACCGCGCCCTGCCTCATCTGGTTCGATGGCTTCGTGATGACGAGAGTTGGCCTAACCCACTTGCTAACGGCATTTACGAAGCGGTTCTAATGGCGTTACTAGTTCGTGAGCATCACACACTTGACGACCTGACAGTATTCAATGACATACTCGGAGGTGTGTTGGCGACGTCCAGACAACCTTCAAATGCGCACATCGAGTATCTCGTTAAACTGATGGAAAGTTCACGCAAGCCTCGAAACACCCCTTGGGTTCTGGAGTTGATTGAGTCGCTGATTCCTTCACTTCGTACGCCAGTTGAAGCGACGCCGATGCTCTTCGAGTTGCTCAACTGGTTCCGGGACTTTCCAACGAGAATAGATCCTGCCTACTGGCGCATCGCCAAGCAGTTGGCATCGGAAGTTGGATTTGGACTGGAGGAACTTCGACAACTGGAGGTCGCTGCCGATGGAGACACCGGCGACCAATTACAACGGCAAACTTCGCTCGCGAACCTTGGAAGTCGGCGCGTGCTGCTCTACACGCTCACGGACGGGGTCGCAGAAAGTGTGCAACGATTGATCTCCGATGAGGCGCCTGAGGCAACCGTCTGGACTTCAAACGATCATGGGGGAAGTAACACCTTGCGACAGCACGCCAGAAACGCAGACTTCGCCCTTGTGGCATGGAGTTCTGCGAAGCACGCAGCAACAAATGCGATTAAGGCAGAGCGTGCGGGCCGCACAACAACCATGGTTGCGGGGAAAGGTCGAAGTAGTTTCATCACCGCATTACTTCAAGCGCTTGCGTAGTCGCACCATTTGTCTCCTACTGACACAGGTAAACTCAATCACGCACCACAAGATTTTCTCCAAGGTATTTGCTGGGGTTGCATATTTCAATATCTTTCGCCCCTGTTAACTCAGTTGCTGGGCAACTGCATAGAGATGGTCTGTGTGTAACTATTGATAGGACTTCATTTTTGGAGCGTCGCGGGCGAGTGTCTTGGTGTACATAATCCCATTATTGACACAAGTGTTTGCGTAAATCACGCGGCCTGCACGACGAAACTGCGTCGGTGTTGCGCGGGCGTCTTGTATCCAAGACGCCCGAGGATCCAACGGATGTTGAACCGATCGGTGAATTCCTGCAACGCGGCATGCAGTTTTTCGACACTGGCAATCGTGTGAGCCAGCGCATTTGCTCTTTGAGTGTTTGAATGAATCGTTCGACGCATCCGTTTACTTTTTGACTTCTGACGAATGATGGACTCTATTGAATGCCGACGAGTCGCAACTCATCTCATCTTGACTCGACTCGCGCCAACTAGCGGCGGAAGAGGCTACGCTCTCGCCTCAAACAAAATCCCAGCACCGTCTTAGCCAGACATCCGCGAAACAAACGAGCAAAGCACCACACGAACGGTGCCTGTCCCAAATTTGTGCAACACATATTTTTAAGCTCGATCCTCTATGCCAACCATTGACCAAGCCGTCGATTACCTGATCAAGAACAACTCACTCGAACTTGGCGAATCGCCGTGGCCGACGTTCGAAGCGGGACAGGACGTTGTCGCAATTGACTGGGACCAATTGTTCCCGAAACGCGGGCGCGCTGTAGTCTTGGAAAGTGGGTTCCCCAATGGAGATGGTTGGGACTTTGAGCCCACGCTAGAAGAACTCGGTGAACTCGGGAATGTCCTCGGCAATAGGACGCCCGACCGCCAACTGCAATCCCTCGGACAACAGCCGAAATGGGACGTTTGCGCGTGGTATCAACCGATTCACTTTTTCGGGCACGATTGGGGGATTTTCATCAAGGAGGATTGTGTAAAACGGGCCGCGTTTGCGATCGCCCGGTATATCGATCCGGCAGTCAAGCATGCGGCATCCCACAGGGTCTGGTTCAAAGCGCTCTACCGAGCGGCGGTGTATCTCTACTTTCTCCATGAACACTATCACCACAAAATCGAATGCCTCGGGTTTCGGTTGCACGTGGTGCAGCGGAAATCCGCTTTCCTGCCTTACCACAAGCTCATTTACGCTGGGACGAAAGGGACGGACGACCAGTTGGAAGAGGCTTTGGCCAATGCGAACTGCTTCCATCGTCTCAGCGACAAGCCTTACTCCCTTTGGATCACACCGCACGTGGTCAAGGCGACGAAGATTTATTTGAAGAAGTGTTTCCCGTACGATCCACCGGGCTATCGCAAGGCGGAAAACTACCTGAAAGACCCTAGCTTTGACGCGGGTGAGAATGTCCTGCAGGCACAAGTGAAGGAAGTCAGCCTAACGCCCGCACAACCCGCTGTTGACTGGGACATGGCACCCCGGATGACGCAAAGCTTTTTCCCGGTCACGTCGAACATCTGGACAGTGATTCCCGCAGGGACAAAATCACGTCTCCCGCTGAAGCCAGTCGCGCCGATTCGAACCTGCTCGACGCGCGACATGGTTGCACTCTACAAGGAAGCAGGATATGTCGAGGTCGATGGTGGAAAGGGATCGCATGTTAAGCTCAAAAGGCCGGGCGCGCCGACGATGATCCTTCCGGGAAATCGTTCTGAACTGTCACCCGGGGTGGCGAAGACTGCATTACGAGTGCTGGGCGACTTCACCATTGATGATTTGCCGCGCCTCGTGAAAGGGGAGCTTTCGCCCAACTCGAGGGGCTGAAACCATAATGTCTCTCAACGAATCCATCGTCGAAGACGCCGCCCTCGAATGGTTCGAGGAACTGGGCTATGCGGTCGGGCACGAACCGCATCTCGCGCCCGGTGAACCGGCGGCGGAGCGGGATTCGTTTTCTGAGGTGGGGCGAGCAGGGCACAGCGGCCATGTTCAAAGTCAAGTTCTCAAATGGTGATTTGGGCGGTTCTCGGGTTCCAAATCCTTACCGGTTTTCAACATGGCGTTTAGGCGCGTAAACAGCTTCCGAATGCACGCGACCCTATGATGACTTTGAAGGGTTTGCCCTTGGCTTTGTGTTGGGCGGCAAAGGCTTTGATGATGGGATTGCAGCGCTAGGCGGAAAGTGCCACCCATGTAACCCGCGGTGCGTGCCCCGGTTCGTCCTCTTCGCGTCGTTCTCTTGCGGTCACCTTTCCCAGACTGCTTTTCGAAGGGAGCGACTCCAGCTAGCGCGCCGATCTGTTGACGATTGGCTATCGCCGACACCTGGCACCGACGTCATGAATTTGACCTTTTCGCGCAGGGGTGGATTGCTGTCGATTTCGTCATCGATCGGTACTTCAATCGCCGTGATCTGTGCACTCAGAAACTTGAGCCGACATGGAATCGGCACAACCAGAACCCGACGGCCCCGACGGCCCAGACGCACCACAAGAATCAGCGCCGCGCGAGTGCCCGAGTCGAGCGCATATCGCAAGAAACGGCTTGTTTCCAATCGAAACGATCACGCCCGTCTTTCGACTCGTGGGCGCGAAGATCAGCGTTGGACTCGTGCCCGATCCTGCGGGCAACTTCGTGCTGCCTGCAATTTTGCTCGGTGAGCGCGATGATCCCAAGTGCGCATCCGAGTCGGCTGCGCAGCAAGTTGCAGACGCGCGCGCGATTGTTCGCATCAAGCACGCAGGTGTTTCGATGCGCAATGACCGCGTGCCACTCTCGCGCTCGCTTGCTGTTGCTCGCACTCACTCGCTGTCGTGAGCTTCGCCGTCGCAATGCCGCAAGTTGCAAAGCAGCCGCGTTCGCGAATTGGCGCGTACTTTCCACTCGAGCAACTTCCACCACTCTCCGACAGTGACCGCCTGCTTCTCGGTGAAGCACGCACGCGCCGCCTCCTCCCTCGCGGCGTGCTCCACCGCAAGACGGACGGGTTCGACGGCGGTTCGCCGCTCGCTAGCCGCATCGGTGTGAATCGCGCAGAAACTCCAGCGCTCGTGCTCTAGGGCATGCTGCCAGATCCGTTCCCAATGTCCTCACTTCGAATGCTTTACGAGCACATCCTCGGCGTCCCGCTCGACCGCGGAAACTTCCGACGGCAGTTTCTCGAAGTCATCGACCTCGGCCCACTCGTCGCCCTCCCAATCTTCCAACGCGGCGTTCCCCACCGAGCCGGCCAACTCTTGACCTTCGACCACCGAGGCTGGGAACGCTGGTCCCACGCCGGCGGCGATATCGCGTCCACGGGCGCACTCAACTCACGACAGCCAGCGGCGGAAGAGACCACGCTCTCGCCGTAAACAAAATCTCGGCAGCGCGGCACGCACACACTCGCCAAACGAACAAGCAAAGCGCCGCACGAACGGCGCTTGTTCTCATTTGGAAAAGTGCCTGGTCACGGTTTGTGCCCCAAGTGCGCGGAGATCTCGCCTCAGTCCGACGATGTTCCGCGAGCGGGTGTCGTGGAGGCGGCAACTTCGTTCGACGGCGCCCCATGTTGAACAGCTCGTGGCTCAGACTCCACGGCGGTCTCGGAAGGCAGTGGAGTTGCGGCAGGGATCGTTGCGCGGTCTACTGCGTCGATGTCAGCGTCGCTCTTGTTGGATTGAGCGCTTAACTGCTCCTCGAGCGCGCACACTATCACTTGCCGTTCGCATGCAGCGGTTCCCGAGTCCGTACCCGCCGCTGCGACATCGCTCAACTCATCGACTGCATTCACCACGTATCGATCCACACGATCTCCGAGCCAGGCCGTCGGGGCCAACGTCATGAGACTGGCAAACCTATCAGCGCGCGACGCGTAGTAGAGTTGTTGCACGATCTCACGCCGGGCTGCGAGGCCGACGGTGTATGCCGCGATCAGGGCGGCATTTAGTCCTTCATCGGCTTCCACAACCCTGAGGTCTCGGCCGAATGCCAGGAGTTCGTTTTCGCGCTCGAAGCCGGCTCCATCTGCGAGCTCAAGGCGGTCAGTCCAGTGTGCGATCACACTGTCCCGGCATGGAAAGCAGTCCGATCCGAGGCGAGCCTTCACTTGTTCACGAATCTGCAACGCGCACTTGCGGACATTCGCAGGGCCTGCGATCGCGACACCCAACGCACTTTGCGTCTCGAGTTCCTTGAGCAGGATGTCTAGCGCAACCGAACGGCGGAGCGCTTGCCAGTGTTCCGCACCCACATGCTCGCAGATGTTCGCGAGTGCGATAGCCCATCCGAAGTAAACCCGATTGCGCTTGCGCTCGATTTTGGCAAAGGACGCGGGCTTTCTAGGGGTTGCAGCCCTCAGGCCCGCAAGTGTCTGTTCGTTGAGTTCTTCGGCATCAAATCCCGCGGAGTGCACGAACTTGATCCCTTGCTCATGGAGGCGCCGAGTGCGCTCGGTGCTCCGCCACTCCTCGAATGCAGGTTCGAAATGGGGTTCGCCAAGACGAACCATGGCTCGCCGAGCGTCTCCACTGAGAAGCTTGTGACCTCGAGCGCTGAGCGGGAAAAACTCAATCACGTTCTCCAACGGCACCCGCGCGTTCATAGAGGGTATGGATTGGTCGAGTTGCCCTTCCGGGTCTGCCGGCTTGGAGAGGCGAGCAACCACAATTGCATCATCGGCTTTGAGCGAGAAGTCAGGGCCGCGTTCGATGAGGCGCTGGATGCCAGCGTGATCATTGATGCTGCTGAGCTGATGGATCCGCGCGCTGCAGCGGAGTTCGCCGTTCTCAATCCAGTTGAGCCATTCCTGTGTTGTGATGGCTACGAAGTACTGGATTGGTTCGCTCATCAAAATGGGGTTTCCTTGACGCTGGGGTGCTCCCGCTCGCCATCGTCCTACTCATCATCGTCTTCTAGCTCAGCGTCCCACGAAAGGTCGTCATCGCTTTCGTTCGCTAACAACTCGCTCCACGCATCTGGCTCAAAGGGTTCAAGGATGTCAGGGTCGATGCACGCAAGCATGCTGTGCGGATCTGCGGTGATGTGGCTGATGAATAGCCGCCGACGGCTCCGAGTCACCGCCACGAAAAGCAGTCGTGCCTCGAGTTCGGGATCGGCTTCGGCGAGCGATGCGCGCACTAGCTCGCATGTATCGTTGAGTCCAGGAAGAAAAACTGTCTCGAAGTCGAGTCCTTTCGAACTGTGGTAGGTCATCAGGTAGACGAGCGCCTCGTCGTCGCTCGCGCAAAGCGATCCATGACCGCCCCCGATGTAGGACAGCGGGATTTCATGCTGATCCAGAAAGGTATTGAACGGTTCGTAGTCGTGGTGGCGATTGCGCTGCCACTTAGGTTTGGGTGGGATCGGGGCGCCGAGATGTTGCGCAACGTGGCTCGCAAATCGATGGATGTCTTCATGGCTCGGAAGGAGCACCACGGAGGGCTTCTCTGGGCTCGCACAGGCAAGCGCGGTCTCCCATACCCACGCCGCCTCCTCAGCTTCGGAATCGAGTTCGTGAATCTGAGGCAGGAAACTCTCGCCATCCTTCGCGCTTTCCGCCTCTACCAAGCTTGTTTCTGGCATCAACTCCTCCGCCAATGCGCGGACCTCTGGAGTAAGGCGGTACACCTCTTGCAGCACAATCTCCTTACCGGTCACCAACGCGCGGATGTCGCTATCGCTGCTCCGATTTGCATAGATGCGCTGATCGGGATCGCCCGCAAAGAATAGGCGCTGCGCCTGAGCGCGGATCTTTCTGAGGTCCTCTGGCGGAATGTCTTGCACCTCGTCAAGGAACACGTACTTGTATGCGCGTCCCTCCTTGAGGAACTTCGTGTGCGTCATGACCTTGACGCGCGCTGTGAGGCCGGCGTCGATGCCGGTTTTGGCCAGATCAACCAGCGCATTCGTATAGGTGATGAAGCACATTGATCCGGTTGGATCGATGCTCGCAAGGCGCTCGATTAGAAGGACCATGACGAGCGTTTTGCCTGTGCCCGCACAGCCTCGAATCCAGTGAGCGCGCTGGGGCTCTTGGGTGATTTCGGAGAGCGCTCCGCGCTGGCGTTCGCTCAACTCGTTGAATGGGATGAGCCACTGCATGCGATCTCCTGCGTGTGTATCGTCGGCGAGGGTGTCGACCGGAATGTCAGTATTGATTTCCAGCAAAGAGGACGCGAGCAGCTGTGTGACAGCGCGAGTCGGGAATGAAGCGCGTCAATGACCTCACGTTTCGTCGCGGCGCCACTAGGCTAATTGAGCTCCACACACGCTACCCGAAAGTACTCGGCAACGCGCGCTTGGGCGATATGGGACAGCGGCTGTGTTCAAAGTCAAGTCCTCAAAGGGTGATTTGGGCGGTTCTCGGGTTCCACATCCGTACCGGTTTTTAACAGGGCGTTCAGGAGCGTAAACAGCTTCCGAATGCACGCAAACCTTTGATGACTTTGAAGGGTTCGCCCATCGGCTTTGAGCTGGGCGGCAAAGGCTTTGATGATGGGATTGCAGCGCTGCGCGGAAAGCGCCACCCATGTAACCAGCGGTGCGTGTGCCGGTTCGCCCTCCTCGCGGTGCGCTCCACCGCAAGACAGACGGATTCGACGGCCGCTCACCGCTCGCAAGCCGCATCGGCCGCATCGGTGTGCACCGAGCAGAAACTCCAGCGCCCGTGCTCTAGGGCATGCTGCCCGATCCGTTCCCAATGTCTTCACTTCGAATGCTTTACGAGGACATCCTCGGCGTCCCGCTCGACCGCGGAAACTTCCGACGACAATTCCTCGAAGTCATCGACCTCGGTCCCCTCGTCGCCCTCCCAATCTTCCAACGCGGCGTCCCGCACCGAGCCGGTCAACTCTTTACCTTCGACTACCGAGGCTGGAAACGCTGGTCGCACGCAGGCGGGGACATCGCGTCCACGGGTGCGCTCGACTCAAGACAGCCAGCGGCGGAAGACTCCGCGCTCGCGCCGTAAACCAAATCTCAGCAGCACGGCGGGCACACACCCGCCAAACGAATGAGCAAAGCGCCGTACGAACGACCTATGTCTTCAATTGGAAAAGTGCCTACACACAGTTTACCTTCATGGACAGTGCGAATACACGTCCGCTCGGAAGAGTTGGCATGGTTTGGTGCTCCTTTGGGTAGGAGTATGCAGCAGGGGGGTGAAGCAATTACTTCACAGGCGCCGCTTTTTGGTGCATGTCCATGTGCGCACAGAGCGCTTCTGGGCGGGTCGGACGATTACTGGATGAACTGTGGCCTCAACAGCGGGGCAGGGTCAGAACCTTACTCCGTGGAAATGTCTTTCGCACCG
>Ga0114966_10000637_pt1 | contig 33696 bp, 33 predicted proteins | sample M_130207_XF_Meta_FD_87029 | JGI IMG/M metagenome (GOLD analysis project Ga0114966, IMG submission 87029) | Freshwater microbial communities from Lake Montjoie, Canada to study carbon cycling - M_130207_XF_MetaG | ecosystem: Environmental > Aquatic > Freshwater > Lake | place: Lake Montjoie... | reverse complement strand
AGTGTTTGGATTTTTGAAAAAAATAAAATTCTGAAAAGGTTTTATTTTTTGGATTCCCACCAAAAAAAAAACATATTTTTCACGAAACGAGACGAGTCTACTCATTAGTACCGGGTGGCGGTAGGCGTGTCAGGGAGTTGGCGCCCTTTAAATAGGTTAAAAGGGGCAATCCTGGCGACGAGAAAAACAGAAAGAAAGTGTTTGGATTTTTGAAAAAAATAAAATTCTGAAAAGGTTTTATTTTTTGGATTCCCACCAAAAAAAAAACATGTTTTTGACGAAACGAGACGTGTACACCCATTAGTACCGGGTTGGTGGTAAAGGTGGGAGATGAAGACAAATAGATAGGAGTGTCAGGGAGTTGGGGTGGTGACGAGAAAAACAGAAATAGAAAGTGTTTGGATTTTTTGAAAAAAATAAAATTCTGAAAAGGTTTTATTTTTGGGTTCCCACCAAAAAAAAAAACATGTTTTTCGCGAAACGAGACGTGTCCACCCAATAGTACCGGTGCAGAGTCTTTACGCGTCGTGAAGATAGGGGCGAAGGATTCGTTTTAGTACATCATCTTTCAGGTCCATACCTGGACGATATTCATTCTTTCGTTTCTGGATTTTAAATTCGGAAAGATCGACGTGGATATTAAGAGTATCCATGGCCTGTTGCAATTGTTCAACGGTATAAGGGTATTGGAGCATGACCGTATTTTTCGTGTTTCGAAAATGATTTATCTGTGCTTTTATACCGACGGGATCGTCGGGATACATCTTTAGAAAATGTTCCCGACGATCGACATGATCAGTAATACCCCAACGAATCTTATTCATATTCACAACGAGGTAATTACGTCGATGCATGGATAAAATAGCGCTCGGAATATCTCCATACAGATAGATGCATTTTTGAAAAGGAAGGAGCTTTGTAGGATAGTGGCATACATATTCATAGATATGTGAAATCACACGGAGACCTTTGTTTTGTAGATAGGCAACCAGGTAATTACTTGAAACCCCTCCATGAGAAACAATATTGATATCCATTGTGGCCAAGACCGGTAAATAATCCTTTACCATAAGGGAAATTCAGTCTATAATTACTAAAAGATATAAAAAAATTTTGAATTTACAATCCCAACAAAAAAAACGAGAAAACACCCCTTACCTATTATTACCGGATATGGCGATGGTTTCAAAATAAAAAATATGGTTAACACAATTTGCTATGTGAATGAATTGAAAATTCTAAAAAGTTTTTTTTTTTGTGAAAGAAAAAAACAAAAAAGAAAAAATGCCACAATACACTATCACGCTTGTCTATTTCGTGAATGGTGGGTATAGTCATACTGTTCATTATTTTTCAAGAAAAAAAGCCACAGACGGTTTTCGTAATTATTGTCGTTACAATGGTTTTGGTAATTTCGTTACTGCAAGGGAATATGAATATGGCAGTGATTATTTATATGGTAGTAAGTGGTGCTAACATTGTGTTTATTCATGATAAGACATTGAGGAATGGTATTTTCTTGTTCCAAAAATAATGACGGGCAAATGCGATGGGAGGAGTATGGGTGGTCATGGTCACGGTATGCATGTTTTGGAAACGCAATGCGATTTTTTCCTGATAGATACCGATGGTTTGTTTTTCGTGAGGATACATCTGACAGTAGCGTTGTACGATGGAATAGAATTGCTTGACCAACAAGTAATAATCCTTCTCAAGTGCCTCCTGGGGAGTGGAATACGCGTGTCGAAGAGCCTCCAAGAGAATGGGATGTCCCGGCACCGTTCCAATAAATCCATTAAAAAGCGTGCGTTGCCAGAATTCATATCCCCGGATGGTCACCACATCGTGTGAGCCAAGGACATTATCAAGAGAGGTATAAATCATCATGTCGGAATCGATAAAGACACCCCCGTTCTGGAAAAGAAACACATAGCGAAAGAGATCGGCTTTATGAGCACCCGTCTTGAAGGAATGAAACTTGTCTTCCAGAGCGGGGAATTCTTTCATGGGATGTTTGCGCAGATATTCGATACAACCATCATCAGTAAGATTGAAGTAACGATATTCGGGAGCATGAATCATGAGGGCTTCGATGACTTCCATGGGCTGATGATCTTTGGATACCTGGAGGAGAATCTTGGGGATGTTGTTTTCACTCTTCGACGAAGAAACCGCTCTGGGGAGACCCTCTCGAGACAGAGAAGGTCCACGCAGGAGCAAGACCACAAAGACAAGGACAATGACAAGGAGGATAAGAAACAATACAAGAAAAGATAGCAGAAAGGTGTTCATGGGACCACAAGGGTTTTTTTTATTCGTCTGTATATAAAAAAAAAGTGATGACCAGAATAACGTTGATCTTTGTCTATTGAAGATAAAAAGTTGTAATAATGGAATCGTCTATTTTTCTTGATCGCATCTACAACGTTGGAGCGGATATTAATCATTGGATGAAAGAATGTATCAAGTTCACCACCACCACGATTGGTGGTCATCTCCCTCTCAACAGTCCTCCTGTACGTGAGCACGAGCACGAGCACGAGCACGAGCACAAGCACAAGCACAAGGAGGATAAAGAAGAGCAACATGAGGTGATTTGTCGTAACATCCATGATATTTGGGCCTTCCGTAGAAAATATAAGTTGACTGATTTCTGTGTATGTGAGGATACAGGGACAGCAACAGGTAAAGCCTTGCGTTTTACTGGGACATTGAAACCCGAGGTCGTGGAAGAAGAGGAGTCTGAATGTGATTCTGATTCTACTTGTGGTGGATCAAGTGCTGGAGGTACATTTAATCTTTTGATGTCGGACGATGAATTTGAAGGTTACCCGCTGTCGGATGATGAATGTTCATGATGGAACAAGACAAGACAACAAGGGAAATTGATATTTTTTTTTATTCGTTCAGAGAATAAAAAATCCGCCCCCTCCCCCGAAAATGAATACATGCTCTTATGGCTTGCTGGAAATTTCGGTGTATATTGTCCTTTTGATTATTTTCTTTACCGTCATTTTTGCCGAGGCACGGAGTATGAACGATATGAAGAATGCGTCTAATTTTATTCTTGATGATTATCTCAATAAACAAGTCCGTCCACGGTTAAGATCCAAAACATCCTTAGAAGGGGTCTTGAATTTATTTTTGGACGAGGAAGAATTGAACGTGGGTATCGTATGCAATTCATGTGTGTGGAGACAATCGGTAACGATTGCCTTTATGGTGGGTGTGATGACGACATTCATTGTCAAAATCGTGTACCCAATACCATTCCACGTCTTTATCGTTCTCTTTCTAAGCTTGTTTACGTTTCTCTTTTTGCTTCTGAGTCTTATTAATTTTCATTATTATGGACAAAAGATTCAGCTGTATGAAGAAGGGTTGGAAAAGATGAATGACCTGTTGCAATCACAAGAGGTCAAGTGAAATATTCATTTTATTTTTTTTGTCATGATAATAAAAAAATTAAAATGATCTCGAAAACAGCAACAAAAGAGGATGTGGATCCAATCTATCAGCTCTTGGCGTCTTCTTCTCAAGATGATTCAAGTAAAGAAAGAACGCTGTTGGAATGGTATCCGGATCGACCTCGTCTTGTCCAATGTTTGATGGATATTCTTCATCGCCCTCGGTCGCCGAAAAGGATTTTCATGATGCCCCAATTATGTTTTGGGACGGTCCAAGCGAATCTTAAAAAAACGTTACCGATGGCGATTGAGATTGGATATCGGCATTTTGATGGTGCCGACGTTTATGTGCAGAATGATGTCCATTATTTTGAGATACTGAAACAAAATCTTGCTTGTTTACCGCGACATGAATATTGGTTGACATGGAAATCCAATACCATCACGCTGGACAATATCCGACGTGTCTTGGAAGAATTAGATTGTGGATATATCGATTTGTTTTTGAAACATCATGGGTGTGGGGTACCCGAGGAATTCGACGTACTACAAGAAGCGGTGAACCTGGGTCTAATTCGTTATTATGGAGTTTCCAATTGTGAAGACATCAAACAATTAAAAAAATTAAAAGCCAAGTATCCTCTCTACGCCAACCAGGTCCAGGCAAGACCTCCCCATGGAGAAGTCGACAGGAGGAAAAAGATCAATTTCCAGAAATTTGTCTCGCAATGTAACGCATTGGGTATCCGGATGATGTTATTTGCTTCTGTGTCTGGCCTTATGATGGCCCCACAGGGATATACCATGGTCGATAGAATCAATCGTGTAAATCATTATTATATACAAAAATATATATTGACTGTTCCTCCGACCGAGAATGTACTGATTGTTTCTTCCATGAGCGGTTCAAGTCTACTTGTTAATTATCAGGAATTCGAACATTTTGAACGAAAACAACAGCAACAACAACAACAAATGAAAGAGCTTCAAAAAGCTCTTTCCGCCATCAAACTTCAACATATGTGAGTCGTCGTCGATGATCTTGTCGATGTCGTACCGACTACGGCTGTCCAAAGACCCGACACGTATTTCTTATATTCCTTCCACGTCGTATCTTTTCTTTCCTTGCCTTGATGACCCGCAAAAAGGATCATGCTGGGATTGTAGTAGATGCGTCCAAACCCTTTCTGGTACATATCGTAATGAAGATCGATGTGCTCACAACGATGTTTCTTCCCGCCCGGAAGCGTATAGGTGGCATGAAGGACACTCTTCATTCGATATATCGCCATCCCATTAAATCCCGATCGCGCGGGTGCCCAGGGATCACCGATACGCAAGAATCGCAGATTGCGATTGATTCGCAAGAAGGTTTCAAGATCGTTAGAAGGGTCATCAAAAGAATCCTTATCCGAAAGATAAGCAATACCGTCGTACAGCGCCGTGCTAAACAATGGAAACGTGGTAAGACCTCGTGCAAAGACCATATCAAAATCGTCTCGGGCAAAGGTGGATAGAAATCCGTCGCGATAGACGGCGCCCGGTAGATCAAAATCAATGACAAGATAGTAATCGTAATCGGCATAATGCTGTTGAACGTAGCGAAGAACTTTTTGTCGGAAATGGCGCAGTTTGTCCATGCGTTGGGAAGATTCCATGCCCATTTGATGCAGATGCTGAACAGAGAGACGACACTCGCATTGACCTTCTTCACAACAGGAAAGAATCTGGACGCGTGGATTGTCGCGATGCCATGCCTGCAGGAGATCCCGTGTGCCATCGTTGCTATCATTCTCAAAGATGACGACGCGGTAGTCTTGAAAGAGGTCACCCAATCCTTCAATCTTCTTCTTCATTCCTTCGACGGTGGGCGCCACATCTCTGGCCAAAACACCAAAGACGATACGTGAGGAGGCGGCTTTTTTCTTTCCGTGTTCAACCTGTTCCTGATGGAATAGGGACATGTCGTATTGGGGAGCGGTGGGTAGGTGGATATCCTCCAAATCAATAAAGGTTTGTGTATAAATAAGGGGATGAGAAAGGTCATAGGGGGTAGAAGTGCCATACATGTAGAGTGCTACCATGAGAATAAAATACATGGACACGGCATAGAGGATGGTCAGGATTACAAGAATCCAAGTCAGAGTGACGCCACGATAAAGGGAAGTGGAAGAGAGAGCGGAAGTCGTGGGTGTGAGTGTGGAGACGCCGGACAAGAAAATAGATACAATGACCAATGCACAGAGAAAAAGTGCTGCGCATTGATTCCAAAAGAAGGGTAGGATAAGTAATACAAACAAGATCCAGAAGAGGGTTTTTCGCATAGCGGGCGACCATTTCGCCGTCAAGGAAAGCTGATTCAACAATATAAGAGTGGAGAAACCGAGAAGGAATGCGACGAGAAGGATGGGAAGAAGGATGGCAAGAAGAATACCGGACCGCTTCTGGGCACGAAGAAAATCATAATTCTCAATGAGCATGAGTTTTTTTTTTGTTTGGACAAGAAATCTTTTAATTTTATTTTCAAGATATAAAATTATGAGTTCCGAACCGCGAAAAAGAAGATTGTCATTGAAAAAAGGGAGTCTTATACGTAGCACTCATCCTGTTTATAATGGACTCTTTGAGTGGTGGGGAAAAGCGACATCAAAAGGTATGGGTATTCTTCGAAATCCTGCGAATGACAGCAAATTCGAGATTCCTTTACGGGAAATGATTTTTCCAGACGGGTATGGTTTTGATCAGCAACAACAACAGCAGAGAGGAGGAGAAGCTTTATCGGCAAAGGGAGGAAAGAAGAGAAAACGACCTCAAGATTTTCGTGAGGGAGAACGAGTTTTTAGCATAAGCCAAAATAGGGATCTTGCGGGTGATTTTGAATGGGTGGGGCATAAAGGGAGCATGGGACGTGTTCGTCGTGGCGGAAGTAGTCTTCTCTTTGATATACCATTAAAAGATCTTGTGTATCCGTACAGAACTTCACTATATAGAATTTCACAGGATCAGGATCAGCAAGATCAGGATATGCAACAACAACAGGAAGGCGGAGGAGGAGGAGGTGGTGGTGGCGGGGTGCCCTTGCGAGATCATCGATATATCCAACGAAAACAAAATCAGAATAGAATCCTGCTTCAGGATATCAAAAAATTAAACAAGCAGATGAGGGAAATACGATTGCTGGCATTGGATGATTTTGATGACGTTCAGAAGCGTCCACGAACGATGGCTGCTTTTGAAGCGCAAGGCGGACTACCCGCTCATTATTATAGTCCTAATCTTGGTGAACGAGTGGTGCAATCCGTCAAATCGCGTGGCGGTCATTCCCAGAAAATGTCCGTGGGTCAATATATGAGCCGGAGACCGGCGCTGACAGAGGCGGAGGATAGATGGAGTGCCGTATATCTGGATTATTGTGGAGGGTACCGTGGTACCAAATTCGCACGAGAAGGTCCACGATCTCCCCAAGAAGATATCGTCACTCTCTTTAAAAACAGCGATACGCTACTGGATGATGAGGTCGTGCTTCATCTCACCCTGCTACGTGGTCGTACCTGCGTCCTCAACGAGGAAGAACGATATGCCATCATCATGAATATTTTTTCCTTGTGTCATTCTCTTTATCGGGGAAAAATAGTCGAGTTTCGTCAATGGGATACGGACAAGACATGGAAGGTTGTGTTTATCATGAAACGTATCCATTGATGGAATTATTGAATAGAAGTATTAGAGATGGTGAACTGGCAAGAGGTAGAGGTGCAGGTGGGTTGGGCGTTGGCGGAGCACGGGGGTGATTCGAGCCAATCCAGGCCACCCGTCCAGACGCTCCACACCAGGACATTGCCACTGGTTGCGGTGTTGACAATCTCAGTGCCGATCTGCGCCAGCCATCCTGGATACTGTTCATTGGCCGTGGTATAGCTCTGTCCAATAGCGCCCAGACCCTGGGTGAGCGTGAGGACCACAGAGCTGAGGACGCCGGCGGTAGTATTCAGTGCAATGGAGGCGTGGAAGGGCAAGAGGGTATTGATGACGTACTGATCTCCGGGGCCGTACAACAATGTAGGATTCTTTTGGACGCCTGAGAGATCCACAAACTCGTATCGGGGATCGTTGATGGTACCTCCGTATCCGAGGGGAGGCGCGCCACCACAATCATTGTTTTTAGAGTGGAAGGTGGTATGCCACGAAGAAAGATTGGCTTCCATGAAATCGAGCTCGGTGGTGGCGGGATTGGTGGCGCAGGCATCCAGATATTGACTTCCATTCTGTAGATAGACAGAGTAAAATGTGGCGTTGAGACCGCAGGGAACATTGGATAGATCGACGTCCCAAGAGATGGTCTTGCCAAGGAGATCAAAGTAGGACCAATTGCCATCGGTACCGGTGGGACTGGTGGAAAGACGGAGGGACCCGCCGACGCCATAATTGAGATTCATGCTGGAACCGGTGATGCTCACGCCCTGGGCATAATCGCTCTCGACACAAAAGAGACGATAGATGGTGGGATTGCTGTTGATATCAATGGTCAGAAAGAAACCGGTGGGTTCAAGGGTGAATCGTGCATTGATGGATTTGTCAATGGGCTGGTAATTAATGTCGTAGGAATTGAGAAATAAATTGGGGGTGATGGCAAGAAGAGGTCCAGGTCGCCAGGTACCGTTGATGCCCTGGAGCTCGAGTTTATTCAGAAAAGAGAAGCGCGGGCTCAAGGGGAGATAATTATAATAAGAGATGGCTTCTCCCTCGTATTTTCGAAGAACCCCGACGCGCTCCTGACTGATTTTATCGGTGACAATGTGTCCAACGAAATTTACAATGGAGCCATCATCGAGAGTTTCCGAGATGGACACGGGACGAGTAATGGACAGGATATATTGGGTGATAGGCGGGGTTTGTTGCTGGATATCAAAGATGAGCTGTTGCTTGATCTTGGATATTTTCTGAGAATCGTAAAGACAAGGAGTGGGAATAGACATGGTTTTTCTTTCTATTCATAAACAATAGAAAAGATTTTCTTTTAGGAAGGGAAACGTCGATAAGCACGACGCATCAGAGACAAATATTTCAGTTTCTTTAGATGCATCCGATGAAGTCTTTCATGCAGGATACGAATGGAGGTACCCAACTTTTTTCTTTTCCATTCCCAATGCTGGATCTGAAAAGAGGAGAGATAATGACTCTTAACGGGAATCGAGGAGGATAATTCAATACGCTCCGTAATCTTTTCCTGGAGATGGGACTGGAGTGTTTTCGTGATGATCCGCAGGGACAAGAGCGTTTTCCAATCGGAAAATAAAACGGGATCCATTGATATGGCATTGATCCATAAACGTCGATAATTCGTGGAAACGGGTCGCATGGCGATACCAAGCAAGGGAAGAAAACATAAAATACGCTCTTGTAGATCGATAGGAATCCGATCGAGCATAATTTAATAAAATCATTGGAAAAAAAAAAATCTTTTTTCTTTTCACCATTACGTGTGACCAAAAATTAGTATTTGATTATGAAAAGAGGGACAACCAATAAACATGCGTAGAAAGTCAACAAATGCGCCGTTTCAGGTTGTTAGCTGGCGTTTTTCACACTCTCGATGGCAAAATTTGCCTCTCTAAAAAATTTTTTTTTTAGCTACATAAAAATGGAAATCCAAGGTTTTGATTTGACAGAAGTCAATCCACTGTTTGATTATCTTAATTTACTCTTGAAAAAAAAATGTGGAAAGGCGTATAGTCTGGATTTTAAATTGTTAGATGATGAATACTATTTACTTGAATTACATCTTAATCGAAATAATCATTGTGTATCCAACATAAAATTAGAATTCTCAAGTGACGGAAGGCCAGGTGTATTTATGCATAGTTACACCGAGCCGAAGCAAGAAAATAAAAAGTATAATAGTTTTCTTCGATGTGTAGTCATCTTATTAATGAAACATTTGATTTATTTCGATACTTCAAATACCGGTGAAAAGAGATTTGAATTTATTGGTTCAAATACGGCCAACTGGATTTCAGATTGGTTGCTAATCTCTAAATTTGGCTTTTGGTTGAATGAGGATGATTATGAACCACAAACTTACAAAGATCTTTTGAAATTCAAACATCTTTCCAAACAACAATATTCCACACTCCGACAACAATTCAAAACAACCTTTTTAAGAAGACCACCCCAAGCCAGAGGCTTAGAGTATGTCCTGGACTTGAAAGATCTGGATTCTGATTCTTATCTACAATTGTGTGAAGAGTTATTAAACGCCATAAAATGTTAATGTTTGTCACACGTTTTCTTTCTTTTTTTTTTATGGAGCAAACTATCATCAAAAAAAAAAACTAAGGCTTGGGCATGGAGGCATCCGCCAGTCGATTCATGAGCTGGATCCGTGTTCCCGAGACGGCGATTCCCGCCTCACGACAGAGGGTCTTGAGCTCTTTGAGGGTCTTGCCACAAAAAGCGCCGTTGCGGTCATTGCGGAGGGGATCGTACTCCCGAATCCATTGCGCCATCTCTTGGTTGTTCATGTCCGTAGCGATGCGCAGACAGGTCTTCTTGACCCATGGACAGCCATTCTCCTTGAGCCATCGAAGCATGGGAAGGTTTTGATAATGAACGGCATCCACGGCCATAGAAGAAGTGAGGGGATGATTCTTTTCCTTGACGAGGTAGTGGAGGATCAGCATCTTTGATTCCCGGATGGCGGAATACATGAGCAAGTAATGATAATAGGAAAGATCAATACGAGCATCCATCATCTTGAGTGCGGCGATGGATTCGTTATGGAGGACAAAACTGGCGATGCTGAAGTCCGAGGGGAGATTCCACCCCTGATCCAGAAACCATTGCATCATGTCGACCTTGTCGTTGAGGATCATACCAATAAACACGTCCTCCTTCTCATCGGCACTCATAGTGTTGAGTTTCAATTCGTTCAAGAGAAAGGAAAGGGTTTCTACACGATGAGTATCCACCACGGCGCGGTAGGCGCCTTCCACATCGATCGGGCACTTCTTGGTCACGAGCCATTTCATCATGTCCTGATCGCCCTTCAGGGCGGCGGCATGAAAGACGGTCTCATCCAACCGTGCACCCTTCTCCAACAGCCAATCCATCATGTCTGGAGAATGGAGGGCCTTTATCAGCATGTTGGAGACCAAAGGCATGATACGCAGATCGTGCATGTAGCGGAGATAGGGAAGACAACCCTTTTCACAAGCAAAGAGAGCGCGCTCGTAAACCGTCTCCTGTCCATGGCATTCCAGGAGAACGAGGAGGTCTTGACGAATCCATTGCGATCTGGAAAAATAGCCGTCCACATCTTCCTTGGTCAGGGTCGAAAACAGGACTGGAAACAAGAAGAAGGGTACCTCGGTGACACACGCATAGTCCAGGGTAGCGAGAGTCTGAAGAAGAAAAGGCTTGTCGAGCCAAAGACGCTCCGCATCGGAAAGGACATTCATAGAATCAATATGCTTCTTTGCCATGAATGCTTTGGGAAGCTCCGTATAAAGTGAGGTAGTGGTCATCATCATCATCTGTTAAACGGTAGTAAAAGACACAGAGAGTGAGAGAAAGGAAAAAATTAAGAAATGGACAATGTGGGCAGGATAGGTGACAATCGATCGATCATGGTGATCCAAAAAAGCAGGAGGAGTCTTCATTTTTTTTTTTCTCAAGAAGGAAGAAAGAAAAATGAGTCTTTTGAGTCTTCGAATCGTTCCTGAAAAGGAAATCCGTGTAACTATAGGAACTTTGCCAAAGAGCACAGGAGGAGAAAAGCAATGGGAAAAATACATGACAACTCTATTTGTGGAAGCCTTGATAAAATTCGAAAACAGGTCTTTGCTCTTACAATCTACGGGTCTACCCATCGTTTTGATTACGAAAAGTGGATTTGATGAAAAGAAAAAAAATCGTCTGCAACAGATTATCCGATGTGGTCTTTTGGTTCTTCGTAATGAGGAGGTTAGAAAAAAAGATACCCTGATCGATGAGAATCTTATCAATTTCAATGTGACAAGCAATAGTATTTGGAAGGACGTACCTGTTTACATGTGTTATTACAATCCCGAGGAACATCTCCTTGCGGATCCGGAATTTTTATTACTCTTCTGGAGCACCAATCTGGAAAATTTTGACCCACAACAGATGGCCTTATTACCCTCCCTTCCACGGAATCCAATGAGCAATTCACTCTTATCTCCGCTAAAGGTGCGAGAGGTCCTGGAGCAAATAGTATTGGAATGGCAGATTACGGGACGTCGTTTTAATAAGAAAGTGATCCCTACGCGAGAAAAGGCGCTTCAATGTTTATCAGAGGCCACGCCATTACTGTATGCACTTGTCTATGAAGAGGATGGGTCTCGGATCTTTCAATGCGCTTATGATATACAGGTTTATCTGGATCGTCCTTCTCCAGAAAGCTGGGAGACACAAAAGAATTATTGCCAGACACGATATGAGGAAATGTTTAGACAATTACGAGACAAAGGATTGAAAGCTCATTTGTTGAAACACAACCGTCTTGCCGTGGAGTCTGCAGGAATGTCGCATCCCATGATCAAATCAGGCTGTTTATTGACGAATTATGCGACGTATTTATTCTTGTATTTTCCTCCACGACCACGACCCGAAAAGATGGAGGACCCGGGCCAGAATATTTTTAGTTTTGATAACCAACTCCTCAATGCAATCGATCGCATCGTAGCTCAGTCCAATCGCCAGCGAGAAACGCTTTATCAACTGGACTATGATCCGAAAACACAAACGCTCGTATTTAAGGCGATTCCATCTCTTTATCATTCCAAGGAAAGAATGCAAATTATTTGCAGGAGACAGTGGTTTACGTTCTTGGAAGCTTCTCAATCCATTCTTTTTTGCAACAAGTCCATTACAGAATAGAAAAAATCAGAAAAAAATATATTGACAGGGAGAAATGAGAATTGTGACAGAGGCAAATCAATATATTGATTCTCTTTCGGAGTCTGATTATAGTCTCCGAAAGTTGTATACTATTGATCGTGTGTTGTTGGATTTTCAAAAAAAAAGGGGAATGCCTTTGACCGTACAAGAGAAACATTGTCTGGGATTATTCTTTTACATCCGGCTTTTTATCCCGCGCGATTCCGAGATCCTCCAGTTTTATTTTTACGCGCTACAAGAAGACGCGGATCGAAAAGAGGTGGAGAGGAGATTACACGAAATAGGTAGTAATTTGGTACGTGAGGAAACTTTCCATCGAATGGATTTTCAAGCTTTTCTTTTTCTTTGCAAAATCGTGCGACGTATTTTTCCGGGCATTGGTGGTCAATCATTAGTCAACAACTTTTCTTTTCTGAACGACGACCTTATGGAAAAATATCAGAAGAGTCGTAAAACAAGAGCAGTAAATAAGTATCGACTGAAAACAGGAATGAAAACACAGTTATTGGGCAAAGGTAGTTACGGAGAAGTATTCCGTCGTCAAGGAGTCATTGATAAGATTTATTTTCCCAGCGGGGAAAGAGAGGATGGTTTACAAAACGCCATTTTATGGGATAGAATTATAACACAAGAAATTGATAGGACGCGTCAGTACATGAGAAGTCCTGTAATACAAATTGATCGGTCGCAAAACAGGATCAGTTTTCGTAATGACGGGATCTCGCTTTTTGACCTTCTTATATCAAAAGAAATCGATGACGAGACGGCCGAAAAGTTACTAAAAGGTTGGATAAGCATCATGTACTCCCTTTTACTACTTCATAGGGCAGGTTACGCGCATAGGGATATCAAAATGGAAAATGTGTTGTTTGATCCGAAATCGGGAAAGCTTGGACTTATCGATTTTGATTTAATGATGAATTTTGATGATTTGAACAGCCATATTTATCAACCGGTGTATTATGTGTGGCCTTTAGAAACCTATTATTATCGAGCGCGTGGATTATTGTTAGACAAAAAACATAAAAAAACGGTTTTTATATGCTCCGATGAGAACGGATTTATATCAAGGATGCAAGAGAGCAAGTATTGTAAATTATGGACTCTTTTTGGCACCGATCCTCGCCTGGCTTTTGAAATACTCTTGGAAAGGATTCAGAGACAAGGAGACAAGGTTCAAGTCGATCCTTCATCTTTTCCTAAGGATTCTTACAGTGAAATTTATTTCAAGGTGTATGCCAGTAAAGAGAACAGGGAGTTAATTCGCTATGATCCTTCCAAGGTAGACACGTTTAGTGTTGGTATTTTGATGATGTTTGTTTTTTATCATCATGAAAGCATGTCGAACTATCTCCAGAGAACCTATGATGACAGTATAATCCGGGATCTACATTTTATGATCTTTAGGATGACGCATCCTTTGCCTAAGGAGCGCTATCATGGAGAAAAAGCGTATGAGGTATGGATCGAATGGATGAAACGGGCATCGCGATCGATTCCTGAGACCAATAAAAGAAAAAAGACCATTTGAAACGACTGTGAATCTTGAACAAATATCACCAAAAAAAAAAGGTTTTTTTTTTGTGGTTTTATTTACACAATGAAAGAAATACTTGCGGATCTTATTGTAAAAAACAGAGAGAAAAATCCAACAGAAATCATCCGTGATTTGATTCTATTTTATTATCCGGAACGATACGATCTTGTTGATTGTATATTACAAGTTCTTAGAAAATATCGAAAAAGAAAAAGAGAGTTACAACAACAACAGCAACAAATAGACGGGGGAGAGAAGAAGAAGAAGAAACGTATCCGTATCGCTAAATCCGATAAAAAACAAATACTAAACGAGGGGCTTCTTCGACAACTCGCTTCTTATCTTACCGTGTCCAAACAGGTCAAGGCTCTCATGGCCACCTCTCGTTCTCATCGCGATATACTACAACCGGTAATGAATGCTTACACGGCAAGTATGGAAGCAGCGCGACAAGCTCTTCGTCAACGCTATAATGACGCTTATTATTTTTATGTGGTAGATAATCAAGAAGGAGAATCCAAAGAGAGTGGATATCCCGATATGACCGATTGGATTATTCATGAGATGTTGAGCACTCCTTATTTTACGATCCGTGAATGCCTTGAATTTATTGAAGACGAAGACGTCATGAATGAAAACCTTGAAACAAGAGTAGATGATATGCTCGATTTTATTCAGGTGGCAAGAGAAACATATACTCTTACTTCCGAGGATTACGATTCTATCTTTCAATCTTTTCTACATTGATCAACCCCATCGTGTGTGACGCTGAAGACGTGTCTGGGATGGGGAAAAAGGAAAAGAAAGAATCTTGTTAGGGTTGGGGTTAGGGTTGGGAAAATGGGAATGAGTCCAATCCCAAATGGCCTTTTCGATATTGGTGCGTGGTGTTGGCGTATTCTCACATAGTGCCTCGGGTGCTTCCTTGTTAATGGAAGAGACAAAAGGATGATTAATGTTGTAGACGGCAATGTCCATGACATGAAGAAAGATCCATAGAATTCCCTCATCGTGAAAGAAGGCCGAAGGGACATTGTGAAGGACCTGTTGTGTGTAGCGACAAAGGATGTCGATCGTTTCGGGCGACACCCGCGCCAGACAAAAGCTCATGAATCCCGAGACCCGTCGCGTGCGAGAGAGTCGGACGTCCACGAAATCGGGGCTTAGAGAGGGATAGAGAAGACGGTGAAAATAAAGCTCTTGATTTCCCGTGGCAACGGTAATAGTAGGATGCTTAAGAAAAAAATCCTCATACCGCTCTACCAGGGTGGGTGAATAATCTCGATCATCATCGATAATGATGATCCCGGTGGCGTCCATGACCTCTTGTCGTCTGTGGAGCAAGGGTCCCAAAAACTTGCTCGCGGGGCCGTAATCTTCTTCCAGAAGAAGGATATCAATCCAATCCATGGATTCCAACGTATCGAGGACAGTTTTGTTGATACAATCGTGAGGAAAGCGTCGGTATTCGTGCGGGATCGAGAGGAAAAGTTTGTGAAAAGGACGCGTCTGAATGTCACGGAGACGTTGCAGACGTTGGATAAAATCGGGAGAAGAAGCCCGTGGAGGAATTGTCGTCATGGCGAGAAGAAACATTTTTCTTTTTTTTTTCTCGAAAAATAAAAACTTTTACTAAATAATGGTTGGTGTGGGTGTTGGTGTGGGTGCTGGTGCTGGTGTTGTCAAAGACTCCATGGCGAGGATCTTGGATTCCAGAAAAGAGAGACGACTTTCAAAGACATTGCATTTTTTCCAGAGTCCATAGCATTGCTGAATGAAAATGTTGTTGCGATGCTCCATATACATTTCTTCGGCAAAATTTTTATCATCGACCTTGCGAATGATGATACATTCTTTGTTGGCAACATAGGGATGGATACAAAACATCTTGGCGCCTGTGGAGTACAACGCCACAATCTGTTCAATATCGTATTCGGAAGTGGCTGTATTTTGTTCGATCCTGTCTACAAGATGTTCCAATATAACACGATGAATCATGATAGTATTGAGATAACAGAAAGGAGAAGGATGAGGGCTCGGGACAATCGCAGTGATACGATCCTCGTCACTTACCACGACGCGTTCGTTGTCCAGATTCTTGATCTTGGAAACGAGTACGGAGACAGGTTCCTCTGAATCCTCCGTGAGCGAATGTTGAATAAAATCCGCAAGCGTGATTTTGGAAATCAGTGGCATATTGGAATGAAGAAGGAGGAGATGTCGCTCCACCATAGTCCCTTTCTTCTTGAGATCCTCCAGTGCGTACTGGATGCTTTTCGCGGTTCCCTGAGGATCGGGCATCGTAATGAGATGGATACGATCATGATCGTTGTAAAACCAACGAAAGATCTCCCTCTTGAATTTCTCACAATGTCGTTCAAAAACAAGAATATAGATATGATCAATATGATCCGACAATTCGAGAAGGGTCTCCAGAAGGATACAGAGAGATGGATTATGACCGAGGGGAACGAGAGGCTTGGGAACAGAGGGATAAAGAAGCTGGAAGCTTGTTCCAAAACCTCCGGCCAAAATAAATACGGTACATTTTGATTTCATTCTCTTCTATACTTGGGAAAATAATTTTTTTTTTCTTTCAAGGTTTCCAATCCTCGTCGACCCGCAAGAAATGTAACGCATCCGCATGCCCTATGCTATGGTGGTGGTGGTGGTGGCGTAAATATTTCTTTTTTTCTTTTTGGTAACGACGAAAGGTCCATCGGAAGGTGGTCATGACAAGGGCCGGCGTCCATCGTAGGGGCCGATAGGCCAATTCCTCGTCCTCCTCCTTTAACTTGTTTTCATCCAAATCCACAAGATATCGTCGGCGTCTTGTTTGTTGAGAAGCCATGCGATTACACGACGAAATCACCGATTCGGTCGTGGAATGGGGCTGGGAATAATATGACAGCCATGCCTCTTGCTGGAGATCCCGATTCCAGAAACCATGATACTTTTTAATCGCTTTTCTGGCAATAAAAATCTCCTTGGGCACTCCTCCTTGGGGAGGAGAAAAGGCACCGCCCACCGAAAACCATAAAACACACCAACACCAAATCATTTTCTTCATCATCGAATCAAAGATATTTTTTTTTTCTCTATTCCATATAAAAATAAAAAACAATGTCCATGTCTAATAGACCCGAAAAGACCGATCTCGCCCCCTCCTATTACAGCACGCTGAGCAATACATGGTGTGGTCGGGGTATTCCTCCCATCCCCCAGGTTCCCAACTCGACCTTCAATCCTCCTTTCCACTACACGAATGGCTGTCCCGGAGATTGGGGACAGGTATTCAACGACGCGCCCTTCCAAGGGATCCAGATCGTGCAACAGACCACCAACCAAAAATACAATTCCCTGACACACGCCGCGCCCTATTCGAGCTCGGGATACCTTTCTTTTGGTCCCGCGTACAACAACGATAAGAATGGCTACACCCCTCGTTTCCGTAAATGCGATGGTACCTTTGTAAACCTCAAGTAAATTTTGAAACAAAATGGAAAGGTTTTCACAAACAAAAAAATAATATAAATCCGAGGTGATTAAAAATATCGTTGGAAAAAAAACCTTGGCTGATGGTAGATATTAAGAAACATGACATCTATCGTTCTTCGTTACAACAGAAAAACGTTCGAGGCAGTGAGCGTGAATGCTCAGCCTGCTGGCGCCCAAACCATCGAGTGGGATCTTAATAGTTTCGACATCGTTGTTCCTCCTAACACCCTCGCTTGTTCCACGGACCTCCTTAATAAACGTATGAATATCACCGCTTGTATTGCGGCAGATGGTATTACATTACAAGAGACTTATACTTATAATGTATCCGACCTTCAGAACAATACTCTTGGATCGATCCAATATATCTTTAATTATATCAATGGATCCAGTAGTGGTGCTATCACTTCTGTGAATTCCCTCAGCAGTACCGTCTTTGTGGCCAACGGTGTCTTTGCCACTTACGCCGGTGCTCAGGTAAATCAGACCTTCAACAACGTGACCGGGGAACGTCTGATTACCATCTCTCGTTATGGATGTGGATGTTCTCATTAAGTTATGAAAACACCCGCTTTTCATTCCACAGTACATCGTAATGCTCCGAGGCGCCGTAATTATTTTCTTCATAATAGCCATAATAACTATTCTTGATTACCATCAGACCCGTGGTCCCATGGCGCATGTAGGATTCCTTCCATCCACCACCCTCGCCATGTCGATGGTATTGCAACGCATACCGATTCACAAACTTCCCCAAGAGTCCCGGGCCCGTGATACTCAGGGAATCTTTGCCATAGTCCCGGTTAGAGATATTCCGACACATGGCGTCCAGATATCGTCGCATCTTGAGATTACCCGCCTCGCGGGTATAAAGAAGGCCATTGCACACATAATCATCTGGAGCATCCTTGGCAAAAAACTCGTTACGTGTCGTCCAAAGAGAAAGCAACGGATCAAACAAGACCATTTTACAATCCATGTACAATCCTCCATTCTGGCAAATATACGCAGCGCGAAACAGATCCGAACGGTAGGCCGGTACACGCAACGAATCGTACAAAGGCCATAACTCGGGACATCTTTCCTGGAAATAGGATCGGACACGCTGTGTCTGAAAAAATTCATAAGGCATCCAGGGAAGCATGCCGAGAATGGTACATATGGAATAAAAACGATTCAGAGAAAGAGAAGGATTGTTGTCGGGATCCATGCCGATGAAATTCTGCATAATAGTTCTTGAAACATTAGGAATGAGGCACGGTTTCATACAAGGGGTGGCCCATCGGATACAAAACGATCGTTTTCGACACTGTCGCCATTCCGCAGGAATCAGTGGGAGAATGACCGTTACACCCTGGACATGAAGCGTGATAAAAAGAGGATTGTTGGATACATGTTCCCGGAAAAGAGTCACAGTGAGGAGAAGCGTGTCGGGAGACAGATAATGCAGATGAATGTGACGATGAAGAAAATCGTTTTCATCTGGAATGACACGGACGGAATCCGAGGAGGGAATGGTAATCCACTGCCGGGGAGGAATTGTCGATCGCATGCGATATTTGATCGTTATCGTGGCAGGCAACGCTATAGGCGCTATAGGCGCTGTGGGCGCTGTCGCTAACAAGCCCAACGAACAAGCACACACATATCGTTCCTCTTCCCTTAAAAAACGCAATATCGAGACAAAATCATCAAGGACGACGCCTATGGAAGAGGGAATAATGTCCATGCGTATGCAAATGGAACCGATGGACGACGAGTCGGAGGCTCTAATAACATCCCAATACGAATAGCGTACTTCTTGACTTTGACCTTGACTCAAGATTCCGACCATGGCATCGCATTGATAAAGCTCCTGACCCAACTCGTGAATGTAATCCACATTTTTGGGATAATCGATTCCTTCCAAAAGAAAAAGGATAGAATCGTACTCCTCTCGTTCACGATCCGTTGGAGCAGTCACACTCAAACTCACACCATGATTAACGAGTCGGCGAACAAGGATACGAGGAGACTGCCTCGTGGTGATGGTAGTAGTCGCCTCGATCAAGGGAAGGATCTGAAAAGCGTGAGGATTTGTTTTGGGAGATGGATGGGTAGGATGATGAAGGATACGCACGACATCTCGTGGGAAAAGCCGGCTTTTTCTTGAGGAGGAGAGACTCATTTTTTAATGAGAAAAAGGAATAAAAAAAAAATGAATCCGGACACCAACAACGAAAAGAAGACAAGACAAAGAATAAAAAAAGATTGATGCGTTTTTCTTATCTGGTCATCCTCCTTGGCTCGATTGGCTTTCTTCCCGCTTCTTCGTTTATGACGAGATCGTCATCGATATCGTTAACGTTGACTCCTCTTTCCGTTTTTCCCCATAACAATAACAATGGCCAACACAACAATACCAACAACACGACTAACGATTTCCCGTCATCCATTGAGTCCACTGTTTCCAAAAACTCGACGTCCTTGGCATCGTCGTCGCTGAATGCTCCGGAGAAATTTCAGCAGTTTCTTCAGGGAGATTTCCGATCCTTGCATCGCTATTATAATGGTCGTTGAACCAGCGGATGGTCTGAGTCAATCCTTCTTCCAACGACGTGAACTGGAAATCGGGAAATAATTCCATAATTTTGGTGGAAGAAACCGTCTTCTTATGCTGTCCATCACTGTAGGATGCATCGAATGTCAATGCATTTTCATAATCCATCTCTCGTGCAATCAACTCCCCGGCATGACGGATGCTGACCTCGTGAGACTCGGGTACGGAGAGAATTACATGAGGTGGACAGGTCTCCAGCTCCAAAAGACGTAGGATAAGAGCACCCACGTCCTGGGAATAGATGAATTGACGCAACGGTGTTCCACTACCACGAACCACAAAGGGTTTACCGGCCTGCTTGGCGAGACGGCATTTGTGAATAAGACTGGGGAGCACATGTCCCTCCTCGAGATCAAAATTATCATGCGGACCGTAAATATTGGTAGGAGACACACAGATGAAATCATCTCCAAAGGTTTCCCGATACGCACGACAATGCACTTCCAGCATTCTTTTGGCATAGGCATACGCATCGTTGGAAGAATGGGGAGGACCTTCATGAAGCATCTCCTCGGTAATAGGGTACGAGGGAACATGGTTGGGGAAGACACAGGTGCTGAGACAGGCGATCAGCCTCTTGACGCCGAAATCGTGGGCTCCACGCACGATATTGAAATTCATAATCAGATTTTTTTCGAGCATATCGACTTTCTGACTCATGTTTTTGAAAAGACCACCGACGCAGGCGGCAAGATGAATGATTTTGTTGGGACGATGTTCTTCAAACATCCGTTGCACATCTTCCGCATTCGTAAGATCATAATCACGAGAAGAGATGAAGATGAATTCGGTGTCTGAAGAAGAGTAATTATAATGGGATACGGCACGTATCCCATGGCCTACAAGGCCGGTACCTCCAGTAATCAGGATGCGATCTTTTACCATTTTATTATTATCCAATAAAAATAAAATGTCCCACCACTCCATTTTCCTTTTTCTTTTCTTGATCCTCATTCTTGTCTTTCTTGTTCTGATCTTTGTCTTTGTGAGTCGCAACTCTTCACAAGAAGAGTTTGTCACCGCGATGCACAAAAAAAAAACGCTTCCCTCGAAATATCAACAACGCGTGCCTTTTCTCATCGTGACCACGCACGAGGCTACGGGCTGTGAAGACAATCTCCGAGCCCTGATCACGCTCAATCCGGAATATCACGTATATTTCTTTGATAGGGCGGCGCGTCGTGCATGGCTACACGATCACTTTCCCCAAGAAGTGGTGGATGCCTATGACATGATCATCCCGGGCGCCTACAAGGCCGATCTCTTTCGTTATTGCTTTCTTTTCAAAAAAGGAGGAGTTTATATCGATCTCAATAAGAAGATGATAGTACCGATGCGCGTTTTTGTACATCCCCGTGCGACCATGGGACTTGTTCTCAACTCCAATCATAAGGAAGACGAACCACCCAAGATTATCAATGGTTTCATGTACATGGTACAGGGTCATCCTCTTATGAAAGAAATGATTGCTCAGTGTGTACGGAATATCCAGAAGAAAGAATACGGAAACTCTCCACTGTCGGTCACGGGACCCTATGTTTTGGGTGCGGTGTTTGAGAGATTACTGGGTAAGAGTCTTTATCGATTAGGAACCGGAGTTCATTACCTTCGACATGAAGTCATTCATGTCCTGCTTTTCAAGGAAAGTGTGGTCATTGGAGATCCCGTGACGGGCAAGGATCTGATATCCTTTACGGGAAGTCGAGAATGCTTGCCGTCGTCGGCACCAGTGGTGCAAGCCTACCGAGTGTTCTGGGATGAGAGACGGATCTATAAAGACCCTTCCTCCTCCTCGGAGAATTTTTTGGCCTTGTAAGGAAGATAACGGGAGTTAATGGAACGCAGTGTGATAGAATATCGTTTCTGTGTTATGGAAGACCCTACGATGGCGTGTTGCCATATATAACGTGCTTGACCGGTTAAAATATAGACACTTCCATGGGGTAAAGGAACATCGACATAAAAATTTTGATGATGAGGACTATAGGACATACGCATGATACAATCCGAATGAAGAGATACACCAATCACCCACTCATTCCAGAAATGGACTTCATCCGTATGAGGCACACATCCTTCTCCTGGCGAATAAATATTCAATAATACGTGATCCGCATGGGTGTAAAAATCGGTTAAGAAACCCTGTAAGATTGTCTTGCAGGCATCATTCTGTTTTATTTTTTGTCCAATAAATTGTATCCAGCTGGGAAATACACCATAATCGTCTTGAACCGTTTTCCGGAGGATGGGTAAGAACTTCCAGCCGTATTCATACGCATAATGGATCTGTCGACACGGATGTTTCTTGGGATCTTTCTCGATTTGTTCGCACAACCAGTCCTCTTCTTGTTGATGGAATACATTATGAATAACAAATAAACCAGGAACCGCCGTCATAACCACTCTACATTATGATTGAAAAAAAAAAAGGCAATGATATTTTTTTTTTCAACACAATCATCCTGAGAAGCCGGGGTAAGGAGTATTGGGCAGATAATCTCCCGTGACGGATGTCGTATAGAAATAATTGCCGTATTACGAGGTGACTGAGTTGGCGCCAAGAGCATTACTGGTCGTGTTTACGTTTGGAGAATACGAGGTGATGTAAGGGTACAGATTCTGTGCGCTGGAGGTGGCGATGGTGGTCGTCGTAGAATCGAAAGGAGTAGGGCTGGGAGGCCCGTCGTGGGATCAAACGAGTAATAGCTGTACACGTACGAGGTTTGGGTTCCATCGCCGATAGGTCCGACGGCCATGACCACACGAAGCCATGTTGTTGGATTGGTGCCAACCATGATTTTTATTTTTGGAAAAGGTGGTATAAGGATTGGTGTCTTGATTCTAAAATGACCATTACGTGTGTGACAAATCCTCATTCGTTTGTGAAAGAATGTGCGGAGAAAGGGATTAATTTGGAGTTGTTGGAGGAGGCAATGAGTTGCGTGGGGCAACAAAAGGTATGTGAGATGTTCAAGGGCAAGTCCTTGAGAGGAAATGCGCATTGTATCTCGCAAGGTACGATGCAAAATTGGGTGTATACGATGAAATATGCAAGAGATCATCCAGAAGAAGAAGACAAGGATCCTTACCAGGCCCGGAGTATTGAGAAGAATGGTACGGTTTATGATGAATTTGTTGCATTGGTGAGAAAACCTATTGAAGAAAAAGTGCGTAAATCGTGGGAAGCATTGTCCGGAAAAAAATTAGGAGACGAGGCGCACCGGCATGGAATCTCTCTGGGGATTCGAAATGCCAATGCATTGAAGAAGTTAAAGGACAAAATGATGCAAATGTATGATCGGCGCAAAGAAAGGTTTTGGGATTCTTTACAAGAAGAAGAGTTTTCCCAAGAACAAGAGGGTACGGATACCAATTATTGGATGATGAATATTCTCACCTTGAGAATCATTGCCAAAGAACGAGGTATTTACTTTCTTCATTTTACCAAGGAGGAGATTATACAATCTTTGGAAGCATTTGACCAAAAGAAAAATCTTAAGGGGACGACGACGGAAGAAGAGGATGTGTCCAATGATTATGACAATATGACATCGAAGCAATTGAAGGATCTGGCCAAAGAACGTGGGTTCCGTGTCTATAATAATCTGAATAATACAGTATTGCGTCAACATCATAGAGAGTATGATGAGGCTTTGCATAGAAAACAACAAGAAGAGATCTTGAAGGCACAATCCCCTGACATTGACGACAATACCGTCGACACGATGGAATTCAAATTGACGTTGCAAGATGGTGAGAATCATCCCATCTTGATACGCAAGGATGGAATGGTGAATGCGACGATGCTGTGTAAAGCGGGCGGTAAGCAATTCAATGATTATATGAGAAATAAACAATCTCAGGATCTCATTGAGGCAATAAGGAGCGAAACGGGAATTCCCGTTTCGAAAATCGTTGAAACTTACAAAGGTGGAGACGTTCGATTCCAAGGCTCTTGGATCCATCGATTGATTGCCATTGATTGTGCAAGATGGCTTAACCCGCGTTTTTCTTTGCAAATCATGAAATGGACCGATGAGATATTAACCAAGGGGTCGGTCCAGATTGAAAAACCTTTGTTGCCGATGGTAGACCGGAATGCCTATGATTTGGAAGCGGAACAACTCGAAAAAGAGGTAAATCCAATTTTATTCTCCAACACCTTTTCTCTCTATATCGCGTATATTGGAGAAGAAGGATTATTGAAAATTGGTTCCAGTGATTGTCGTCTGAAGGAGCGTGAACAAAAACACAACAGTTCTTGTGAGACATTGTACCCTCAATTTCGTTTTATTGGTATCTTTCCCATCAGCAGCGGTATCATGGAATCAAAGATTCATTCTCTTTTGGATAAGTATCGATATGCTTATCAAAAACAAAAAGAAGTGTATCGGCCTGATATGCCCTTGAAAAGTTTTCTCGATATGATCAAGAACCTGCTGGAAGAAAATGATCTCAAGTATCAATTCCAAAAGGCAAAACAAGAAATTATGGAGCTGAGGATCAGGAATGCGGAGCTGGAATTAAGGCTGTTAAAAATGGAACAATCGCCGTAAAGCATTAAGCGTTGTGCGAATTTGCCTTTCCCAATCGTTAAAATATTAACGAATGGAATAGAATAGAAATGAAAATTAATTTTCATTTCTCCAGTGGAAAGAAATTTTTTTGAAAAGAATTGAAAGCACCAACCCGAAACACACCCTTACAGGACAGGGAAACCGAGAGCACCTCCCGAGATGCGGATTATATTATTGTTCACAGCTGTTACAATGAACTGGTAGGTCTGCGCCCTGAGGAAGGTGGGCAGGGTGTTGGCAGCGGAGGATCCGGAGAGGGCCTCGAAGGTGAGGTTCTTGGGCTCGGCTGCGATACGGGCCTCGACGGAGGCGGTGGGGATGATACTGACGTTGGTCAGCTTGCCGTAGTTGGTGGAGCCAAGAGGATCGAGGCAGATGAAATCCAGGGAGTAGGAGTACATGTGGTAACCGGCCACGACGGGGATGACGGGGGCGGCGAACCAGGGCTCGACGAGGGAGTAGTAGTCGGAGCCCATCTGAGCGAGACGCTGGGTGTTCTCGTAGATGAGGGAGGTCTCGGCGATGGGGTCGGAGCCGGGGAAGTGTTGGTCGATGAGGAGGGAGTCTTCGTAATCGGCCTTGCCCACGCACTGGGTCTCGCGGGTGGTGTAGTTGGACCAGTAGGAGGGCACGGTGGTGTTGCGGACGGAGAAGAAGAGGACCTTGATGGCGTGGGAGAAACGGATGTCGTAGGACTGGTTGGGGTTCTGGAAGGGGTTGAAAGACTGGATGGGAGCTGTCTGGACCTGCTCAATAAGAATATCACGAGGGGCACAGGCCATGCGCTTCCTCTCGTCGTTGGAGACGATGGCGTAGTTGGCCCACACCTGCACGGAGGAGAGCTCGGGGAGGGTGGTTCCAAAATCGGCGAGGACGGGGACACGGGAGATGACGATGGTCTCGTTGGTGTCGAGGAAGGTGATGTAGTCCCAGGACACGAGGAGCTCGTAGTAGTTGCGGATGGAGAACTGGATGCGCATGTCGTTGTAGGGAAGGGCGGCGGTGGGGAGGGCCACACCGGAGTCCCTGGAGTAGAAGAAGGGGAGGGGGAGGTTGAGCACCTTCTGGGGAAGGGCCTTGCGAGGGGTGATAAGATCGTCCGTCATTCCAATCATGTTGAGGTACCCGATCTGCTTTCCGGAGGGGGTGGTGAAGGCCGCCCAGAAATCGAGTTGGTAGTTGTCGAAGCGAGCGGCGACAAGATCGTTGAAAGTAATGGCGGCCTCACGGATGAGGTTGTGCATGAGATTAGGAGTCCAGGACACATAGGTATCAATGGTCACATCACGTCCGTCCTTCTTGGAAGAGTAGGCGGGGATGGTCGCCACAGGGGGAAGGACGAGGCGCATCCAGGTGTACAGGAGGTAATCACCGGCACGGGAGATGCTGACAGACCACTCTTGAGAGAATCCGGGGGTACCGGAAGCACGGCTAAGAACAACGGGAACCTGAGTGAACCAGGTGGCCTTGCGGGTCTGGCGCACAAAGTACGCGGTAGCATCGTTACCACCGTACATATATTTCTCAAGCTCATCGTATGTTGCGAGATCAATGAAACCAGAGGTCAGATTGGAAGTGACGATAGACATTTCTGCTTTTTTTGTTTATAGGATCCAAGAAAAAAAAAATTCGTGTAAAAAAAAAAAATTTTTTTTTTTCTGGTTAAATGGTTTTTCAGGGATGTGCTTAAAGCTCTTTTATGGTTCCAACGATGACATAGAAGCCGATGATGAGTTCAACAATCATAAAAAGAATGCCCATAGCAATGTAGGAATATCCAAAGGGAAGTTCATGAATCAAGATGTGTCGATGGAGATGCGGTAATTTATTTCTTTCTCGTTGTAATTCTTGAAGACGATCATAGTAAGAAAGGATACCTATGATCACAAAAATGATGGAAATGATGATAAGAGTAATCGCAAGCAGGCTGGAGATGACAAGAGGCATTTCCAAGGAATGGGTCTTGATCATGTGATAAAATAGAAGCGACGTAGTCATAAGAACAACGGAATAACCGAGAGAAACAAAATACAAACTTTCGGGAAACCAGACATTCATTTTTTGGGTTTTTTTTTTAAACATAAAAACATTTAAAAACTAAATTTTGAAAAGAAAGGGGGTTCAGATCAGGAATGATTCCACGCATTGTGTATCAGACGTGGTATTCTTTACAAAGTATTCCAGAAGTTTATCGTGAGAGGATGGAGGCGAATAAGAAGATGAATCCAGAGTATCAATTTGTTCTCATGGACGATCAAGATATGGATGATTTTTTTGAGGGGGTCGCGGAGAGTGTACGGATGGCGTACCATCGAATTAATCCTCGTTATGGTCCTGCACGGGCCGATTTATTTCGATATGTTCTTCTTTATCAGCGGGGAGGTATATATCTGGATATCAAGGTTCGATGTCGGGTTCCTTTTCGGGAATGGATTGGTTCTGAGGACCAGGGTCTTTTATCATATTGGGATGGGCTTTATTATAATCGGGACGTGTTGAAAAATCAAGAGGGGGAGATACAGAATTGGAATCTTGCGTTTGTGGCGGGACATCCGGCGTTGAAAGAGGTGATTCGTGAATGTTGTCGAAAGATTTTGGAGACTACGATTGTTGAGGCGTCTTCGGAGAGCATGGTGGGAAAACGTGCGGTACTGGAAACCACGGGACCGATCTTGTGGACTCGGCACGTGGAGCCGTTTGTCATTCCAAAGATGGCCTCTCCGGTGTTGTCTGCAAAGAAGGAAGAGAGGATACGTCGTTTTTCATCGTGTCGTGTTTTGGATTATGGAGATTCTTTCCACGGACTGGGTAAAGAGGCGGGGAATTACACTCATTATTCGTTCTTGCGTGAACCCTTGCTTCTTCATTCAAGAAACGTGATTCCATTCATTCAGCAGACGTTGCCGGTGTGTTCGATGACCAAGGCGGGGATCTATCTATTGTATCCCATCATGGGTGACTTGGACTTACGATCGATGGAATCCTTATTACGGTCCTGTCATGTAGTATTTGCGATTTATCATGGGATGCTGGCTTTTCTTGCGGTGGCTTCAGGGGTTCCGTTAGAGAGCGTGCGATGGTTGTGGTTATCGGAAGGTAAAAATCAAGAGCGCGTGTTATACGAAGGACCGTGGTGTGTTAAGCAAGCGTTTGTGACTCGTGATGGAAATATGTGTTTTCACCATAGAAATTATTCACGATTTGATACCTGATACCTTTTGATTTATTTTATTGATATATATGAATCCTTCTTCAAGGCCAAAAAAAACAATAAAATTTACGATTATGGCCCACCACCACCACCACCAACACCGACACCATACTTTTTAAGACAAGCTTTAATTTCATCCATGATTCTCTTTTTTTCCTTTTGGTCAAGAGTTGGAGCTGGAGCTGGTCCTGTTGCAGGTGCAGCTGCAGCTCCAACTGCAACTGCAGCTCCTGGTGCAGGACCGTAGAAAACTTGACCGACATTTTTCATTCTTCTTATTGCTTGTTGTTCTTTGATATACTCTTTGTAATATGCAAGATCTTCTGCTGCTTGTCCTTGCATTTGGATTTGTTGTTCAAGATAATTTTCATTTCTAATGATATGGAACATAATATTGGTAGATAATCTATCAACGATTTTATGAAAATTTTCACTATCTCTTTCGACCCCTTTTCTCATAATATCTTTCGCAATATAATTTCTTATAGCCTGTGTACGTACAGCAAATTCGTTTGTTTCTATTTTCATTTTTGCTATCGAATCATTATCTCCAACAGCTTTCAATCGTCTAATGAGACTTGCAAGTGTTTTTTTAACTCCAGGTGCTGTTCCTGCAGGAGCATATTTAAAAATATCTTGTACCTGTTTTTTTTGTTGCTGTTGTGCCATATTTTTTTATATCATCTCTATAAAAAAAAAAAAGTTGAATTTTTTTTTTTTAATAATTTTAATTTTCTTGTATTTTTTAGATTCATCAACAAACTTTTCCATTATGGAGGAGCATGGTTCTGAGGTTGGGAGAAAAATTGCTTCCCATTTTTCATTCTTCTATTTGCTTGTTGTTGTTGGAGAAGCTCTCTGAATAATGCAACATCTTCTGCTTGTCCTTGCAGTTGTTGTTGAGCAAAATTGTATACAAAAAAATTGAATATTTTTTAATATTCCTCCAAAAAATTCATCAACACTCTAACTATCCCATTACGTGGAATAAGTCTCCGTGCTCGTATTAGGATAAACACAAGGCATATAGGGAAATGACGAATACGCATCAGGAAAAGCATAATACGTGCCTCCGGGTTTTGGCCTTGCAATGTAAATGACATTAGTTTGAAGAGGTGAATTGCTATTCGATTGAAACGCCGGTACGGGTTGGAGAGTCCTATTCATCGGTGTCGGATAAGAAGGTGGCTTGTAATTTTCTCGTTGTGACGACGCAGTGAGAGGATTCTGTGAATAGGTACACTTTGGAGACAGATAAAACCACTCCTGGCGCTGATACGGTTCCAGATAGGGTCGAGGAATAGGCACCCCTGAAAAATTGGGACAATCGGTCATTTCTTCTTTCCCAGGACAAAAAAAGAAATGTTTTTTTTTTCAATTTAAAAATCTTTTACCCTGTTCATTAAAGGTATGGAATTCATATCATTGGATCAAGAAAAGATTGTTCGTGATCGATCGAGAATTAAAAAAGTAAGTGGGTGTGCCGGAAGTCGCAAGACCGACACAATGATTAAATGCGGTATCCATTCGTTGGAAAATGCAAAAAAAGAACATCAGGCGTGTCTTTTTCTGACTCTTGTGGGTTCCGTCACCGATGAGATCACCGAAAGACTACAAAATTATCTCAAGATACCTATTGAAAAACAAGGTATCAGTAATCATTATATGGGGGAATGGAAGGGTCATGTCATTGAGATTGCGAATTATGATGCCTTTATCCATCGACAATTGCAAGAGCATGAAGATTCCGAGTTATTCTCGACAGATTTTGATAAAAAGGCCGTGCGATTGTTGGAACATTTGCGATCCGGTAAACATCCCCATTTCTATCTCAAGAATGGTCGCAAGGCCACCCTTATTCTTGTGGACGAGTTTCAGGATATCTCTCCGGTGCGCGCCGAGATCTTGATCGAGTTTTTCAAGTCATCCTCCAGCAAGAATACCAAGCTGGTCGTGATGGGGGACATGCTTCAGACCATTTTTCCACAGGCGCTGTCCGATATGAAGCATCCGCTTATCATGATTGATGAGCTCCGGCCTACCGATTTTCGTCTCAAGACCTGTTATCGGTGTCCCAAAAGTCATTTAGATGTGGTCAATTGTATCACGCGGATGTTTCGTGTCAAATATGGTATTCCGGAAATGAAACATTATTTCGAACTCCCAGGAAATCGTCCGTTTTTCTTTACTCATGATGCCACGTCAAACAACGCGGGTTCTTTGGAAACGGCAAAGACGGTCCACAAGATGATTGTGACCCTATCCCGCGAAGATCCATCAATACGCTATAAGGATATTGTTGTGATTATGAAGAGAAGTAATCACCAGCTCGTATTTCATCATCTCATGCGTTTGTTTGCCCGTAACCGACAGGCGGACAATTGTATGTTATCTCGTACAAGGACGTATTTTAACGAACATCAGCCGATCAATTGGAAAGAGGGTAAAGAGAGACTGATGATGCTGAGCATTCATGGTGATAAGGGTAAAGGTCATCCCGTGGTGTTTTTTCTGGGATTTTCTGGTGGCACAATACCGGAGGAGAGGCATTTCCACAAGATGGAGGAATTACTCAGTCAATCTCTTTTGAATGTTGCGCTCACACGGGCCACCAAGTATTTATTTGTGGGAATGACCAGGACGTATCCGTCCTTTTATTTTTATCAGGCGTACAATGATCTCCGGAATCTGGCGTATTTTTCCTGGCGTCCTGAGGAGATTACGCATCCGCTCTTTCGAAAACTGGTATCGGAAGACAATTCCGAGGCACCGGTCATTCACCGATGCAATATACGCAAAGAAATGTTGATGACCCCCATCAAGAACATTGTCTTTGTGCATCAGGATGATAAGGCAAGGCTTGTGTTGAAAAAGCCAACGCTGACCAAGCACCGTCTGGGATCCCCCATACGGGGAAAACATTCGGAAGAGGAACTGATTATTCTCCATGGCATCGCCAAGCTCTACTTTATCAAGATGATCAAACCGAGATTACTCGTGAGCATTTTGGATGCGTTTTTATTTTGTCATCAGACCAAGGATATTCTGTTTACGGACGACGAGAATTTATTATGTCAGGTCAAAGATTCTCATCTCAATCATTATGTATTACGGGATGCGTCCTACTGGTTCTCGGTGGTGAGAAAGCTGAGCGCTCTACCGGATACTCAGAGACCGATCTTTATTCTTCACGAGGTGTTTCGTAAGACGCTTTTTCAGCATGTGGTGGATTTTATCCAAAAACCATTACCCACCAATATGGAGCAGGGAACGGTGCCGGTGCTTGATGCCTGGAATACGTGTATTTTTTTTATGGAATGTATAGATGATCGTGCACCGAATCTGCGATTTTATTATGACCATGCTTCGCCTGGTATAGGAGAGGATGTCTTGCGCATTCTGGAAAATATTCGAGGTTATGTCTCTTTTTTCAAGGAAGAATATTCGGAAAAGACGTCTCTGAAAAAATTCCGTTTTCAGCAGAAATCGTCTTTGATTGGTAATCTTGTCACGAAAGAAGAACTCGAGTCGATCGGGTTCCAAGAGGATCTCGAATCGGACAAGCGATTTTTTTCCGATGGATACAAGTTTGGCGTTTCTTCCACCATTGATTTCTTGGACATGACGCATCAGGTCTTGATTGAATTTCGCACCCATAATAAGAATGAATGTGTGGAAAGCTGGCAGTATCAGGCATTATTAAATGCCATGTTTTCGATGACCAAGATCCGACATATCCATATTTTTAATGTATTGCGGGGGATGCTGTACACGTGCCACGTTTCTGCGAAAAAACATGCGGTAGAGCCTTTACTGGAACCTTTTCTCACACAATACGAGTTTCATCCGATTCTTATCGAGAAGCTCCGAAAACAGCTCGAAGAGACGTTACCGACCAACATTTTATCGACCGAGTCTTGAATCCTAAAAAAAAAATAGATCAATCCGATAGCATCATGCATCTCGGATGATTGCGACAGCAATTTTTCTTTGTTTCGTAGCATCGACCACCTTTAATCTCGCATTTCTTGGCGGGTTTCTTGTCACCGCCTACACAGGTCCATCGACAGAATCCGGTACCACGTTTGCAAATGGGAATACGATCTTTTCCTATGGTCTGGTGATAAAGCTCATGATCGATTTCCTCACATTTTTCTTTCGCAAAGGAGGCATCATTGTAATGATAATGCCATGGTCGATGAGGGGTGTATCGTAGACAATACTGATTTTTAGAAGAAGGGCTACATTGGAGATGGGAATCTCGGGGGAGATATTTACAGCTATCTCCACACACTTGGACCTGACATAAATTAAAGGTATGATCAAATCGACAACGCAGTGCCTCTTGGCATTTACGGGAACAGGTCGCGTCTTTGCAATAGAAGAGATAATCGTAATCGGAGGATTTCATAAACTGGGTCTGGTTGCAATAGAGTTCGCACTGCATTTTTTTGTGGGGATCGGAGAGGTTGTTGCAGGTATTGATACAATCTTGATGGGTGCAGTATTTTTCGTCGAGCATTTTTTCCTTGCAATTCTGAAGAAGGGTATAATTAACTTTGTGTACACATTCATTCACACATTGTTTCTTGCTTTCCATGGAACGATCACAATAGCCACTGATGGGATGTGGCAAATTATGCATAAGCTCGCAATCATCCTGACGACGATTGGGTACCCAACAGGAATTCATTTATTGGAGAAGAAAAAAAATCATCCTTTTTGTTTTTGTTTCCACAACACGAGTAGGCGTACCAGATACACGCTCGTAAGCAGTATAATTCCTATAGATTCGCAAATCGTTTCCAAGGAAGCAAGATGTGTTTTGCTGAGAAGAACCAGCGTCGTGATCGTTGTCGCGAGGGCGTAGGCATCGAAAAGGATCAGAGGCATAGCGGTTCCGAAAATTGTGATAAGGGACACGATTGCCAGGACGAGATGAAGGATCAGCATGGAAAAAATCTGATGAAATGTGTACCTGTCTGTCGTTAAATGAGGATCGTTCATCAGAATGGAAATACATCGTGCAATGATCCGTATGGAGAAAATGAAAAGGAGTGCAAATACAATGAGGCGCCAAGGAAAATTCATAAAAGGACAGCGTGTTTTATTTCTTTTTGAGGAAAAAAAACTTGAATATATCATTCTGGTGGGTGATTTTTTATTTTTTAAAAGTTTTCCTCATCGGCCACTTGGGCGGCCACGGCCACTTGGGCAGCCGCAACGTCGGCAATTTGTTGCGCAACGTTGGCATCAGCTTGCGCTTGAATGGCTGCGTCCACAGCGGCAGCGACACCACCCCTGGGCATACGGTAAAATCCTTGGGGAAGACCCGCAGCGGCGGCCGCAGCAGCGTCACGGAGACCATATGCAGTCTTCTTGTTAGCCCTGGATCCAAGACCCTTCAGACGGGCAGAAAATTGCCTGTAGGTCTGAAGACCAGAAACATCCTGCTTGGGGGGCTTAGGGATGTAGTTGGGGTCAACATAAGGATCAGCACCGAAGTGTTGATCAGCCGCAATGAGAGCATTGACAATCTGCTCACGGTTAGGCGACTTGGCCGCATATGCCTCCCTGGCGGGGACCATACGGCCCGGAGTAATAAGACTCTTAAGTGATCTCCTCTTGCCTTCGGCATTCTTTAATCCTCTGGCAACAAAACGCTTCTTGAGGTCAGCCATGGAGTAGGAATCGGCGGAAAAGGGCCAGTCGTGGGGCTGAAGAGCCACAGCATTGGGGGCCTTCTTTGTGCTCCTGGTGATGTATTCGCGTTCCATAGGGGTGTATTTGTGTCTGAAGTTTCTTCCGGCGGCAGTCATCGTGCTTTTTTCTTTGTTTTTATTACTAAAAAAAAAAAAAATTTTTTTTTTTTTTTTTTTTTTTTTTTTTTTTTTTTTTTTTTTTTTTTTTTTTTTTTTTTTTTTTTTTGTTTTTTTTTTTTTTTTTTT
>Ga0114966_10000634_pt1 | contig 33725 bp, 28 predicted proteins | sample M_130207_XF_Meta_FD_87029 | JGI IMG/M metagenome (GOLD analysis project Ga0114966, IMG submission 87029) | Freshwater microbial communities from Lake Montjoie, Canada to study carbon cycling - M_130207_XF_MetaG | ecosystem: Environmental > Aquatic > Freshwater > Lake | place: Lake Montjoie... | reverse complement strand
TTGCCTCCATTGCAAGCCGAGCATCTCAAAACGCCTAATTCTTGATCTTCATTATTTATTTCACGCCAGGCGATAAAGCCCGTCGCGTCCATGTCCATCTGGTTAGGCATTCGGCACCTCAGGGCGATCGGCGGTCGTTACCGCAAAAACGCTGCCGCGCTGCAGAATGCGATTTGCCACCGCCAGGCGGTGCTGTTGGCCCTGCTTCCTTGCTTCCGTTTTGCTACCAGCAAGCGACATTTTGTCGCCCCCGGCTGCCGGATTCAAAGCCCCTAAGTCTTTGAAAAGTGGTGCGCCCGACAAGATTCGAACTTGTGGCCTTTTGCTCCGTTGAGCGTACCAGCTATAAACGGACCAAATGGCCGGATTGCGCTGCCACAATGATTCTTCGACGATAGTGTAATTTCGAGGGCCAATCTGTACCCTTATCTCTCTTTGGCAAGGCGAAGCCAAGCCGCCCGCGTTCTCTGAAATCGTTTCACCCAATCTTTCACCCAATTTGAGGCGTCAATATACTTTTCAATGGTGTAGTGGTGGCGTATTTCGGCCCATAAAGCACACCGAAACTCCCACGCGATAGACTGAAAATCCGCGTGTCGGGGGTTCAAGTCCCTCCCCGGCCACCACATTTTTCCGAAGAGACTGAGAAAGGCCCTGCTACCGCAGGGCCTTTCTCGTTGGGAGCGGCGGGGCTGAGATATGCTAGCTCAAGAATGAATCGTAGAGCATTTCTTAACGCTTGCCTCGGCACCGCCGGCGCACTCACCTTGGCTGACCGCGCCGACGCCCTCGGGCTTCCGAAGACGAAGATTACGCGCATTCGGTACTACAAGACACCGACCGACGCCGCTGGGCGGCCGAATACCCGGCAACCGCTGTTTAACCAAAGCACGAACGTCGTGCTGGTAGAGACCGATTCGGGGTTGATCGGCGTCGGCGAGGGCGGAGCCGGAGATACGATGGAGCAGTGCGCGGGGCTGTTGATCGGCGAGGATCCGTTCCGGACGGATAAGCTTTGGCAAACAATGTACCGCTCGTATTTTTACCCGGCGGGCCGGGAGAAGGTACACGCGCTCGGGGCGCTGGACGTGGCACTGTGGGACTTGAAGGGCAAGGCGCTGGGCGTGCCGGTGTATCAGTTGCTCGGCGGACAGGCGCGCGAATACGTGGAATGCTATTCGACCGGCTACCCGGCCCCGGGTACGCCGAAGGAGGTCGCCAAGGCCTGCGTCGACGCAGGGTACCGCGCCTACCGGATTTCAACCGACGTGCGCGCCGGGGTGATGGATCGGTTCGAGACGGTGAACCGAGTTTATGAGCTGTGTCAGCAGGTGCGGGAAGGCGTCGGCAAAGACGGGGCTTGGTGCATCGATTTCCATACCGAGTTGGATATGCCCGACGCCGTGACGCTGGCCAACAAGCTGGAGCCGTTGCGACCGTACTTCGTTGAAGACTTGGTGCGGAGTGAGAACCCGGGGATCTACCGGACGCTGCGGCATCAGGTGAAAGTGCCGATCGCGGTAGGCGAACAGTTTGGGCCGAAATGGGAATGGAACGAACTGATTGAGCAACACCTGATCGACTACGCGCGCGCGACGATTCCGAACGTGGGCGGCATTACGGAGTTTCAGAAGATCGCGGCGCTGTGCGAGACGCATTACGTCGGCTTGATCCCCCACTTTACCGGGCCCATTTCCGAAGCGGCGATGGTGCACTGTTCGGCGGCGTTTGCCGGGCCTGTGCTGATGGAGATGGTGATGGGCGGGACGCGGCCGTGGCCCTACCTGAACAAGAGCTACGACTTGAGGAACGGAAAGCTGTGGCCGAACGAACGCCCGGGTTTGGGCGTCGAAGTGGACACCCAACAGCTACAACTGATTGGCGATCATAAAGAGCGGTACTCGCTGACGCCGATGCTGCGGCGGCCCGATGGATCGCTGACGAACTGGTAGAGTGGCGATATGCGGATCTGGTTACTTCTTGGTCTAACTATTCCCCTGTGCGCGCAGGTGCTACTCCAGCAGTCGGCCTTCGCGCCCGGAGAGTGGTCGGCGTGGAGTCACCGACCGGAGACCATGCCGCGGACGTTTATCGATACGCAGGTGAGCCGGGGCGGCCGAGGATCGCTGGCGATCAACGGGGCCAGCAACGTGGCGGCGTACGGCGGATGGCAGAAGCAGGTCGCTGGCCTGGAGGGTGGAGCGTGGGTGCGCCTGCGCGCGTTCTATAAGGCCGAGAGCGTGACGGCAGAGAACTGGCAGGTAGTGGCCCGTCTGGACTGGCGGAACGCCGCGGATAAGCGGGTGGGCGAACCGGCCTATATCCCGTGGACGCGGCGGCAGGATGAGTGGAACGAGCTTACGGCGGAGACGCAGGCGCCAACGGGTGCTGCCTCCGTCATCGTTGAGCTGCTGCTGGCGAACGCGCCGCAGGGAACGGTGTGGTGGGACGAGATTTCGCTCGAACGGATTCCACCGCCCAGGGCGCGGCCGGTGAACATCGCGACGGTAAATCTACGGCCGCGCCAAACCAGCGGGAGCGAAGAAAGCGTCAGCCAATTTATCGCGGCGATTGGCAAGTCCGTCCCGGCCAACACCGACGTGATTCTACTGCCGGAAGGCATCAGCATCGTCGGGACGCCGAAGACGATCTTCGAAGCTTCCGAGACGATTCCGGGGCCGACGACGAAGGCACTGGGTGCCGTGGCGCGGGCGCGGAAGTCGTACATCATCGCTGGCATCTATGAACGCGAAGGCCACGTGATGTACAACACGGCCGTGCTGATCGACCGGACCGGCGAGTTGGCCGGCAAGTACCGAAAGGTGTACCTGCCGCGCGAAGAGGTTGAAAAGGGGCTGACTCCGGGGACGCATTTCCCGGTTTTCAAGACCGACTTTGGGACGGTGGGCCTGATGATTTGCTACGACGTGTTTTTCGCCGAACCGGCTCGGGCGCTGGCCAACCAAGGGGCCGAGATGATCCTGATGCCGATCTGGGGCGGTGACGAAACTTTGGCTAAGGCGCGAGCGATTGAGAACGGGGTATTCCTCGTGACGAGCGGCTACGACCATCCGACCTACATCATGGACCCGATGGGGGAACGGCTCGCCCAGGCCCGCGAGCAAGGCTCTGCCGCCACCGCTACCGTCGACCTGGCCAAGCAGTACAATTGGCAGTGGTTGGGCGAGATGCGTACGCGGCGGTTGAAAGAGCTGCGGATGGACGTGGCGGTGCCGGCGCCGGGCGCGCTGCGCTAGCTTTCGCGCTCCATCGTTAAGCGGAGTATGCGCATCGGCTCGTACTCGATGCGGAACGGAATCGCGGATCCTTCGCTCGTCCAGAGCCGGAAGGGGGTTACCTTCTGCGCAATCGTAATTCGCCCGTGGACGAGTTCGCCATCGCGGTGCAGTTCAAGTTCGCCCGGTTGGGCGTTGTGATGGAACTCGATGCGGAAGTTAGTCTGCCCTTGGAGCAGGCCGGCGCGAACGGCATAGAGGAAGGGCGTTGGCGTGGCCGATCGCAACGGAAGCTGCTGGGCAGGTTCCGGGCGCCACGAGGTGTTGACCCGACGGTAGAGTTCCTCGCTGCGACTCCAGGTTAGGTCTGGGGCAATCTGCACTCGCATCGTTTCGATTTCGGCGCGGAAGGGGGAGAGACGACCTCGGGTGGCCGTGCAGGGTTGGGCGTCGCGATTGCGGACGTCCTTGTCGGGAGAAGATGTCATAAAGCCGAACCAGGAGGCATCCTGGGCCGTAACCGACTCTTCAAGCGAGCCGTAGCGATTGAGCCCGCGAGCCTGCTCTGGCCACGAACCGGCGGCAAACTGCAGATGGACCGCTCCTTGCTCCTGACGAACATGGACGAAGGCGCAGCCGGCCCCACGGCGTTTGTAGACCGGCAGACCCAAGGCGAGGATCGTCGCATCGATCCGGTAGGCCGTCGTCGAGCGCGACTCAGCTGTCGCGGGGGCAAGCAGCGCAGCGGCGAGGGCGAGGAAGTTTCGGCGAGAGGTCGGAGTCATGGCGCATTCCTAGAATGCGGCAGACGCCATGACTAGACGTTCAAATCGAGGTGAATATCTCGTGAAACATTTAGTACTGCTTTTGTTTTAGGGTAGGAATCCTAAGGTTGGACGAGGACTTTCATCAGTCCGGGTTCCCCGTCGTAGAGCCGTTGGAAATAAGCCGGCGACTCCGCCAACGTGATTTTCGCCGAGATGATGGGGTCGACCTGGATCATGCCGCTGGCCAGAAGTTCGATGCAAGCCGGGTATTCGCCAGAGGAGCCGCAGGTACCCTGCAGGCGAATCTCGCGGGTAACCACCTGTTGCAGAGGCAGATCGATGTTCGGGGTGATGTTGCCGATCAGCGTGACCGCGCCGCCCTTGCGGACGCAGGCGATGGCGGTTTTGATCGGGTCCGAAGCGCCTACACATTCCAGAGCAACGTCGGCACCACGACCGCCCGTGCGCTTCTTGATCTCGGCCGCAACGTCGCATTCCAATGGATTGAATGTTTCGGTGGCTCCCAATCGCTTGGCCATGGCCAGCTTTTCGTTGTTGGTATCGACGGCAAAAACCCGCGCGCAGCCGGCGATTTTTGCCGCTTGTAAGGTCAGCGAACCGATCATGCCCGCGCCAACCACGACGGCCGTATCCCCCAGTTCGATCGGAGTGAGGCGAACTGCGTGGACGCCGATCGAGATAGCTTCGATCAGGGCCGCGTGCTCGTAGCTAACGCTATCGGGAAGGCCGTAAAGAATGTGCTGCGGAACCGATACGAACTCCGCGAAAGCACCGTGACGGCGATAATCGCCACAAGAAACGCCGAGGACCATGCGGTTGTCGCAAAGGTTAACCTGGCCGGCGCGGCAGAAGTGGCACTTGCCGCAAGAGACGGTGGAATCGAAGGTGACGCGATCGCCTTCCTTCCAGGCGGTGACCGCACTGCCGACCTTGGCAATGGATCCCGCGGCCTCATGGCCCATCACCAGCGGGGGAATACGGCGGCCCGTACTGCCGTCCCAGCCGTGGACGTCACTGCCGCAAATGCCGCAGGCTCCCACACGGATCAAAACGTCCTCCGGACCTAATTCCGGTTCCGGGAAATCGACGACTTCCAGTTTTAAATACTCTTTCAACACCAGTGCTTGCATAGCGTTTACTACGTTATCACCGTGTTGGGAGGTGGCGCAGAAGGCCGCCATCCGTTGAGAACACGCTATCAACAGCAGGTTAACGTATTTCGGACTCTAGGGGGCAAGTCGGACCTAACTCCTGTGACTATGATCGCAGTCGAGTCGTAATCGCGAGTCGGCGGTGACCGTCCCCCAAATATTTGTTTCTGACGTGAGGAACAGCGGCCTCCGTTTGCGCGTTTATTAATAGAGAGATTGATGAATATGATGACCCAAGAGTGGCAAACCGAGGAGGCTGAAGAGCCGATGCTGGATTATCCCGCCACCGTCGACCTTTGGCAGGTTGAGCGGCTCCTGAACGACCTGCTCGCTGAAATGTACGAACTTCCGAAGGAAAACTAGGCTAATAAGGGCCGGATCACCCGGCCATGCACGTCGGTCAGCCGGTAGTGGCGACCCTGGAATTTGAACGTCAGCTTCGTGTGGTCGACTCCTAGATTATGCATGAGCGTGGCGTGGAGATCGTGGATATTCATCGGATCCTTCGCCACGTTGTAGCTGTAATCGTCGGTCTCGCCGTAAGTGATGCCGGACTTGAAGCCGCCGCCGGCGGCGAGCATGGTGAAGCACCGCGGATGATGGTCGCGGCCGTAGTCGGTCGCCGTCAGGGTGCCTTGCGAATAGACAGTACGGCCGAATTCCCCGCCCCAAAGGACGACGGTGTCGTCCAGCAAACCGCGTTGCTTGAGGTCGGTGACCAGCGCCGCGGACGGCTGGTCGGTATCCTCGCACTGCCAGCGAATCTGCTTCGGCAGGCTGCCGTGCTGGTCCCAGCCGCGATGGAAAAGCTGGATGAAACGAACCCCGCGTTCGGCCAGCCGACGCGCCAGGATACAGTTGGCGGCAAAGGTTCCGGGCTTCCGGGATTCCGGGCCGTAAAGTTCAAACGTCGATTCGGGCTCCTTGGAGAAGTCGGCCAGTTCGGGCACGGAAGCTTGCATCCGGAACGCCATTTCGTACTGCGCGATGCGGGTCGCGATTTCCGGATCCTGATACTCGTCGAGTTTGAGTTGATTCAGTTGCCCGAGGTCGTCGAGGAAGTGGCGGCGCGCGTCGCGACTGTAGCCCTCGGGGTTACTGAGATAGAGGACCGGGTCCTTGCCCCCGCGGAACTTCACGCCTTGGTGATTGGTGGGAATGAAGCCGGAGCCCCACATGCGATCCGCCAGCGCTTGGGAGTTGCCCCGCCCTTGCGAAATCATCACGATGAACGCCGGCAGATCCTGGTTCTCGCTGCCGAGGCCATAGGAAATCCAGGAGCCGATCGACGGCCGGCCGGCGAGTTGGAAGCCGGTCTGAAAGAAGGTCACCGCGGGGTCGTGGTTGATCTGTTCGGTCGACAGCGACTTCATGATCGTCCACTGGTCGGCGTGCTTGGCCATGTGGGGGAGCAGTTCGCTGAACCAAGCGCCGGACTGGCCGTGCTGGGTGAATTGGAAGATGCTGGCGGCAGTGGGGAACTTGGCCTGATAGGCGGTCATGCCGGTCAGCCGTTGGCCCATCCGGATCGACTCCGGAAGCTCTTCGCCGTTGACCTTGGCCAGGTTCGGCTTGTAGTCAAACAGGTCCAATTGCGAGGGCCCGCCGTGCTGGAAGAGCGTGATGACGCGCTTGGCCTTCGGAGCGTGGTGCAGAGTGGGAGCGGCGTTACCGTTCTGGGCAAGAAGGGCAGTGAGGGCGGCGAGAAACTGTCGGCGTTGCATGACGATTAATCCTTGGTGACGAACTCGTCGGTGTTGAGCAGCAGGCTCGCGACGGCCTGATAAGCGGCCAGTTCGCGTTCGGGCAGGTCGGCGGATCGGGTGTCGCCCTGCCAAAGCAAAGACTTGGCATCGGCTGGCTTATCCGCGAAATAGTCGAGGTGGTAGTTCAAGCTATTACGCAAAATCTTGAGTTCGGCGGGCTTCGGCAGACGACCAAGGACGAGGCGAAACCCATGGTTCAATCGGCTCTCGGCGCCGGCGCCGCCTTCCTGCATCATGCGTTGTCCGATGAAGCGGGCGGCCTCCACGAACGTTACGTCGTTCATCAAATTCAGCGCTTGCAGCGGGGTATTCGTTCGGTTTTCCCGCACCGTGCAAGCCTCGCGCTGGGACGCATCGAAGTTCATCATCATGGGCGGGGCAGAGGTGCGCTTCCAGAACGTGTAGAGGCTGCGGCGATACAGGTCAGGGCCTTTCGCCTGATCGTAGTCGAAGTCCTGCATGATGACCTCTTTCCAAAGGCCGTTCGGTTGATAGGGCTTGACGGAAGGGCCGCCAAGCTGTTCGTGCAGCAGTCCGGCCGATGCGAGCGCCGAATCGCGAATCATCTCCGCCGGCATGCGGACGCGAGGCCCCCGCGAAATCAGCCGGTTCTCCGGGTCGCGCTGGATCAGCTCCGGGGTGGCTTGCGAGGACTGCCGGTAGGCGGCACTCATCACAATCAACTTCTGCATCGCCTTCGTATCCCAACCGCTCCGGACGAACTCGATCGCCAGCCAGTCGAGTAGTTCTGGATGGGACGGCCATTCGCCTTGCAGGCCAAAGTCCTCAGTCGTCTTCACGATCGCCGTGCCGAAGTAGCTCTGCCAAAAACGGTTCATCGTCACGCGGGCGAGAAGGGGGTTGGCCGGGTCGACCACCCATCTGGCGAACCCGAGGCGGTCGGTAGCCGGGAGTTGTGGCAAGAACGCCGGAAGCCCCGGCTCCACAAGCTCACCGAGCTTGTCGTACTGACCGCGAAGCAGCAGATGCGTCGGTTTGCGCTTCGCCGACTCGGCCATCACCATGACGGTCGGAAACGTCCTTTCTGATTTTTCTCGTTCCTCGCGCAGCGCGGACAGCGCCTGCCAAGCGTCCCGGATCTCTGGCGCGGCGGCCGTTTCCAGATAGTGGAGCTCCACTTGGCGCTGCTCGGGCGGGGTTCGTTTTTTGGTCGCCAAAGCCGAAAGCGGTTGGCCGACGGCCAGCATGGCAACTTCTTCGGCCGTCAGGACGCGGGAGTAGAGTCGGATGTCGTCGAGCAAGCCTTTGAACTGCTGCGCCTTGCCCGCGCCGCCCCCGAGCCGGAGCGGCTCTTTGAATACGCCCCCAGCGTTGCGGAACGGGCGATAGAGCGTATCGAGCAGGGTCTTCGTTTCGGCCAGTTCACCGTCGAGATAGAGCTGGACACCCGCCGCCATCCGCGAGCCAGTGTAAGTAACGGTGACGTGGTGGAGTCGACCCGGGGCCAGCGTCTTCAGAGATTCCAGCCGCAGACCGTCGTCGGCCCAATTGCTCGTAATGTGGAAGAAAACTTTGCCGTCCTTCACGTGGAGGCCATAGCCACGGCCTTCGGTGCGATCACCGGCCATCCGCGTCAGCACCGCGCCGGCGCCATCGACCCAGGCCGAAACGGACCAGCGATCATCGATGTCGAACTTTCCGGCTTGGTCATCGGCGATGACCTTCGAGCCGTCGAAACTCTGCGGCGGTTCAGCGACGAAGAACTGGGCGTTGCGCATGCTCAGCGGCGCCCACGATTGATTCGGCAGGTTGGCTTCCCAGGTGCGCCGTGCCGCGTCGATTTGCGGGGCGCGGACGGCAAACGATTTTTCCTGCGCGACAATCTTGGCATCCAGCGCGGCCAGGGTAGCCTGTTGAGCAGCGGTCGGGGCCGGCATCAGCGGCGGCGAGTTACCGTACTTCATCGCGCGGCCGAGTTCGGGCACGTTATTGAAATACGAATACAGCTGGTAAAACTCTTTCTGCGTCAGCGGATCGTACTTGTGGTTGTGACACCGAGCGCAGCCCAGCGTGAGCCCCAGGAAGACGGCACCAGTGGTCTCCACCCGGTCGATGACGTATTCGACGGCGTACTCTTCGGGTACGATGCCATCTTCGGTATTGCCCCGATGGTTGCGATTAAATCCGGTTGCCAACCGCTGTTCAAATGTCGCATTGGGAAGCATGTCCCCGGCCAACTGCTCCAGCGTGAATTGATCGAACGGCTTATTCTTGTTGAAGCTTTCGAGGACGTAGTCGCGCCAACGCCACATGACGCGTTCGCCGTCGTACTGGTAGCCATTGGTGTCGGCGTAGCGGGCAGCATCGAGCCAGCGGGCGGCCATGCGCTCGCCGTGACGCGGCGAAGCGAGCAGACGATCGACGAGACTCTCATATGCCTTGGCAGAGGCGTCTTTAACGAACATCTCTGTTTCTTGAGGCGTAGGTGGCAAGCCGGTAAGGTCGATCGAAACGCGGCGAGCCAGCGTCTCCTTCGTCGCTTCTGGGCGAAGGTCCAAGCCTTCTTTAGCGAGCCGTGCGCGAACGAAGTGGTCGATGCTCGCCGGGCCCGCGGGAGCCCGCGGCTGAACGAAACTCCAGTGTGGCTGCCACTCGGCACCCTGAGCCACCCAAGCAGTAAGGGTCTCTTTTTCCTTGGCCGTTAGCGAAAGGCCGGAATACGGCGGAGGCATCTGCTGGCCCTTTTTGTCGGTCGAGATACGGTTGATCAACTTGCCCGCCGCCACGGCCTGACGAGCGGAGGGTTCCACGTCGAGGCGCAGCGAGATGCCTTTCGACTTCGCGTCCGCCCCGTGGCAATGGAAGCACTTGTCCGAAAGGATGGGACGAACGTCCCGATTAAACGTCACCTTCGGGTCGGCGGCCGAGGCGAGAACGGCGAGAAGCAGGAACGACAGTAGGCGCATAGAACCAACTCCAGTTTATGAGAAGTTTCACCGACGTGCGGCACTACCTTTGCACATGCGTGTCATAGCTGTCATCTTGTGGCTCTCGATCGGCCTCTTCGCGGAGGCGACACCGAGGGGCGCTCAAACGCACAAGCGGATCACGACGCCGGCCCCGAAGCTGACCGACGCCCAGATCGACCAAGCGCTGAAGGCCAAGCTGGTGAAGTCGAAAATGGCGCGGAACGGCTTCACGGTCAAGATCAACAACGGCACCGCAACTATTGAAGGAAAGGCGAATGTCATCCAACACAAAGGCGCGATGACCCGGATGGCCAAGACGGCCGGGGCCATGCGCGTCGTCAACAACATTCAGATTTCCGAGGAAGCCAAGGCCAAGGCAAAAGCCTCGTTGGCTTCGGGTCGGCGACGCGCCCAAATCAAGCGAAGCGATCCTCGCAGCCAGACGCGATAAACTGAGCGGTTTGGAACCTCTCTACATTCGCGTCGACCCGGCCGATAACGTGGCCATCATTGTTAATCCCGATGGCGTCGCCGCCGGCGCGGAATTCCCGAATGGCTTCGCTGCCGCGGAGGCGATTCCGCAGTCCCACAAAATCGCCCTCGCCCGCATCGCCGCAGGAGAACCCGTGGTCCGCTACGGCCAAGTCATCGGCCACGCGACCCGCGAACTCCCCGCCGGGTCCTGGGTTCGCGAAGACGGCCTCGACCTGCCGATCCCTCCCGCGCTTGACGAGCTTCTGCTGGCCACCTCCCCCCCGCCCGCCGCCGCCCCGCTGCCCGGCTACACCTTCGAGGGTTATCGAAACGCCGATGGCACGGCCGCCACCAAGAACATTCTCGGCATCACAACGACCGTCCAATGCGTCGCCCCGACCGTCGACTATGCCGTGCGCAAGATCAAAGCCGAGATCCTGCCGCGCTACCCCAACGTCGATGACGTGGTCGCAGTGACGCACTCCTACGGCTGCGGCGTGGCGATCGACGCCCCCGGTGCCGCGGTCCCGATTCGTTCCATCCGCAACCTTGCGCTCCACCCCAACTTCGGCGCCGATACGCTGGTCGTCAGCCTGGGCTGCGAGAAGCTGCAGCCGGTGCGGCTCACCTTGCCGGGGCTCCAAGTAGCTGATCAAGTGATTCGACTCCAAGACAATCTTGGCTTCGCGGCAACGGTGGCACGCTTGTGCGAGGCAGCCGAAAAACGCCTGCGCGTCTTGAACGAGCGGCGGCGAATTCCCTGCCCCGCCTCGGACTTAGTGGTCGGCGTGCAGTGCGGAGGTAGCGACGCGTTTTCCGGCGTCACCTGCAACCCCGCGGTCGGCTTCGCGGCAGACCTGCTCGTCCGCGCCGGGGCGACGGTGATGTTCAGCGAAGTTACCGAAGTCCGGGACGCCGTGCACCTGCTGACACCCCGTTGCGCTACGCCCGACGTCGCCCGCGCGCTGATCCGCGAGATGGGCTGGTACGACGACTATCTCGCGCTCGGCCGCGCCGACCGTTCGGCCAACCCAACGCCCGGCAACAAGCGCGGCGGCCTTTCGAACGTCGTTGAAAAAGCGCTCGGTTCGGTCGCAAAATCCGGTACCTCCGCGCTGCGCCAAGTCACCACCCACGGCGAAGTCCCTACCGAGCGGGGCCTGATCTTCGCCGCAACGCCCGCCAGCGATTTCATCTGCGGGACTCAGCAACTGGCAGCGCACATGAACATGCATGTCTTCACGACCGGGGAAGGCACGCCCTACGGCCTAGCGATGGTGCCCGTCATCAAGGTCTCCAGCAAGACGACTCTGGCCGAGAAATGGCCCGACCTGATCGACCTGGACGCCGGACGCATCGCCACCGGCCACGCCACGATCGAAAGCGTTGGCTGGGAGCTATTTCATCTCCTCCGCGACGTGGCCAGCGGGCGCAAAAAGACATGGGCCGACCACTGGGGCCTGCACAACTATCTCGCGCCCTTCAACCCTGGGCCAGTCACCTAAACCCCAAGGTTCAGGTATTGGCTCGCGTTCGAGTAACAGATATTTCGCACCATCCCGCCGACCCATTCGTCGTTATCCGGCAGCAGGCCATTCTCCATATCCGAGCCCAGCATATTGCACAAGGTACGGCGGAAGTATTCGTGCCGAGGGTACGACAGGAACGATCGAGAGTCGGTCAACATGCCCACGAAGCGCGACAGCAAGCCGCAGTTCGATAGCGCGTTGATCTGCATCTCCATGCCTTCTTTTTGATCGACGAACCACCAGCCGCTGCCGAACTGCACTTTGCCCGCGATCGTGCCGTCCTGAAAGTTGCCGATCATCGTGGCGAAGGCGTAGTTGTCCACCGGGTTGACGTTGTAGATAATCGTCCGCGGCAAAGCGTTGTCCTGATCGAGGCGATCAAGATAGGCACCGAGAGCGTCCGCCTGCGACCAGTCGCCCATCGAGTCGAAACCGGCATCGGGTCCAATCGTCCGGAACAAGCGCGTGCTGTTATTCCGGCGCGCGCCCAGGTGTAATTGTTTCGTCCAGCCCTTGGCCGCGTCCAAGTGGCCGAAGTACAGCATCAGGTAAGACGCAAACTGCCGGTGTTCGTCCGGCGATGCGGCCTGGCCGTGCAGCGCCCGGTCGAAGATCGAGGTCGCGTCGGCATCGCTGCAGAAATCGGCATAGCAGTGGTTCAGACCGTGATCGGAAAGGCGACCGCCCAGCGAATGGAAGAAATCGTGGCGGTTCTTGATGGCGTCGAGAAAACGCGGAAAAGTGCTGATGTCGATGTTCGCGGCTGCGGCTAGCTTGCCAAGCCAAGGAAGAAGCTGCTCGGGCAGATGAACGTTCAACGCCTTGTCCGGTCGGAAGGTCGGAAACACTTTCGTGGCCAAGCCAGACGCCGCGATCTGCTCGTGATACTGGAGATCGTCGGTCGGATCATCCGTCGTGCAAGTGGCGCGGACCCGGAACATTTCGAAAATACCGTGGACGCGCAAACTGTCGGTAGCAAGTTGCTCGTTTGCGCGATCCCAGATCGACCGGGCGGTAGTTTCGTCGAGCAGTTCGTCGATTCCGAAGTACCGTTTCAACTCGAGGTGAGTCCAGTGGAAGAGCGGATTGCGCAGCGTGTGGGGCACCGTCCGGGCCCAAGCTTCGAACTTCTCGTAGGGGGTCGCGTCGCCCGTGCAGAAGCGTTCGGCGACGCCGTTAGCCCGCATCGCACGCCACTTGTAATGGTCACCTTCCAGCCAGATCTCAAACAGATTAGCGAACTGGCGATTCTCGGCAATGTCCTTGGGCGGGAGATGGCAGTGGTAGTCCAGAATGGGTTCAGGAGCGGCGTAGGAGTGGTAGAGACGCCGGGCCGCGGCGGTGGAGAGAAGGAAATCTTCGTGGATAAAAGACATGGGCCTAACCTATGAGAATGCCACATTCGAATTTTCTAAAGCTATTCGATTTCGGCCAGCATCCGTCCCGGTGATGCGAATCGCCCTTTGTTTATTCCCTGTTCTGATACTCGCAGCCGATGTGTGGCCCCAATTCCGAGGCCCCGAGCGAACCGGCGTCGCCCCGGGGACTCCTTGGGCGGATAACTTTGCCGGCCTCAAACCCTTATGGCGGGTCGATCTCGACAAGGGCTTCCCGGGCCCCATTGTGTCCGAGGACAAGGTATTCGTAGCGGAGACCGAGAAGGTCGACACCGAAGTGGTGCGAGCCCTGGACCGGAAGACGGGCAAGGAGATCTGGCGGGCCTCTTGGCCCGGCAGGGTATCGGTTCCGTTTTTCGCCAAGCGAAGCGGCGATTGGATCCGAGCCACTCCAGCCTTTGACGGCGAGACGCTCTTCGTCGCCGGCATGGAAGAGGTACTCGTCGCACTCGATGGTAAAAACGGTAAGGAACGCTGGCGGGTCGATTTCCCGAAGCGATTCAGCACCCCGAAACCAGAGTTCGGCTACGCGAGTTCCCCGCTGGTTGATGGCGAGACCATCTTCGTCCAGGCGGCCAATTCCTTCGTTAAGCTGAACAAACGAACAGGAGCAACGCTGTGGCGCGTCCTACAAATCAACGGCGGCATCATGGAGGGCGGTGCCTTTTCGTCGCCGGTGATGGCGACCCTAGCCGGCCGCCGTCAAGTGCTGGTGCAATCGCGGGTCAAGATGCATGGAGTCGATCCCGAGACCGGCGAGGTGCTCTGGTCCCAGGAGGTGCCGAACTACCGCGGCATGAACATCCTCATGCCCACCACCTTCGGCAACACGATTTTCACCAGCACCCACCGTATAGATTCCTTCGCCTATGAAGTCTCAAAAACTGGCGTGAAGCAGGTGTGGACCAACAAGGCCAAGGGCTACATGTCAACCCCGGTGATCATCGACGGCCATGCCTATCTTCACTTGACCAACCAGCGCTTCACCTGCATCGATATGAAAACCGGAGAGACGAAATGGACCACCGAGCCCTATGGCCAGTACTGGTCGATGGCAGTCCGCAACGGCAAAATTCTCGCGCTCGACGAAGGCGGTAAGCTCCTGCTGATCAAGGCTAATCCAGCAAAATTCGAACTGCTCGACACGAAGGAGATTGCGACCACGACAACATGGGGTCATATCGCCGTGGCCGGCAGTGAAATATTCGTGCGAGAGCTCACCGGAATCGCGGCCTACCGCTGGAACTAAATCTCGCCTACCGCGCGTTCAATCAAGATGCGTGACACCGATTGGATCCCTGCCTGTTCCGTGCAGTTTGTGCTCAAGTCGAGCATCGCCGCCAGATAGTCGAGTTTGCATTCACTGAAGTCGATGAAGCCGCTGCGCCGACCTCGCACACCGTCGAGGGTGATGCCCCGCTACTCCGCAAACCCGCCCAGATAACCGTGCATCGCGCCCACTCTTTCGAGCACGAACGACGTCACCCGCCCTGCGACAGCAGGCCCTTCATCCGCTGGTCTATCGCATTGCCTTCAATGTCCGCCGCGCCAAACTTCTGCAACGCGTCGACCGATTTGCCGCCATAGTCAGGCCCCAGCGAAACTAACCCGTCATAGACAACCATCGTCGACATAAGAATCACATTCTCGCGCTCGTAAGCCGAAACCGCCCCCATGAAGTCGCCGATGCTATCCCTCGGGAACCCGTTCGTGTAGCAGAACGCCACGCCCTCGGCCCCTGCTTTCATCACCAGATCAAGCGTCTGCGCCTTATCTTCTTCTTGCGGCGTCACCTTCGATAAAACCGCGGGCAGATCGACCGATTCACCGAGCGTATGCGCCATCGCCACGCGTCCGATTTTGAAGCCGGAGGAAACGATAAACTCGTCGATCGAAACGGCGCGTTGATCGCCCTGATCCGCGTCCCCATGAAACGTCAGCGCTCGCAACCGAACCTGCGCCACAAGGCCCGGGTCCGTCTCGCCCGTGACGTGCCGGATCATCTTGTCAAAACCGGTGATGTTTTGCCATTGCCCCGGCACCGCGAAATCGAGCCTCTGCAAAGCACGAAAGGTAAGCCCTTCGGTGGGCAGTTGGTCAACGAGTTGTTGGAGATTACATTGAGCGACCAAGGCGTCGCGGTCCGCGGCACTGAAAGCGGACGAAGTCGAACGGACCTGCACCTGGAACCTATCCGCTAATAAAACCGTTGTCCCTTAAGACCCAACGGCGGCCACGGGGTAGCCAGCGAGCTTCTTCGACGCCTAGCGACATTTGTCGCTGGCCGAAGAATTCGTGTTCGTGTCGGTGATCGCGATGGTCGCTAACTTGACTGAATTTTTGCGCCACTCGGCTTGCCCGAAGCCCTGTTTTTCCTGGGTACACGTGAGCTTAAAATCGACACTGCCCTTCGGAAATACCGAGTTCAAAGCGGCCCCTGCCTTGGGCGCTTCCGACTTCGTGGCGGCGGGTGGCGGCGGGGACGAAATTTCCTTCGGACCGCCGCAGGAGCGGAACAGAAACTAATCTCCGGCGAGCAGCACCACGAGCAGAATTAGTTTTTTTGCTCACCTGCATTGTAGCGGGATTAGAAAAGAAACAGCTGATCACCCGGGTGCGTCACCGGCAGCGGTTCGCCCTCGGCGTCGATCACCCAGGAGAGTTTCTCGTTCGCTATTGCGATCGTAGCCCGATCACCGCGGCCCTCGGCTTCGGCCAGCAGACGCTGCAACATCGCGATGCCATCAGGTTGCCGACCCGCCTCTCCGAAGTAGTCGGACGCCGCACGACAAAGGTCGATCGCGTCCTCCCATTGGCACGTGAACGCGAAGGCGAGCGCGGCCTCCAACTCATACTCCACCTCGACGCAGCGCTCCGTCTGCGCCCGCCAATGCCGAAAGCGTTGCAGCACCGCATCACAGTGCCGCGCGGCCACGGCCTTCGTTGGCGGCGGGGCGACGATGGCCCGGTAACGGTCACGCCCCGCTTCCAACAGTTCCGCCGCATCGCCCGGCAGGGCGGCCGGATCGCCGGCAATCTCGCGAACCAAACTCAACGGAAAGTCGGGCGCAAAGCAAACAGCGATCGCCTGTTCCATCGCAGTGCCAGCCAGAGCCGGCAACGGGTAACGGTCTTCCAGGTCCAGCCATTCGCCTTCTCCGAGTGGCTCCCGACTCGTCACCAACACCGAGTGGGGCGCTCCCGGCAGAGCCATCGGTTCGCGCAAATCGTCCAACACCAACAGCGTCCTACCCGACGGCAGCCGCCGAGTAATTTCATTCTCCAACGCCTCGGTTGACCGGCCTCCACAGCCGATCCAAAGCATCGATTGAAAATGGCCGCGCGCCGCATGAGCAAACGCCTGGGCCATCCGACTCTTGCCCGTCGCCGGCCCGCCCGTGAGGAAGAACACGCCTGGCCGATCAACCAGCGTCGTCCACAAATCCTCGGAAACTACGCCGGTCGCCGGTGCCACGTTCGTCCCCGCCGGCCGCGGCATCAGCTTCACCACCCACCGCTCGATCGCCCGCTGATCCGTCGGCCACCGGAAGAAAGTTCGCCGTTCAAACACTGCCGGATATTCCCGCGCGCCGCAGTGCACGAACGCGATCGGCTGCGGCCCGGCGTAGTCGATCATGCTGCCCCAATACTGCCGATTCGGCTTCGGCGGCATCGCGTCCGGATGCAGCAAAACCAGGATCCCCGCCGTACCCAAACCCTCCTCCCATGTCTCCGAAACCGGGACATCATCCGAAGCCAACGAGCTGATCTGCAATTGCGAAAACTGTTCGAGCCGAGCGCGGACCACTCCTTCGGCGGCCGAGGCTCCACAGATGCTGAGCACGGGGTGAGAAGACATCCTCTTAGTCTGGCGCAGGAGCGGCATTGCTTACAATAAGGCAATGAACCGCCGTGAACTTTTTGCCCTTCCTTTCGCCGCGATGGCGCAGGCTCCCGCGCGCCGTGTGAAGAAGTTGCAGATCCGCATCCTCTCGACGATGCTCGCCGAAACCGGCATCGGCGAATGGGGGTTCGCCGCCATGGTCGAAGCCGACGGACATCGCATTCTGTTCGACGCCGGCACCCGGCCCGACACCGTCATCGAGAACGCCAAGACGTTGAGGGTCGATCTCGCTGTCAACGAAATGCTCCTCAGCCATTTCCACGGTGACCACAACGGCGGGCTACTTACCCTGCGGAAGTCCGTAGCACCTTCCTTAGGAACGTGCTACGTCGGCGAAGGAATCTTCCTCCCCCGCCGCGCCAGCCAGTTCGACGAAAAAGAACGGAACGACACGCTCCTCCTGAAGCCCGCCTACGAGGCTTCCGGCGGCAAGTTCGTCTCGGTCGATAAACCCACCGAGATTCACCCCGGCATCTGGCTCACCGGCCCGGTCCCCCGCAAATACCCGGAACGAAACTGGAGCGGAACCAGCCGCATCGTCACCGCCAAAGGCCAAATCGAAGACACCGTCCCCGAAGATATGTCCCTCGTCTTTGACACCGAAGCCGGCCTCGTCGTCCTCTCCGGATGCGGCCATTCCGGCATCATCAACACCCTCGAACACGCCCGAAACACGATCCGCCAAGCGCCCATCCATGCGGCCATCGGCGGCTTCCATCTCTTCGATGCGAGCGACGAAACGCTCGCCTGGACGGCTGGCAAACTGCGCGAATTCGGCCTCGCCAATTTCGTCGGAGCCCATTGCACCGGCATCGAAGCCGTCTATCAAATCCGCCAGCGAACCGGTCTCGATCGCAAGCATTGCATCGTCGGTGCCGTCGGCGCCGGCTTCGATCTGGCGACCGGGATCCAACCCGGCCGCCTGGCCCGCTAGCCTCTAGGCGGTGAACGCCTCACCCGCCGCTGGCTCCACCGTCCCGCCGCTTTCCAGCGCCTTCAGCTTCGCCAAATTAGCTTTAATGCCATTCACGCCGTCAAAGTATAGATTGCCGAAATTGATGTAGCGATACCCTTGCCGCCAAGCCTTCGCGGCGCTCTCGTAACTGCCCAGCGCGATCCCCGCCGTCTTGCCGTACTTGGTCACCCGCGCCGGAAACTCAGCCAAAAACTTCTGCACTTCCGGGTGCTCAATCTCGCCGATATGGCCAAGCGCGGCGGAAAGATCCATCGGCCCCGCCAGCACCACGTCCACCCCTTCCACTTGCGCAATCGCCTCCACCTGCTCCACCGCCGAAGGCGACTCCACCTGCACCACGATCAACGTATCGTCGTTGGCATACCGCAGGTAGTCCTTCCATTCGATGTCGTTGTAAAACGTCCACATCGGCGAAACGCCACGCGTTCCCATGGGCGGATACTTGGCGTACTGCACCGCCAACCGCGCCTGCTCCGCGTTGTCAATCTGCGGAATCATCACCGCCTGCGCCCCAATGTCCAGCGCCTTCTTCATCAAGCTCGGATCCAGCCCCGCAATGCGGACCATCGGCATCGAGCCCGACTGCCGAATCAACGGCGGCAACAGCTCGATCGACTCCGAGCCATAGCTCGAATGCTCCGTATCGATCCAGACCCAATCAACCCCCGTCGTCGCGGTCAACTTCGCCGCCAACGGCGTCGGTCCCATCGTGGCGGAACCCCAAGCGGTCCCTCCCGCCGCGAGCAACTTCTTCACTTTATTTTCAAATGGATTAGACAACCGGCACCAGTCCCATAAAAGATTGCAGAGTCACGAACTCTGAGGTTACATCAAGTGTCACGCTATCGGCTGCGGCGTTCGCCCCGCCATACACCCCGGTCGCCAACCATGACCCGTTCCCATTTTGCAAAGCGCCCAGCCCGGCCACCACCTGCTCCACTAGCGCCAAGTCTTCGGGCGCCCGCGAAAGCCGATAGGTCCACGCCGCGCCCCAACCGATCTTCCCGCTCTGCGGCGTCTGGTAGCGGTCCGCCCCGCATTGGGCGCTAGCATGCAAAAACTGCCGCGCCAAGGTAAGCCAACGCGCGTCTCCCGTCGTCCCCGCTAAAGCGCTCAACAACGCCGCACTGATACCGTATTGGAAGTACCACTGCCGAGCCTTGTTAGCATCCACTAGGCAGCCGCTGGCGTCCGCCTCCGCATACTCCGTCACCAGCCCCTGCCGCCAACTCGTATAGAGCCCACGCGTCAAGTCAGGCTGCGCCTGCCACAAATTCTCCAACCAACCACCCGCCGCCAGCGCCAAGTCCTGCCGCCCGGCCCACAGGCATGCCAACCCGGCCATGCTCGTCGTCATCACCTCTTCAGTCGTCCGCGCCTCATCCGCAAAAAAGCCACCGGACTCCGCGTTGTGAAAACCTGCGATAAACCCGCTCAACCGCCGCGCCAAATCAAACCGGCCACTCATCATCGCCGCGCAACAAATCCAGGCATGCGGATAGGTTCGATACACGCCGATCCACGGCACCCCTGTCCCATCCAAATCGCCATCCGGGCGCAAATAGCGGGCTTCCACGTAGTCGAGCACCCGATTAGCCTCGGCCACCCGCCCATGCGCCAACAACGCCGCCGGCGTCTTGTAATAGGCGCGCAGGTCGTGCCCGCCGCGAAACGATCCGTCAAGCTGCAGTTGGGCAAGCAACCACCCACAGCCCTTCTCCGCCGACTCCCAAGCTTTCTGATGCAACGTCATTGCCCCCTAGGCCAAAGTGCTATTGTACGAATTCCGATGCTGCCGAGCGCCCCCGGTCTCCACAGAGTTCGCACGGGAATCTCCCTGCCGACCATCCTTGTCCGCGGATCCTCCCCCGGTCCCACCCTGCTTGTCTCCGCTGGCGTCCACGGCGACGAGTACGAAGGCGTCCGCGCCATCTTCGAAACCTGCGAAGCGCTCGACCCCGCCTCTCTCCGCGGCACCTTACTCGCCGTGCCCATCGTCAACTACCCCGCCCATCGCGCCATCAGCCGCACGCATCCCGCCGACGGCGGTAACCTCGCCCGCTCCTTCCCCGGCCGCCCGGACGGCTCGCCCTCCGAACGCCTCGCCTGGGCCTTTGACCAATCCTTCCTCGCCCTCGCCGATTTTTACCTCGACCTCCACAGCGGCGGCGTCCGCTTCTCGATGCCTTCCATGGTCGGCTTCGAAGCCGCCGACCCCCGCGGCCGCGTCGCCGCCGAAGCCTTCGGCGCCCCCGTCATTTGGGGCCACCCCGTCATCGAACCCGGCCGCACCATCTCCGCCGCCCGAGCGCGCGGCATCCCCTTTCTCTATACCGAAGCCCGCGGTGCCGGACGCATCCATCCCGACGACCTGCTCATGATGCGACGCGGCATCACCAACCTGCTCCGTCATCTCCACATGCTCCCGGGCGAACCCGAAATCCCCACGCCACCCCTGCGCTTGCAAGGTATCGGCAACACCGACGAAGGCGTCGTCGCCACCGCGGAAGGCTTCTGGATGCCCTCGGTCGCACTTCTTGAACATGTTCAAATCGGCCAGCCGCTCGGCCACATCGTCGACGATCTCGGCCTCATCCTCGCCACCCCCCAAGCCCCCGCCGACGGCCTCGTCGCCCTCCGTCGAGAGCTTCCCCCGGTCTCCGTCGGCGACACCCTGATCCTCCTCGCGGCCGAAGAGAATAACTAAAACCCATGCGCATCTCGGATTCTATTTACGTCGTCGGCAGCGGCCAATTCGGCCTCAGCAGCCGTTACGACTGCCATCTTTATGCGCTCCGCGCCCCCCACGGAATCGTCCTCTTCGACGCCGGCAGTGGCTTGAAGCACGACCGCGTCCTCGCGCATCTCCACGCCGAGTTCGACGATCTCTCCCGCGGCGCGATCATCATCACCCACGCCCATCCAGACCACATCTGCGGCACCGCCGCTCTCGCCGCCGCGTTGCACTGGCCTGTCTATACCTCCGCCCAAGCCCGCGCCATCATCGAGACCGGCGACGAAGACGCCTGCGGCCTCACCGCCACCCGCGCCATGGGCGGCTACCCGGCCGATCTGCGCCTGCCCCCTTGCCCCGTGGCCGCCATCTACCCCAGCGACGAGCCCATCGACATCTGCGGCCTCTCCCTCACCCCCATCCCCGTCCGTGGCCACTCGCCCGACAGCTACGTTTTCCTCTGCAATCTCGACGGCCTGCGGACCCTATTCTCCGCCGACGTCGTCTTCTACGGAGGCGTTCTCGGCCTCATCAATGTCGACGGCTCCGATCTCGCCGGTTACCGCGCCGACCTTCCCAAACTCGCCGACCTCGGCGTCGAAGCGCTCCTCCCTGCCCACGGCATGTTCACGCTACGCTTTGGCCAGCGTCACATCGATACCGCCATCGCCCAACTTAAAAAAGGCTTTGTCCCCCGTATGGTCGGCCAAGGAGACCTCATCTTATGATCAGCCTAGGCGAAGGAAATACCCCGCTCGTGCCCAGCGCCCGCATCGCGCCGGCCCTCTCCTTCAAACTCGAATTCACGAACCCCACCGGCTCCTACAAGGATCGGTTCATCCAACACGAACTCGCCCACCTGCGCACGCGACCACCATTTGTACTGGCCACCTCCTCCGGCAACACCGGCGCCTCGCTCGCCGCCTACGCCGCCCGCGCCGCCCTCCGCTGCTTCATCTGCGCCCATCCCGAAGCCCCCGCCGGCAAGCTCATGCAGATGCGCGCTCACGGCTCGACCGTCCTCCGCATCCCCGGCTTCTCCGTCGATGCCGCCATCACAGCCTCGGTCTTCGCCGAACTCGAACACTGGCAGCAGCAGTATGAAGTACCGCTGATCGTCTCGGCTTTTCGCTATTGCCCCGTCGGTATGCGGGGCGTCGAAGCCATCGCCGACGAACTCGCCGATGCCGCGCCGCAGCATGTGTTCGTCCCCGTCGGCGGCGGCGGTCTCTATGTCGCCGTCGCCCGTGGCTTCGCCCGCCTCGGCCTGCCTACCAAGGTCCACGCCGTCCAACCCGCGGGCTGCCCCACCGTCGTCGCCGCCTGGCAACAAGGCCTGGCGAAAGCGACCCCCGTCTCCAGCCACACCCGCATCAGCGGCCTCTCCGTCCCCTCGGATATCGACGCCACCCTCGCCCTCGAACATCTCCGCTCGAACGGCGGCCTCGGCCTCGCCGTCACCGATGAAGAGGTCTGGGCCGCGCAGGATCGCCTCCTCCGCGAAGAAGGCATCTTCGCCGAACCGGCCGGTGCCGCGGCCCTCGCCGGCTGGCTCTCGGCCACCGCCCAGGGCCTCATCGACCCCGCCGCTGCCGCCGTTTGCCTCGTCACCGGCCATGGCGCAAAGGACGCCGCCTCCCTCGAGGCCGCCGCCGCCCGCACCCCCTCGCCGCTCGTCGCCGCGTCCGACCTAGGAGCCTACTTCGACCATGCTTGAAAATCGCGTCTACATCGTCACCGGCGGAGCTACCGGCATCGGAGCCGGCATCGCGGCCGTCCTCCGCGGCTACGGAGCCCAAGTCGAAATCTTCCAGCCGGAAACCTGCGACGTCCGCGACCCCGTCCAGGTTGACCTCGAAACCGCCAAGGTCCTCGACCGTTGCGGCCGCCTCGATGGCCTCGTCAACAACGCCGGCCTCACCGGCCCCATTGCACTCGCCCCGTTCCTCACCGTCGACCCCGCCAAAATAGAGGACATCCTCGCCACGAATCTGAAGGGTCCCATCTACTGCTCGCAGTCCTTCGCCCGCCGCGCCGTCGAACGCGGCCAACCCGGCGCCATCGTTCATATCGCCAGTGTCGGGGCCTTCGCCGCCCAGGAAAACGCCAGCATCTACTGCGCCTCGAAAGCCGCCCTAGTCGCACTGACGCAAGCGATGGCCCTCGAACTCGCCCACCACCAGATCCGCGTCAACGCCGTCGCCCCCGGCGATATTCTAACGCCCGCGAACGCGCAGATCGCCCCCTGCCGCTACCCTCGGTCAACCCCTGCGGGACGCCGAGGCACCCCACGGGAGATCGGCGAAGCCGTCGCGTTCCTGCTCAGCGACAACTCGTCTTTCACCACCGGCGCCACCCTCACCGTCGACGGCGGTCTGCTCACTTACTAACTCCCATGCAATTCATCGACTCCGATTTCCAATTCCCCATCAGCTCCGCCGTCGTCCACAGCGGCCGCGTTTTCGAAGCCGTCGTCACCGGCATCCCCGACGGCGAACGCCATCCCGTACCCGGCGGCGCCGCCGCCGAAATGCGCGAAATCTTTCGCCAGCTCGATACGTTCCTCACCGCAGCCGGCGTCGACCGCTTCGCCGTTTGCACCGCCCGCCTCTACCTCCAGGACGTCCTGGCCGACATCCCCGCCGTCAACCTCGCCTGGAAAGAGTACTTCGGCGAACATCCTGTCGTCCGTCGCGCTTACGGCGTCCAACTCCAAGCCGGCATGCGCGTCGAAGCCGCCTTCACCGCCGAGCTCGCGTGATCTCCCTCCCCTGGAAAACGGTGCTCCTGTTGGCTTCGGCCGCGGCGCTCAACTACGCCGACCGCACCTCGCTCTCGGCCGTCTTCCCGTTGCTCCAGGCCGAACTCGCCCTCAGCGATCTGCAACTGGCCGCCATCGGAACCCTCTTCCTGTGGAGTTACGCCTTTGGCTCTCCCTTCGCCGGCTTCCTCGCTGACCGCCTCCCGCGCAATCGAGTCATCGTCTGGAGCCTGCTCGCCTGGAGCCTCGTCACCATCCTCACCGGCTTCGCCCGCACCGCCAACGAGCTACTCGCCACGCGGGTCCTGCTCGGCCTCGCCGAATGCTTTTACCTCCCTGCCGCCGTCGCCCTGATCGCCGAACATCATCCCTCCGCCAGCCGAGGCCGAGCCCTCGCCGTTCATCTGTGCGGCCTCAACGCGGGCCTCGTTGGCGGTGGGGCACTGGCCGGCTACCTCGGCGAAAACTATGGCTGGCGCATCGGCCTCTTTGTCCTCGGCGGTCTCGGCATCCTGCTCTCGGTCATCTGCTCTGCCCTGTTGCAGGAAGCCCCCCGCGGCGACGCCCCTCGCCCCGCCCTCGGCCCCGTCGGCGCGCAGATCCGGGCGGTGCTACGAAAACGAGGGTACGTGCTACTGTCTCTCCAGGCCATGCTCATCTCCGTCGGCACCTGGATGTTCTTCAACTGGATGCCGCTCTACTTCCGCGAATCCTTCGGCCTCAGCCTCGCCGTCGCCGGCTTCTCCGGCACAGCCGTCCTCCAACTCTCCGCCGTCCTCGGAGCGCTCGTTGGCGGCACGCTCTCCGACCAGGCCGCCAAGCGAACTCCCGACGGCCGCTACCGGCTGATGACGACCTGCTACCTCCTTTGCGCCCCCTGCCTCTTCATGTTCCTCTCCGGCGGCGGCATGTTCGTCATCAGCGTCGCCGTCATCGTCTTCTCCTTCCTCCGCGCGGTCGCCACCGCCAACGAAACGCCCGCCGTCTGCGATCTCATCGACGAACGCGACCGCTCCACCGCGCAAAGTCTGATGAACATGCTGAACACGATCGCCGGAGGCACCGGCGTTTTCGTCGCCGGCGCGCTGAAGGCGGATTGGGGACTGAACGGCGTCTTTGCCGGCGTTGGTCTTCTGGTTTTCTTCGCCGCTGGCCTCGTCTGGCTTGCCCGTCGCGCCGAGTTCCCCGCCTGATGCTCTGGCCGCCACTTTTCCGCGTATTCTGGTAAGGGCATTTCCCAACTGGCCATGACTATCCAATTTCGACTCGGCGGGAAGGCAATCTACATCACCAACGCTCCTCCCCGTGGCACAGGCGGAGACCTGCGAACGCAAAGCGTGTCCCCCTCCGATCTCAACAAGCTACGCCAACTGCTCGCCGCTGAAATCGGTAAAGCCGCTGGCAACCTGACCGATGCCAAAGTCCTCGAAATGGTTTCGCAGCGCGTCGAGGCTGGACAGTGGAGCCAGGTCGTGCTGGGCTCGGCGGAACTCCTCGGCGGGTCGGCCGCTGCCAAAACAGCCGAGACGGCCGATCAAGCCGCCAACGCCGCATCGAGCAAGAAGGGCTCCTCCGGGCTGGATTCCGCCTCCGACAAAAACACCTGGGTCGAAATCGAACTCATCGACCAGGATTGCCACCCCCTCCGCGGTGTCCGTGTCGAAGTCACCCTGCCCGATGGCAAAGTCATGCCTGGCAACCTCTCCGACGAAGGCGTCTTCCGTGTCAACAACATCGACATCGGCAGCAGCAAAGTCACCTTCCCCGATCTCGACGGCCGCGAGTGGAGCCGCTCCGGCAAAATCGCCGAGGGTAAAAGCGTCCCAGGCTTTACCGCTGTCCCCAAACTCGGCATGGGTGCCTACACCGTCAAGCAGGGCGACTATATCGCCAGCCTCGCCTACGACGCCGGCTTCCTCTCCTGGAAAACCGTCTGGGAAGACGCCAAGAACGCGAGTCTCCGCGAGAAGCGAAATCCCAACGTCCTGTTCCCCAGCGACGTGGTACAAATCCCGGCCCGTCAGAAGAAAGTCGAAGACGCCCCGCCCACCGAACGAACCACCTTCCAAACCATCGGCGACCCCGTCACCGTTAAACTCGTCGTCCTCTCCTGGGACGGCACCCCCCTCTCCAGCGCCGACGTCCAGTTCAAACTCGGCGCAGCCGAAAGCATGAAAACAGCCGAGGACGGCAGCGCCAAAAAGAACATCGACCCTACCGGCGCCAAAGAAGGCGACCTGCTCGTCAAGGGCTTCTCCCTGCCGCTCAAACTAGGCCACCTCGACCCCGCCGAAGAGTTCAGCGGCCAGGTCTGGCGCCTCAACAATCTCGGCTATCGCGCCGGCAGCCCCGCGAGCAAGGAAGACGACGCCTTCCGCAGCGCCGTCGAAGAGTTCCAGTGCGACAACACCGTCTCCGTCTCGGGCATCTGCGATGGCGCCACCCAGGACAAACTACGCACCGTTCACGGCAGCTAACTACCCCGGCGTATCTTTGTATTTCGCCTGCAGCGCCGCCAGCCGCACCTTCAGATTCGCAATAATCTTCTGGTAGCCCGGCTCGCTATACGCGTTCTTCATCTCGCGCGGATCCTTCTCCAAATCGAAGAACTCCCACTCGGGCGGCGTATCCTGATCCACCGCGCCGGCCGAGCCCAACGCCTTGCCATAGTAATAAATCAGTTTGTACCGATGCGTACGAATCCCGTAGTTAGCCGTCACGCTATGCCCCCCACCCAGGTGCATCCAATACCGGTAATACATCTCCTGCCGCCAATCCTTCGGCGTCCTGCCTTGCAGCAGAGGCTTTAAGCTAACCCCCTGCATATCGGCCGGCACCGCGGCCCCCGCCGCATCCAAAAACGTCGGCGCAAAGTCCAGGTTCAACGCCATGTCTTTGTTCACGCTGCCCGGCTTGATCTGTCCCGGCCAACGCACGAGCAACGGCGTACGCAAGCACTCTTCATACATGAACCGCTTATCGAACCACCCATGATCCCCCAGGAAAAAGCCCTGATCGGAGTTATAAATCACAATCGTGTTATCGGTGATACCTTCCTGGTCCAGATAGTCCAACACCCGGCCCACGTTATCGTCCACCGACTGCACACACCGTAAGTAGTCTTTGATATAGACCTGATAAGCCCACTTACGCAGCGCATTGCCTTCCAACCCCGCCGGCGGATCCATCTTCAAATCAGTCTTCGTATTGTCCTGCCCCACCCGCATCCGCGACCGCTCCGCCGCCCCGGCCCGGCCCTTGTGCTCATCGTAAAGGTTATCCGGCTCCGGAATCTCGACGTCCTTAAACAGGTCTTTATATTTAGCCGACGGCGTCCACTCCCGATGCGGCGCCTTATGATGGCACATTACGAAAAACGGCTTCGTCCGGTCGCGTTTCCTCAGCCAATCCAACGTGAAGTCGCCGATCAGATCCGTGCAATAACCGTCGTACTTCTTCCGCGTCCCGTCCATCTCGAGGAACACCGGATTGTTGTAAAGTCCCTGCCCCGGCAGGATCCGCCAATAGTCAAAACCGGTCGGATTCGTCACCAAATGCCACTTGCCCACCATCGCTGTCTGATACCCCGCCGCCTGTAAGTACTTCGCGACATTCGGCGCTTTGGGGTCGATCCGATCCGACAATGTCTTGATTCCGGACAAATGCGAATAAAGCCCCGTCATGATCACACCCCGGCTCGGCGTACAAATCGAATTCGTCACGAAGCAGTTGGCAAATCGCATTCCGCCCGTAGCCAGCCGATCAATATTCGGCGTCTTGTTGATCTTGCTGCCGTAGGCGCTGATCGCGTGCGCGGCATGATCGTCCGACATGATGAAAATGATGTTCGGACGCTTCTTCGGAGTCTGCGCCACGAGCACGGCACTACCGATTACGGGAAAGAGTTGGCGACGGGTTAACACTCCGAGTAGCGTATCAGAACGCCGCACTCGGTAGAATAGAAAGGATGATCCCCCGGAGACTTGTAGGATTGGTTGGCTGGCGCGGCATGGTTGGGTCCGTTTTGATGGACCGCATGACCGCCGAAGGCGATTTCGACCTCATCGAACCGCTGTTCTTCAGCACGAGCAACGCCGGCGGCCCGGCCCCGACCCAGGCCCAAAACGAACCCACCCTCCAAGACGCCTTCGACCTCGCAGCCCTCTCCCGCTGCGAAATCATCATCACCACCCAAGGCGGCGACTACACCGCCTCCGTCTACCCCAAACTCCGCGCCGCCGGCTGGGCCGGCCACTGGATCGACGCCGCTTCCACCCTCCGCATGGCCGACGACGCCGTTATCATCCTCGACCCCGTCAACCGCCCCGTCATCGACGCCGCCCTCGCCCACGGCGGAACGAATTGGATCGGCGGCAACTGCACCGTCAGTTGCATGTTGATGGCCGTCGGTGCGCTCTACAAAGCCGGCCTCGTCGAATGGATGAGCACGCAGACTTACCAAGCCGCTTCCGGCGGCGGCGCGCAACACATGCGCGAACTCCTCACCCAATACGGCTCCCTCTACGCCGAAGTCCAGGACCTCCTCGCCGACCCCAAAAGCGCCATCCTCGAAATCGATCGCCGCGTCGCCGCTCGCCAACGCGCGATGTCCCCGACCGAAACCGCCAACTTCGGCGTCCCCCTTGGCGGCTCGCTCATCCCCTGGATCGACAAAGATCTCGGTGACGGCATGTCGAAAGAAGAATGGAAAGGCGGCGCGGAAACCAACAAAATCCTCGGCATCGCCCCCGGCTCGGTGCCCGTAGACGGCTTCTGTGTCCGCGTCGGTGCCATGCGTTGCCACAGCCAAGCCCTCACGTTCAAGCTCAAAAAGAACGTCCCCCTCGCCGACATTGAAGCCCTTATCGCCGCCGACAACGAGTGGGTCAAAGTGATCCCCAACATCCGGGAAGCCAGCATGCACGAGCTCACCCCCGTCGCCGTCACCGGCAGCATGAATATCCCCGTCGGCCGTCTCCGGAAGCTCGCCATGGGATCCGAATATCTAGGCGCCTTCACGATCGGCGACCAACTTCTCTGGGGTGCCGCCGAACCCCTGCGCCGCATGTTACGCATCCTGCTCGAAGCCTAGCATTGGAGTAAACTTTGGGAACACGATGTTCAAAGAGTCAATCGTTGTCCTCCTCTGCGCCGCCAGTTCAGTCGTCGCCGCGCCCACACCCGGCGCAACTGTCTATCAAACCCGTTGCGCCTCCTGCCATGACCCCCTCCACCCCCGCGTACCACCCCGCGCCGCCCTGCAAAAACTCTCCCGTCCCCAAATCCTCCGCTCGCTCTATTTCGGCGTCATGGCTAACATCGCCCGCACCCTTACGACCCCAGAAAAAGAGGCCGTAGCCGAATACCTCGGCCGCCCCGGTAGCGACGCCCCGCCCCTGCCCAACGCCCTCTGCACCTCCTCCACCCCGGCCACCAAGCTCACCGGCAACTGGAACGGCTGGAGCCCCACCTCCTCCCAAGCCCGCTACCAACCCGCCGGTCTCAGCCTCACCCAAACCCGCAACCTCAAGCTCAAATGGGCCTTCGGCTTCGATGGCGACGTCACCGCCTTCGGCTCGCCCACCCTCATCGACGGCCGCCTCTATATCGGCAGCGCCGCCGGCGTCGTCTATGCCTTAAACGCCAAAACCGGTTGCCTCCACTGGACCTTCTCCGCCAATGGCCCCGTCCGCGCCGCCCCCCTCGCCGTCGGCCAAACGCTCCTCTTCGGCGACCAAAGCGGCTGGTTCTACGCCCTCGATGCAAAGTCCGGCCTACTCCGCTGGAAGCGCCGCGTCGACGACCACGAAGCCGCCCGCCTCACCGGCTCTGCCGTCGCGAAGGATGGCGTCGTCTTCGTGCCCGTCGCCTCCTGGGAAGAAGGCCTCGCCCTCAACCCGAATTACGCATGCTGCACCTTTCGCGGCAGCCTCGTTGCCCTCCGCGTCGCCGACGGCTCCGTCGTCTGGAAAACCTACCTCGTCCCTCCAGCCGCTAAACACGGCGTCAACAGCGCCGGGGCTGACCGTCTCGGCCCCTCCGGCGCAGGCATCTGGTCTGCCCCCACCGTCGACTCCAAACGCGGCCTCCTCTACGTCACCACCGGCGATAACTACTCCTCGCCCGCCACCCTCACGAGCGACGCGATCGTCGCCCTCAATATCAAGTCCGGCCAAATCGTCTGGACCCGCCAGACCACCGCCAACGACGTGTATACCAGTGCCTGCGCCAACAAAGGCCCTAACTGCCCCACCGAAAACGGACCCGACTTCGACTTCGGTGCCTCCGCCATCCTCGTCACGACCGCCGGCGGTCGCGACATCCTTCTTGCTGGCCAAAAATCCGGCATCGTTTACGCCCTCGACCCCGCCCACAAAGGCGAAATCCTCTGGGATGCCCGCGTCGGCAAGGGCGGCGTCCTCGGCGGTGTCCAATGGGGCATGGCCAGCGACGGGGAGCAGTTGTACGCCGCCGTCTCTGACGTCGTCCGCAAGACGCGAGCCTCCACCGCCCCCGACGACGTCAAGACCGTCTCTGTCGATGCCTCCGAAGGCGGCGGCCTCACGGCCCTCCGCATCACCGACGGAAAAAAGAACTGGTACGCCCCCAGTGTCCCTTGCCCACCCGCTAAACCCGGCTGCAGCCCCGCCCAGTCCGCCGCCGTCACCGCCGCTCCCGGGGCCGTTTTCTCCGGCGCCTTCGACGGCCACCTCCGAGCGTTCGCTGCCGAAGACGGCAGCATCATCTGGGACTTCGATACCGCCCGAGCTTTCGCAACTGTCAACGGAGTCACCGCCAAAGGCGGCTCCATGGACGGCCCCGGACCCGTCATCGCCGCCGGCATGCTCTTCGTGAATTCCGGCTACTCTCGCTTCGGCGGCATGCCCGGCAACGTCCTCCTCGCCTTCTCCTCCGAGCCATAAACCATGAAACGACGCCATATCATCGGAACCCTCGCCGCCGCTACCGCCCTCGAAGCCGCCCCCTCCATCCGCGACCGCTTTCTCGGCGTCTGGAGGCTCATCCGCTGCGAAAGCCGCTACAAAGACGGCCGCACCGAATACCCCTATGGCGAAAAGCCCGTCGGCCGCATCACCTACGACAAGGCCGGCCGTATGTCCGCCCAGCTCATGCGCCCCGGCCGCCCCGCGGGCAAGGTTCCTTCCGGCGTCGGCCTCGTCGTCGGCAACGCGACCACCGACGAAATCCGCGAAGCCGTCGACGGCTTCGCCTCGTACTTCGGCACCTTCGACATCGACGAAAAAACGAAGACCGTCACCCATCACGTCCAAGGCTGCCTGGTCCCCAGCTGGGTCGGCACCGACCTAAAACGCACCTATCAATTCACCGCCAATCGACTCACGCTCACCGCCACCACCACCGCCACCCGCGAATTAGTTTGGGAACGCGAAAAAGACTAACGATGAAACTACTTTCCGCCCTCCTCTTCCTCCCGCTGCTCACCGCCCAGTCCGTTCCCAGCTTCGACCTCGTCATCGCCGGAGGCCGCGTCATGGACCCCGAATCCGGCCTCGACGCCGTCCGCCACATCGGCATCACCGCCGGTAAAATCGTCGCCATCTCCGCCCAGCCCCTCTCCGGCAAGACCACCCTTAAAGCCACCGGTCGCGTCGTCGCCCCAGGCTTCATTGACCTCCACGCCCACGGCCAAACCAACCAAGCCAACGAGTACCAAGCCCATGACGGCGTCACCACCGCCCTCGAACTCGAAGTCGGCGTTCCCTCCGTCGGCGCGTTCCTCCGCTCCCGCGAAAACAACGCGATCTTGAACTTCGGCGCCACAGCCTCCCACGGTGCCATGCGGACCATGTCCATGACCGAGTTCGCCGCCGAGGCCAAGTCGTGGCACGACAGCCCGAACCGTTGGAGCGAAATTTCCATGAAGGGCCGCTACAAGCCGCTCGCCGCCGCCGAAGAGTACTCGCTGCTCGCAGCGAACATGGAACGTGGCCTCCGCGAAGGTGGTCTCGGCCTCGGCGTCGCCCATCAGTATTACCCCGGTGCCACCCGCGAAGAGATCTTCCGCGTCTTCCAAATGGCCCAGCGCTGGAAGGTGCCCATTTACACGCATGTCCGTTCCATGGGCCCGGAGGCGATGCAAGAAGTCATCGCCAACGCCGCCGCCACCGGTGTTGCCCTGCACATCGTACACGTCAACAGCATGAGCCTCGGTTCTCTGCCCTTCGTCCTCGACCTCATCGAATCCGTCCGCAAGCAGGGCCTCGATATTACGACCGAGGCTTATCCCTACACCGCCGCCTCGACGTTCCTTGAATCCACCATCTTCGACGACGGCTGGCAAGAGCGTCTCGGCATATCTTACGGCGAAATCCAATGGGTGAAGACCGGAGAGCGCCTGACCAAGGAGACGTTCGATCTGAACCGAAAGGCCGGCGGAGCGGTGATCATGCATCTGATGAAGCCGGAGTGGATCCGCCGCGCGATGGTCTCGCCGTTTGTGATGGTGGCCTCTGACGGAATGCCGTACGCGCCCGGAGCCCATCCCCGCAGCGCCGGAACGTTTACGCGAGTCCTGGGCCTTTATGTCCGAGAGCAGAAGGTACTGCCGTTGATGGATGCCTTGGCGAAGATGACGATCATGCCTGCCCGCCGCCTCGAACCCATCGCCCCGCAACTGAAGAACAAAGGAAGGATCCGCCTCGGAGCCGACGCCGACATCACCGTCTTCGACCCCGCCCGCGTCATCGACACGGCAACGTTCGAAAAGGGGCTCAGCTTCTCCGCCGGCATCGACCACGTCCTAGTCAACGGAGTCGCGGTAGTGCGAGAGGGCAAAACCGTCCCCAACACCTTCCCCGGTAGAGCCGTCCTCGGCAACTACGCCAATCGCCCCTGACCATCGCCCTATTACTTACCGTGCGTGCCGCACCACGCGGCTTTGCTCGACTGCATCTCGGCGATAACCGACGTCCCAATATTCCTCGCCGCTGAACGGGGCTGAAGAAAACGACGATACTCTCAACAGAGTTAGCACGCGCAAGAAGACATGGTTGTTGTGTTTTTGTGTTTTTATGCATTGCTGCTCTACCGATTTACAGGGTAGCGACAGGAAAGCCTATTCTCGCCAGCACCCCGGGCGATTGGGACGGTGCCTGCGGCGACTGGTATATCAAGACGACTCGACTTGCCGTGTGGAATCCGATTCGCGATCAAACCCCTGAACGAGCGGCGGAGTCATTTCTCCAGGAATTGCGCGCGAACAATTGCGCGTCCGGTATTGAATTGTGCGAATCGGCGCTGCCGAACCGACGGGTCTCCCAGTGGAAACTGGTTTATCGCGGGGACGGCTCTAATAACGTCACTCTATATTTTCGGCCCACAAAGGATGGCTGAAATTCCGAGTTTGAGCTTTCAGGCATAGGAGCAACCACAACCGAAAACCGTGGAAGTGGATGGGAGATAGGCGGGTACGACTCGTACTTTCAGAAAGCGGGGTACCCGGGTTCTTGAATAGTCTTTTGCGGCTGTCATGACGTGGCCAGCAGGTCCTAAACCAGTGTCTTCGAAACGACGCCGGGAAAACTCCAAACCTAAAGCTTGGCTCCCCGGAAGGGTGGGTTTCCGACCCGTTCCCTTGTAACGGAAATCGCGCTATGATTCCATGGCTAGTCTTAGCCCTGATACGAAACATGTCACGATCCTTACCCTTTTTTGCCATTACGCTTCTGGTATTCGTGCTCTTCCCTAAGCCGTCCGCAGCTCAATCTGACGTCACTCCGCCTCGGTTGGTTAGTTTCAGCATTAGCCCCACGACTGTTGATGTCTCCCGAGGTCCTGCCTGTATGGCCCGAAAACTCGATCTATCTGAAACAGCGGGAGATAATCCCTGGCGTCGTCGATAATGAGATGATCCGATGTCAAAGTGCCTGGACCCGTTCCGTTTTCTGCTGATCTCTCTGGCGGTCTGGATGAACCAGCAATGGCCGGCCTCACCCGCCCGATCAAGCCACGCAGTCATGACCGCAGCCACGCTGGCATCAGTCATGAACGGCTGGCGCGCCGGAGGTATGTGCCGTGTCCACGATTTTGGCGTCTCC
>Ga0114966_10000633_pt1 | contig 33727 bp, 27 predicted proteins | sample M_130207_XF_Meta_FD_87029 | JGI IMG/M metagenome (GOLD analysis project Ga0114966, IMG submission 87029) | Freshwater microbial communities from Lake Montjoie, Canada to study carbon cycling - M_130207_XF_MetaG | ecosystem: Environmental > Aquatic > Freshwater > Lake | place: Lake Montjoie... | reverse complement strand
GTTCCAATCAAATTGATTGACCTGATCGCCGGCTTCGTATGAGTTGTGATTGCCTTGCTTTGTTCGGCAGATCTCGCTGCCGCCCTCAATGAACGGAACGCCTTGGCTTACCAGAACAATACCTATCGCCAACTTCTGCATGGCGCGACGCGTCGCGGTGTCTGCATTCGGAGCGGCCCGAATGATCTTGTCGAGGAGCGAAAGGTTGTCATGTGCTGACGCGTAATTGATGGTCTCAGTAGGCGCGTTAGTGAAGTCATCAAGTGCACCCATAGCGCCAACCTTGATCGCGTTGGCGCTGGCATCAAGTTTGGTGTCTCGTTGACTGCTGCCGCTCGTCGTTCCACTTGCTTTGGTGCGTGTGTCGATCACTTCATGGATTGCGAATCCACCAACCGCTCCATCTGTGTCGCCGCGGATAGCGGTGCGTAAATTGTCATTAAATACACCTATTGGCAGACCTTTTTGGGCGCCCTTGCCGAAGCGCACCGGGCCGCCACCAGTCCATGGCTCGCCGTACAGCGTTGCATCAGGGCGAATGTTTTTCACGAGAGCACATATTGCGCGCACTGTTTCTTGGTTGTGTGTTCCAAGAAGATCAAATCGAAACCCGTCAACCTTGTATGACGTCAGCCAAAATGCAAGTGAATCCAAGATGTACTTCCGCACCATTGGTCGCTCGTCGGCAACACTGTTTCCACATCCAGCATCATTTGAATAGCGACCGTCCGGCGTAGTGCGAAAAAACCAATACGGGACGGTTGCATCAAATGGACTACCGGCACCACTTGACGATGTGTGGTTGTACGCGACATCCATGATCACGCGCAGATGCGCCGCATGGAGTTCTTCAATGGCGGTACGAAACTCCTGAATCGCTGCGAGTGGATTCACTTGATCGCTTGCATAGTTTGACTCTGGAACATTGAACAGTGCCGTCCAATACCCCCAGTTGTAAGCGTTGGGTGCAGCCGTGAAATCTTGTACTGGCATCAGGTGAATTGCTGTGATTCCCAATTCCTGAAGATGCGCGCGCCCCGTGCCGCGTCCATCGGCGGACTTGCCTGCATGTGAAAGACCACGGTAAGTGCCGCGCATATCCGACGCGCATGTCTCGTCCGCAATTGAGAAATCACGGACATGAACTTCGTACAGCACTTCGTCTGTAGCACGCGCAATCACTGGCAGTGGAGTGGTATCCCATCCGGCGGGCTTGGCGCGATCGAGATCAACAATCACCGAACGCGATGAATCCGCCGTTGCTGCAAATGCATGAATATCAGGGGCCGTTCGTGAATCACCGTAGTGGGTGAAGCGATATGAATAGCCCTTGCCATTCAAATCACCAGGAACCGTTGCTTCCCAGACCCCATGCGCGCGGCGAGCGAGTGAAATCGGCGCGCGTACGTCTGCGGCTTTGGGGTTGTCATTGATAAGGAGTTCCACCGTGCTTGAAACCGGTGACCAGGTCCGAAACACCGTGCGCTCTCTGGTGCAGCGCGCTCCGAGTTCCGCATCGAGCGCAACAAATGCAGTGTCATCAAGGATGCCGCGCGCGAACACACGGGTGTTGGAGCCAGCAGCCCCGCCAATTGTCAATGAAAGGTCGGCAATTTCGTCGTCGCCCACCGCGCGTGCTAGTTCGATGCGCGTCATGGCTCCTTCTGCTCCGGGTTCCTTGACTGCCTTTGCGGAAACAACGTTGATGGTCTTTTTGCTTGAAACAACGGAGATTGCTATTTGTTTCTGCTGCGTGGCATTAAGCGGCGCATTTGTCGCAAACATGATGATGTTGCGCGTGTCAAGAAATGCGGCACTCGCCCGAACGGTGCGGTCGATAGTTGGCGGAGTGGCATGAACCGTTGCATCATTTGATCGCAACCACACCTCGGTGACCAGACGGTCGTTCAAATCAACAAAGCGATCTGCGTCCGTGTCCTTTGCTTCCCACTCTCCCTTGCGAACGATGAACCCAACCCGCGGCGTCCGCGCCCGCAGTGGCATCACCGCATACTGGCCGAAATCGTCATTCCCATGAAATTCGAAACGCTCGCCGTTCTGCCCTACCACCCACGCCCAAAGATTCCATGCCTGGTAATCACCATCCATGCGCATGTAATGCACCACTAGGAGCTGAGCAGCACCAAACGTAGCGGGGTCGAAAGTTGAGGTGTGAGGTGCGCGAGTGGCTTGCGCTGAGGTCGCTGCCTGCGCCGGGATCACCGAGTCCACCAAGAGCCCCGCATGCGATACCTGCCCTGCGAGGCATAGGGGCAGGATCGCAAGAAGTAAGACGATGAACAGTGGCTGAATCCGGCGCATCACAAGACGATATGCGGACTTTGTCCGAAACCGCGCGGTGATTCGGCACTATGGTTCAGTGCATTCATGGTCATCGCTGCATCAATGGTCGCCACGCTCTCGGTGTTTGCCGTCGCCCCGCCGACTACGGCGGCGCCGCCGAGCACTGCTGCCGCCCTCCTTGCACAACGGGCTGCGAGTGCGCGCGACTCGTGGTGGAGTTGGAAGCCGCTTGCAGCACCAGCTCCACCAGAAGTTCGTGATGAAGCGTGGGTGCGCACTCCGATCGATCGCTTTGTACTTGCGCGACTTGAGGCCGCTGGTGTTGCGCGTGCACCTGAAGCTTCACGCGAAGTGTTGATTCGACGCGCGGCTTTTGATCTCACAGGCCTACCACCAACGCCGGAAGATGTACGTGCGTTCGTCGCTGATACTCGAACCAATGCGTGGGAGTTACTCATTGATCGACTACTAGCGAGCCCTGAGTACGGAGTGAAGTGGGCGCGACACTGGTTGGATTTGGTTCGCTACGCAGACACCAATGGATTTGAACGTGACAGCGAGAAGACCTCCGCATGGAAATACCGTGACTGGGTTGTAAATGCTTTCAATGATGACATGCCATATGACCGTTTCATCATGGAACAGCTTGCGGGCGACGAGATGCCCGACCGCGACTACTCCTCACTTCTAGCGACCGGCTACTACCGGCTTGGTATGTGGGACGATGAGGTTCCTGATCTTGCGCAAGCGATCGCCGATGACATGGACAGTATTGTGGATGTCACCGCCCGTACTTTCTTAGGTATTGGGCTCGGCTGCGCGCGCTGCCACGATCACAAGGGTGATCCAATTCCACAGGCCGATTACTACCGATTCGCAGCGTTCTTTGCGGGCGTTAAGCCATACAAGTCGAGCCCCTTCAACAGCATTGATGCCGAGAGCGTGCTGCGCATGGTGCGCACCGACTTTGGGCACGCCGATCCAGAGAAGGAGCACGCTGCTTATGTTGCAAAGCGTGCATCGCTACTCACGGAAATCACTGCTATTGAGCGCGGTGCGGAAGTGGGTGCAGATGCCGCTGGCGGTGCGTTTGTTGATCGTGCACCCGCCGAAGGGCTCGTAGCGCACCTTGCATTCGAGGATGAGAAATCGCGTACTGCAGTCAATTCTGCGCCTGGATCAACAATCGCTGCAGCGAGTGTTCGCGATGCTGGCTTCGGTGCCCCGGGACGAATTGGCAAGGCGTTCTCGTTTGATGCCGGTGATGATCGCGTGGACATCGATCGCCCTGTGCAAGAAAGTTTCACTACTAGTTTCTGGTTCCGCAGCACTGATATCGGTGGCGGAAGCGAGAGCGACCGACGTTGGTTCCTGGGCAAAGGCCTTGTTGACGGTGAGATTCCCGGCATTGTGCATGACTGGGGAATCAGTTTGGTTGGGCACGGATTCGTAAGCGCTGGCACTGGCGATCCTGAGACATTTGTGTCGAGTGGACCTGGAAACAATGACGGGCAATGGCACCATGTTGCCTTTACACGGGAGCGCCAGACGGGGCGCATTGCACTCTGGGTTGACGGAGTGCTCGAAAGCGAAGCAAAGGGGAGTACTGCCCGCCTCGACTCACCAAAGACCATCGCTATTGGTTCGTTGCATCCCGCAAACTCGCATCCATTCGCCGGAACTATTGACGAAGTGCGGTTCTACGATCGAGTTCTTACTGATGGCGAAATTCGCGCTATTGCAACCGGGCTCGCCCAAGAAGCTGATGCTGCCCGTGTACTTGCCGGTCACCCCGATGACGAAATCAGCCGTTGGCGGGAAATGCGAGGCCAACTCACAACCCTTCGTCCACCAAGTTGGGAGGGTGAGACAGTTCTTACCGTCCGCGAAGATCTAACGCCGCACGAAGTACACGTGATGACTCGCGGTAATCCACATTCGCCGGCTGCGCTTGTTGAGCCGGGCGTTCCACTCATTGCAGCGAGATTTGAGCCGAATTCACCTACGGAACGCCCATTCGGTGAGTCGAGTGGTCGGCGGTTAGCACTCGCAACATGGATCGCTGATGGACGGAATGCACTGGCGTTACGAACAATTGCAAATCGATTATGGCAACATCACTTTGGCATCGGTTTATGCCCAACTTCCAATGATCTTGGAAAGTTTGGCGAAGCGCCCACTGATCCAGCGCTCCTTGATTGGCTGGCTACGCAGGTTCCAGCAAACCGTGGAAGCCTCAAGCAGATGCATCGCATCATGATGAACAGCGCCGCATACCGGATGTCGAGCATTCCAACTGCAGATGCTTTGGCACACGACGCACCAAACGAATTGCTGTCACGATTTCGGATGCGACGGCTCGGCGCAGAAGAAATCCGTGACGCAATGCTGGCAAGCAACGGAACGCTGAGTTCTGTACACGGCGGCGCGGGTGTCAGGCCGCCGATGCCACCAGAAGTACTGGCCACCAGCAGTCGTCCTGATGAAGTGTGGCCAATGACAGACGAAAGTACTTGGACGCGTCGGACGCTCTACATTGAACTCAAACGTTCGCTACAGCACCCACTGCTTGCGGTATTTGACCAGGCGGATGTTGACGGGGCGTGCCCGGTGCGATTCAACACCGTGCAGCCAACCCAGGCGCTCAGTATGTTCAATGGTGCGCTGACGAATTCATTGGCGATGGACCTCGCGCGGCGCGTTATGCGAGAGCGTCCAGAAGGCCTGCGTTTGCAGCTTTCTTGGGCGCGGGAGCTCACTGCCGGACGGGTGCCGCTCGCACAAGATCTTGATGAATCAGAGGCGTTCATTGCAGAACTCCGCGAACGCGACGGCCTCACTGTCGAGCAGGCAATGCAGGCCTACTGCCTGGTTCTCTATAACCTGAATGATTTCCTGACGGTCGACTGATGAAAGGAACGAGTGATGTTTGATCTACCAGAAACACCGCGTAACACTTTCTGTGGAAACACTCGGCGTGAATTCTTCTGGGAGGCAGGCGGAGCATTCACAAGTGTCGCGCTTGCGAGCATGCTCGCACAAGATGGATTCTTGGCGCGCCAGGCCCTTGCGTTTGATGGTCAGACACCACTTCCAGTACCCAACCCGCTCACGCCAAAGGCTCCAAAGTTGCCGGGCACTGCTAAGAGCGTCATCTTTCTCTTTATGTACGGCGGGCCAAGTCACATTGACACGTTTGACTACAAGCCTGATCTCTTCAAATACGACGGCCAGACTATCGCCGTAAAGACGAAGGGGCGCGGTGGTGACAAGAGTGAGGGGCGCGTCGTTGGACCGAAATGGAAATTCAAACAGCGCGGACAGTGCGGCGCATGGGTGAGCAGCCTCTTTCCACACTTGGCGAGTTGTGTTGATGACATTGCGTTCGTAAAGAGCATGTACGCGGATAGCCCAATTCACGGCAGCGCGATGCTCATGATGAATAGTGGGAAGCTGCTCGGTGGCGCGCCCGCGCTCGGCAGTTGGGTGAACTACGGATTAGGCACCGTAAACCAGAATTTGCCAGGATTTGTGGTGATGCTTGACTCCACCGGCGGTCCAATCAGTGGTGCAAAGAACTGGAGTTCTGGCTACATGCCAGCGAGTTACCAGGGCACTGTCCTCCGCGGCGATGGGCCGCCAATCTTGGATCTTGCTAATCCGCCAGCGCGCAGTGACGATCTCCAGAGGCGCATGCTTGACCGCTTAAAGATGTGGAACACACGACACGAGCTTTCCCGACCAGGGAACCCTGATCTTGAAAGCAGAATTCAAAGTTACGAGTTGGCTTATCGCATGCAATCCACTGCTCCCGAGGCGGTGGAGTTAGCGAACGAAAGCGCCGCGACCAAGGAGCTCTACGGAATTGGTGAATCGCAAACCAATGAGTTTGGAAGCAAGTGCCTGCTGGCGCGCCGATTGGTTGAGCGTGGCGTTCGGTTTGTTCAGGTGTATTCCGGTGGTTCTCACAACGATGCGAACTGGGATGCGCATGGTGATCTCAAGAAGAACCATGACTATCACGCGGGTCGGACCGACAAGCCAATTGCTGCGCTACTCAAGGATCTCAAGCAACGCGGACTCCTTGATGAAACTCTGGTGATCTGGGGCGGTGAGTTTGGTCGTCAACCAACCGCGGAGTATGCGGAGGGCACTGGCCGGGACCACAATTCCTACGGCTTCACCATGTGGATGGCAGGCGGTGGCATCAAGGGCGGCGTCAGTATTGGCGAGACTGACGAGCTCGGATCGACTGGGGTGGGAGAGCGTTTCCACGTCAAGAACCTTCACGCCACCGTGCTGAGCCTGATGGGGCTCGATCCGAACTCGCTGACCTATTTCTATGCGGGTCTCGACCAGAAGTTGGTCGGTGTCGAAGGCGCCGAGCCGATCCGCGGCGTGATAGCGTGAACGGATCATGAAGACCCCCGACTTCAGACTTGATGGACGCGTGGCGCTCATTACTGGTGCATCGCGCGGACTTGGCAAGGCTATGGCTTTCGCGATGGGGGCCGCGGGTGCCAAGGTCGCCATCAACTACGCGCGTTCACAAGAAACTGCTGAGCAAACCTTCGCAGAATATTGCGCTGCGGGATATGAAGGAATGCTGGTGCGTGCAGATGTCACCGACGAAGCGGAAGTAGGTCGCATGGTTGGCGAGATTGAAGCAGTATTGGGAAATGTGGATATTGCGGTCATCAATGCCACTCCCGACCAACCACTCAGGCCAATCGAACAATATGACTGGGCGTTCTATCAGCAGATGCTCGACTTCTTCGTAAAGAGCCCATACCTCATCACTCGCCGCATCCTGCCTCATATGAAGCATTCGCACCACGGGCGAATCATCAACATCACGAGCGAAGTGTTTCGGCAAGGGGTGAGCCCATTCAGCGCATATGTAGCCGCAAAGGGAGCGCAAATTGGCTGGAGTCGCTCAATGGCGCGCGAGTTGGCTCCTTGGCAGATCACCGTCAACATGGTTGCTCCTGGTTGGATTCCCGTTGAACGCCACGCGAACGACCCCGCTGAAATAAAAGAGGGTTATCGCAAGGGCATACCAATGGGTCACTTTGGCGTCCCGTCAGATGTTGGCGGCGCCGTTACATTCCTTGCTTCCGAAGCCGCGTCATTTATTACTGGTGTCGAAATTCCAGTCAACGGTGGTGTCACTGTTTGGTAATTCCTAACGCGACGCCGCATCAGAGAGAACACATGAATCGAAAGCTTATTTCCATCGTCACACTGGCAGCCCTTGGCATGGGCTTGGTCGCCGCCGCACCACACGCTGACTTGGTCGCAGCGCAAAAAGCGCGCATCGCGGAACTGAGGAAGTCACCGAACGCCAAGCCGCGCTTGGCGTTTGTCTCAAACGGTGTTGCGGACTTTTGGACCATCGCAAAGGCTGGCGCTCTTGCCGCTGGTAAGGAATTCGAATGTGAGGTCACTGTCCAATTCCCGGGCGGGGGATTGAGTGATCAGAAGCGCATGTTGGAAGACTTAGTGACGCGCGGCATTGATGGCGTTTCTGTGAGTGCCATTGATCCAACCAACCAATTGGAAATTTTGAGCCTTGTAGCGGAGAAGTCGTTACTCATCACCAACGACTCTGATGCACCGAAGGCGCCGCGGCTGTGCTATATCGGCATGGACAACTACGACGCCGGTGTCATGTGCGGCAAGCTTGCGCGAGAAGGATGCCCGAGCGGCGAAGTGGCGATCTTCATTGGGCGCCTTGAACAAGACAACGCCAAACGGCGCCGGCAAGGCTTTATTGATGGCCTGCTTGGTCGCGCCCCAGACGCGACGCGTTATGACGAGCCAGCCAAGGTGATTACCGAGGCGGGGTACACCATTGTTGGCACATGGACCGATTCATTCGACCGCGCTAAGGCCAAGGCGAACATTGAAGATGTCATGATCAAGCACCCAAAGCTTGCGCTCATGACCGGGCTCTTTGAATACAACTCCACACTTGCCGTGGAAGTGCTCAAACAGACCGGAAAAGTTGGTGTTGTGAAGTTGGCGGCTTTCGATGAGGGCGCTGATGTCATCACCGGAATCAAGGAAGGGTTTGTTCTTGGAACCGTTGTGCAGGATCCGTATGGTTACGGATTCGAAAGCATTAAGGTCCTGAGCGCCCTGAATAAGGGCGACATGTCCATGATTCCCGCAAATGGCATCATCAGCATTTCCGCCAAGGTGATTCGCAAAGACAATGCCGAAAGTTTCTGGCTGGACTTGAAGGCAAAGATCAAGGCTGGCAAGGAAGCCCCCGCGAAGCCGTAATGCAAGCATTTACAGCCGCATGACGAATACACACCAGGAACTTCTGCGCTGCAGCGGCCTTGGTCGTCGCTACGCGGGGGTCCCTGCGCTTTCTGGCATTGATCTCTCCATACGCGGCGGCGAGGTGTTGGCGATTGTTGGCGAAAATGGCGCCGGCAAGAGCACACTTCTCAAGATGCTCTCGGGAGTGATTGCGCCGAGTGATGGCGACATTTCTGTGGCTGATGCCGATGGCGTACTTCGCGCCGTGCAACTTTCATCCGTACGAGACGCAACCCGGGCGGGTATCGCACTTGTTCATCAAGAGTTGAATCTTGCTGAAAATTTGGACATCGCTGGTTCAATTTTCCTCGGGCGCGAACCTGCGCGCTTTGGATTTCTTGATCTCCATTCCATGCAGGCAAGCGCACGTGGTTGGCTGGCGCGTGTGGGACTTGATCTTGATCCAACAACACCGTGCGGAGCACTGGCAATCGCCCAACGCCAGTTGGTTGAGGTTGCAAAGGCGCTTTCCTGCAACGCGCGCATTCTGATACTTGATGAGCCAACCTCGAGCCTGAGCGCAAGAGAGGCTGATCGAATGCTAGAAATCATGTCGGAATTGCGCGCCCAAGGCAAAGCCGTAGTGTTTGTCTCACATCACCTTGATGAGGTATTGCGCATAGCAGATAGAGTAATTGTGCTTCGCGATGGGCACTGCACGGGCGTCCTCGAGCGCGGCGCATACGACCGCGATTCGATTGAACGACTCATGGTCGGCCGTAGTATCGAACCAACTGAGCAACGCGCCGCCCGTGACAGTGCGAGTGTTCGACTGCGTGTCTCGGGACTGACAAGCGCCCACCGGCGCGCGCATCCAGTGTCGTTCGTAGTAAAAACTGGCGAAATTGTTGGTCTCGCTGGACTTGTCGGTGCTGGACGAACCGAGGTCCTCGAAGCGATCGCCGCAATTACTCCCCACGGCGGACAGGTGCACCTTGATGATGTTGAACTGCGAGGCAACACCGCGGCGCGAGTGCGGCGCGGTGTTGCCATTGTTCCCGAAGACCGCGCGCGGAACGGGATCTTTGCGGCCAGTCATGTCGCCATGAATATGTCGCTCGCATGGGTTGATCAAAACAGTCGTGTTCGTACTGTGGACACCTCCGCAGAACGTGGTGTCGTTGGAAAGTTGATGGAGCGCATGCAACTACGTCCCGCTGAGCCAGATCGGTTGCTGCACACGCTTTCGGGTGGGAACCAGCAGAAGTCTGTCATTGGTAGATGGATAGCCGTCAGCCCCGCACTACTGCTGCTTGACGAACCAACGCGTGGTGTCGATGTTGCCGCCCGTGCAGAAATTCACGCAGAAATTCGCCGACTTGCCGATTCTGGAACTTCTGTGCTCTTTGCGTCAAGTGATTTGGAAGAGGTGCTCATGCTTGCTGACCGAGTGATAGTTATGCACGAAGGAAGCATTGCGGGCGAGTTCACCGTGCAGGAAGTTGATGAAGTTGCCATCATGCACTTGGCGACAGGTGGCGCACCCACTGGATCGCGGACACAAACGGCGGCACGTGGTAAAGAGCATCGTCGTGGGACAAAATTATGAAGAAGAATCTTGGCATCCTTGGAATCTTCTTAGTGGTCTGTGTGGTCGCATCTGTGTTCGGTCAGAATTTTTTGACTGGCTACAACCTGATGAATCTCACACAGCGCACTTCGCTCTTTGCGATCATTTCGCTCGGCGCTGGGTTAGTAATTGTCACCGGCGGCATTGATCTTTCGATTGGCTCTGTAGTGTGCCTTGCCGGAATCACCACGCCGTGGCTGTTGGTCGAGCACGGATGGTCACCATGGGTGGTCATCCCCTTGGTGCTCGCTGGAAGCGCGCTCATTGGCCTCTTTCATGGTGTACTGATTACACGCTTGCGACTGCAGCCATTTCTAGTGACTCTATGCGGACTGCTTCTCTATCGCGGAATTGCGCGATGGATGACGAGCGACCAATCCCAAGGATTTCAGGGTGAATTCGCAGGCGTACGGTCGATTGCACTCGCCAAGTTTCCAATTCCACTAGTAGAGAATTACCAGATTCCGGCGACCGTGATACCCCTCGTTGTACTAGCGATAGTGATCGGGGTGTTTCTTCACCGCACGGTCTGGGGACGCTGGTTGCTTGCTACCGGCCGCAACGAAAGTGCTGCGCGCTACTCAGGTGTTCCAACCGCGTGGCTCATCACCATGGCATATGTGGCGTGCAGCCTGTTGTCTGGATTTGGTGGAATGCTCTTCATCTTTGACATCGGAAGTGCGCAGCCTTCAGATTTCGGAAATTTCTATGAGCTCTACGCGATCGCCGCAGCTGTTCTTGGTGGATGCAGCCTGCGTGGCGGAGAGGCCAGCGTGTTTGGCATCATCCTTGGTGCCGCAACACTGCAAGTGTTACGGACAGCAATCATCTTGCTTGGCTTGAGTTCACAACTTGAATTTGCGGTCATAGGCGCGGTGCTTCTCATCGGCGTGACAGCTGATGAACTCGTTCGCCGCTTCTCGGTTCGACGCATTGAACGCAAACAAACCTAAGGATCATTACTATGAATACGACCATTCCAACGATCGCTCCATTTGCTGCATCACTCTCAATTGCGGTATGCATGTTTGCGTTTGCGACGCCCGGTTGCACTGGCGGCCCGCATACGGGGTCGATCACCAGTAAAGATTGGGGCACTGTTGATGGGAAGCCCGTACACCTCTGGACACTCACCAACTCCAAGGGAATGGTTGCGGATGTCACAGATTACGGCACCATCATCGTGGCGCTCAAGGCGCTTGATCGCGAAGGAAAGCCGGTTGATGTAGTGCTTGGGCGCCCGAGTGCTGCCGACTACGTGGCACGCACGCAGTACTTTGGATGCACCGCCGGGCGCTGCGCGAATCGAATTGCTGCTGGCAGGTTCAGTATCGATGGAAACCCGTACGTCCTTGCTACCAACAACGGACCGAATCATTTACACGGCGGAACGAAAGGATTCGACAAGGTCATTTGGTCCGGCAGTGCAGCAATGACTACGGATGGTCCATCGATCACCTTCACTTACCGTAGCAACGATGGCGAAGAGGGCTACCCAGGAAATGTTGATGCAACGGTGATCTACACGCTGACGAATGCCAACGAATTGCGTGTGCGCATGTCAGCCACGACTGACAAGCCAACCGTGGTCAACTTGGCTCATCACACTTACTGGAACCTGAGTGGACAGGGCTCCGGTTCAATCCTTGACAATGAATTGATGATTGACGCTGATCGGTACACACCGGTGGACGGAACATTGATCACAACTGGCGAAATCAAGCCCGTGGCCGGAACGCCACTTGATTTTCGCACCTCGAAAGTTGTTGGTAAGGACTTTGCACAGTTGCCAGCGACAAAGGACGATCCCGGTGGCTACGACCACAACTTCGTTGTCAATGGTCAGGTTGGAAGTCTGCGGACGTGTGCCGTCCTGCGCAGTCCAAAGACCGGCATCACAATGACCGTGGCGAGCGACCAACCGGGAATCCAGTTCTACTCCGGCAACTTTCTTGACGGCGTCCCGGGTAAAGACGGGACTGTCTACGCCAAGAACGATGGCCTCTGTTTGGAAACCCAAGCGTTCCCCGACAGCATCAATAAGCAGGGCAAAGACGGTTGGCCCGATGTGGTGCTACGTCCTGGCAAGGTCTACAAGCATGAAATGGTGCACACTTTCACCGTGAAGTGATTGGGAGTGGTGCTGAATTTGATTCATCAACCAAGCGGACGTGCTCGATAGCGTTGCCAAGTATCTGACCGTGGTCACTGTTACCGCCAAATGCCCTTCACTGGTGTTCCAAGAAATCCCGGTAGTGCATTCGCGTCCATTGGAATATTGCCGGTTTCCGCCGCAAGGTCTTGACCATCTTCCGACAGAGTAAATCGCAAGAACTCGATTGTGGCTTCTGGAATATGTTGTGCGTCCGTTGCGACAAACACCAAATTGAGCGTCCTCGCAAGTGGATAGGTGCCATCACAAATCGTTGTAACGGTTGGCGTCACAAAGGGCTGGCCGGCGCCATTCGACAGTGCAATGCAACGAGCTCGAGGCTGTCGATTGGCGTACCCAGAAATCCCGACGGCAGTTTGGTACGCGCAACACGCGTTCACAACCGATGAAGGGCCAGATTCAGTGAAGCGGCTAATAGTTGTGATCTGCTCGCCGGGCATGCACCAGTCGATGAACAGCTGCAGTGTGCCCGAGGTCATCCTGGGCACATAGATGATCGGAAAGGTGCTTCCGAGCGGCGATGACGAATCAAGTTCATTCCACCTCATGATCGGTGCTTCGGTCATCGCATGGGTGATCGAAACCAAACCATTGCACTGTTCCTTGGTGAAGCCAACAATCGGATTATCTGCATTCACATAGACGCACGCGGCGCCGCGTGCGATGGGAACTACGAAGACTTGCTTTCCTGTGGCCTTACTAATCTCATCGATTTCTTTTGTTGAGAGATCTCGAGATACCGAAGCCATATCACAGCCTCCGCCTTTCAATGCACTGATCCCCTTCGATGAACCACCCTGCTCAATATTGATCTTTGCATTTGGATATACCACTTGATAAGAGATGCCTATATTGGCAAGCAGTGGACCCATAGTGTCAGAACCGACAATACGCATCGCGCCGGTGATTGGAACCGCTCGCGGTGCATAGGACGGAAACAGCTCCACCATTGCAGAAAACTCTGCGGAATAGGTGTCTTGCGAACTCACCAACTCTGGCGGTGACTTTGTGAGGTCATCAGCGATGGCGTTTGGCACCTTCGGGATCGGTGCGTGACTCTTGACCGGCCCGCTCTCCTGTGCCGAGTTGCTATCGGCAATCTCAGAGTTTTTCTGAGTTGATCCCGTAATTTGAACGGGTAAGCCTGTGTCCATCGCAGTGAGTGCCAATGTTGTGAAAATCAACCTTGCGATCATGACTTTGCCTCCTTGCGCGACGCGCGCCATTTCATAATGATGAATACTCCACTGAGCGCGACAATTAACACAACAAGTACCCGGTGAAAGATGCGATCGACGAGGTCTCGTGCTGTGTCTTGTGCACCGGTGATGGTGCCATTCAACATCTTCATTCGCTCTGGGACAATCTCGATTGCCTTTGACATTGTGTCGACACTTGCCAATAGCCGTTGTGTGTCAGGCATGATCAGCATGTCGTACCAAAGCGCTTCAATCTGCCAATTTGCAAAGAGTGGAAGTCGCTTTGCCCAAAAGAATGAGCGATCAAGTGCTAGATTCGCGTTTTCGACTTGCTCAGTTGCGCGGTCGAGTGGCTCAAGTAATCCTCCGCCATCGCGTACGCGCTCGATCAGTGCTTCCCCCTTGACGCTCGAAACCTCACTGAAACGAACATACGCGACAAACTCAGTTCCACCACGGCGGCTCCACCATGTGGCGATAGACAGGTCAAGTTCTTCGAGTTGGGCATCGGTAAACACCCGGCTGGCGATGGTCCAAATGTCTTCGCGCGCGCGGCGCAGATTCTCAACCAGGAATTGCGCACGTGGGCCCCAGATTTTTTGGGCGCGCCCAGAGTCAACCCAGAAATAGTTCTGCAGCGTTACCACTACTAACTGATCCACCAGTTGTGTGATTGTGTCGGGGCTCGTGGCGATGTCGTACATGCTCGACACGCCAAGAAGCCTCAATCCGTTCATGATGCGGCACTGATTAATATCCTTGTTGTCACGCATCACTCGCTCACTCGCGGAGAGCATCAATGTGAAATAACGATCGGCGAAGGCATTCGACGCCTCCTCAAGTTGGGCGCGCGTAATGCGTTGGTCGCGGAGAATGCGAGCCGCTTCACCCGGCTTGGACTTTCCCGATCCCGAAGCGCACCCCACGATCAGCAGTGCCGAGAGGAGTGCAATTGCGCAAGACTTGGCCTTGGGGCCGGGGCGAGGAATCATCTCCGCAGAGTACGCCGAGGAATTAAACAACGGAATTCACCTAAGGAAAAAGCCGCTGAGATTGGAACGGAGCGGTAGCCTCCCGACTTGTATCGCGACCACCCGGAACCCCAATCATGACTACCCCCATGAAGACCACTATCGCTGCAGCCCTGACACTGACCCTTGGCACAACGCCTATGGCACTCGCCGTCCAAGACGCCGCGCAACCGGTGCCGGGGCAGACCGTCATTGTTGCTCTTTCGAGCGGTGATGCCATCCGGGCAACGCTGGTTTCCGAGACAAACGATTCGATCGTGCTGTTACACCCAGTGCTCGGAAAGGTGACGATCGCGCGGACATCTATTGCTTCAATGGTGGCCACCACCGCTCCCGTCACCGTCCCTGCTCCGGCACCAGTTACAGCACCCCCAGCCGCAGAGGGTGTTGATCTTGACCGAGTTCGCCAAGAAGCCCAGCCCGCTGCAAATGCAGCCATGGACGCGCCCCGCAAAGAGGGTGAGGTAAACCCAGGCGACAACGCTGCTGTTCCGGCTGCCGCCATGAAAGAGGTGTCACCGTGGAAACTTCTCTTTGACGGCAACCTCAACTATGACGCAGCAAAGGACAAACAACTGGACTTCCGAATTGCCGCGAGCGCCATCTATGAGATAAAGGATGTCGAAAAGTGGAGCAACAACGTTGAGTTCTTCTTCAAGACGGTGAATAGCGCTACCACCGATGACAATTTGCTTGGTACTTCCACATACAACCGCTTCATCACCAAGGGCGGTCCGTGGCTGTGGTTCGTAAAGGGTCAGGGGCAAGCCTCATCGCTCGAAGCTTGGGAGCAGCGTCTTTCGCTGTGGGGCGGAGTTGGATACGAATTCATGAAGGCGCCGCCGTTCCGACTGCTTGGCAAACTCGGTGCTGGTGCTAGTTACGAATTTGGCGAGAACCAAAACTTTCTGCCGGAGTTGTACGGGGAAATCGAGTGGGATTGGAAGATCAGCGAGTCACAGGCGATTGTTGGTTCGTGGTGGGTCACCCCCGATGTTGCTGACTTCTCGAGTTATCAATTCCTTGCGCGCCTTGAATGGACAATGAAATTCCAAGAGATAACCGGACTTTCGATCCTTGGTGGTATTCGGTGGCAATACCAATCGGATGTGCCAGCTGGCGACGTCAACAACGATGTTCGTATCTACACGGGCTTGCGCTACGAAATGTGATCGTTCAGAGTTGATCGGCGGCGTGTTTGGCGTAACTCGCGCGATTTAAATGAGTGGCTCAACACCATCCAAACGCCGTGGACCATCCACTTCGCCAAGCATCGCCCTAGAACGTGTTGCGAAGAAATTGGCGGTCCAGTGCGAGTTGTTACGGTTCGGAGCGCCAGTGGCGTTTACCTACAACCCGCTGGTCTACGCGTGGAATGCGCACCGAGCATTTCTTGCACGCGCGCAACTCCGTCCGCGCGTGTTGTTCGTTGGCATGAATCCGGGTCCATTTGGAATGGCGCAAACCGGCGTTCCGTTTGGTGAGGTGGCGGCGGTACAAAGCTTTCTTGGCATCAATGCAAAGACTGCACGGATTTGCGCACCTGAGTTGATGCACCCCAAGCGACCTATTGAAGGATTTGCATGCACGCGCAGTGAAGTAAGTGGCGCACGCGTGTGGTCATGGGCCAAAGGGCAATTTGGAACAGCCGACGAGTTCTTTCACGAAGCATTTATCTGGAATTGGTGCCCACTCGCTTTCATGTCTACCGCTGGCACAAACATCACACCAGACAAACTTCCGCGCTCCGGCCGTGGATCCACCGCTACACGGGCTCTTGAGGTTGCTTGCGACGAGGCTCTTGCTGCGGCGATCGGGGCGTTACAACCTGCCAATATTGTGGGATTTGGCGCCTTTGCGGCCACACGCGCGCGTGATGCGATCGCAAAGTATCCATCGGCCGGATCGCCAATTCCGCCTATCCATCAGGTCCTCCATCCAAGCCCAGCAAGTCCTGCTGCTAATCGTGGGTGGGCGGCGCAAGTTGACAGGCAACTTGCCGCAGCCGGTATTCACTTCGGCGCCCGCCCTATCCTGCCTGCGTGCGTGTCGCCGTCCTCAATATCGTCGGGCTCTCTCCAGCGGTCTTCGCGCGGCGCAAGTGCCCGCACCTCCAAGCGTTCGCGCAGCGCTCGGGCGGAATCCGAACACTAACTACCGATCTGCCAGCGGTCACTTGCAGTACGCAAAGTTCAATGCTCACCGGAAGGCACCCGGGTCACCACGGAATCGTTGGCAATGGATGGTTTGACCGCTCTCTCCAAGAGGTGCACTTCTGGAAGCAGTCGAACCATCTTGTCCACGGACCGATGGTGTGGGACACGCTGCGCGATCGAGCGCTATCCGCCGGACGCACCGCACCCGTCATTGCTAATTCTTTCTGGTGGTTCAATATGTATTCCGGTGCGGACATTTCTGTCACGCCGCGCCCGCAGTACCGCGCCGATGGACAAAAGGTGCCTGATTGCTGGACCAATCCACCCACACTGCGCGATGAACTCCAGAAGGAATTTGGACCGTTTCCGCTCTTTCACTTTTGGGGCCCAATGTCGGACATCCGAAGTACCGATTGGATTGCATGCGCAGCCATGAGCGTGGAGAAGAAGTTCCAGCCAGATCTACACCTGATCTACTTGCCACATCTCGATTACTGCCTGCAGAAATTTGGCCCTGATGATCCGCGTATCGATCCGGAAATTCGCGAGATCGACCGAGTGTTTGAGGGTCTTCGTAAGTTCTATGAGAAGCGCGGTGTGCAGGTCGTTGTTCTCAGTGAGTACGGAATTGCTCCGGTCAATCGCGCCCTCACACCCAATCGGATATTGCGCGCTGCTGGATTCGTGGCGATTCGCAACGAGGGGCACCGCGAATACCTCGATGCCGGCGCAAGTCGCGCGTTTGCTGTTTGCGATCATCAAGTGGCTCACATCTATGTGAAGGACGCGAGTGACATTGAAGCAGTGCGCGCCACGCTGCTTACAGGAGACCATGGAATTGAGCATTTACTTGACGCTTCGGCGCAGCGCGCTCTTGGTATTCATCACGAGCGGAGCGGCGATCTCCTTGCAGTTGCTGCTTCTGGTTCCTGGTTCGCCTACCCATGGTGGAACGACAATCTCTGTGCTCCTGACTTTGCCCGCACCGTCGATATTCACCGCAAGCCCGGATACGACCCGCTTGAACTCTTCATGGATCCGGCTATTCGGGTGCCGACTGCTTATGTCGGCGGCAAACTCATGCTCCGCAAATTCGGTATGCGTGCGCTCCTTGAGACTGTTCCGCTCGACACTTCTCTGGTTCGTGGAAGCCACGGCCGCGTCGAGTCCGGCACCCCATATGCGCCAGTCCTCATTGCTGATGGGCTAGACATGCTTGATGCAGGATCTATGCACGCAACACACGTTCACGACGCACTCGTTCACCTCGTCGAGCGCGCCTGACGCCCCTACGATCTACACATGCGCGCTGTTTGGATCACCACTGCCGTGTTGTTAGTGCTCGCTGCGGTCGCCGCCGCATGGTGGCCACACATTGACTCCCCGCGCGTTGATCCCATCAATGACGCGCGCGTCGTCGAATCAGTCTCCCCGCAGCCAATGGTTACCGCAGTAGCACCGATTGCTGCTGCACCGATGCCGCGTCCAGGATCAACCACTTCTCCCAAAGTCACCGTCGGTGCGAAGGCTGTCGTTGAGCGCGTTGATCATCAGTCAGTGCGGCTTGACGGAAAGTACGTCGTGCGTGGCTCGGGTTCTGAGTCTGATCCTTATCAGATCACGTGGGAGCTTCTTGCGAGCGCTGCGCGCACGGTCGACGCATCAAAGTCACTCTTTGAAGTTCCAGGGCGGATTGCGGATCTGCGCGGCGCGTGGATCCAAATCAGCGGCTACTGGGCTCCGCCGCTTCAGGTGTTTGAAACCAAAGAAGCAATGTTCATGCTCAACAAGTGGGATGGCTGCTGCATCGGTCTTCCACCGACACCGTTTGACTCGATCGAGGTGACATTCGCGAAGCCATTTGCGGTTCAGGGTCAGCATGTGTTCCGCTATGGAACCATCAAGGGTCGGCTGGAAATTGAGCCATTTGCAGCGGGAATGTTTCTACTTGGCTTCTATCGACTGCAAGGTGCTGTGATGGAGTCCACTTCGTGAATTTGCCAAGCAGTACACAGCCGCGGCCTGGTGATGGATTCCACATTGGTCCACTTCGGCTTGAAACGCCATTGTTACTTGCTCCGATCGCTGGCCATTGTGACTTGGCATTTCGAATCCTTTGTCGCGAGCAAGGCGGCGTTGGCTTGGCGAGCACGGATCTGTTGAACTGCACCGCCATCTTGCGTGGCACCGCCAAGAGCATCGACCTCGCCGCTACAAATGGCCTCGATCAGCCATGTGGCATGCAGCTCTATGGAAATTGGGACGATCCACTGCCTGAAGCGGCATGTTGGGCGATCGACCACGGCGCACAGTTGATTGATATCAATATGGGCTGCCCGGTGGATAAGGTTGCTAAGAAGCATGGCGGCTCTTTACTTCTCTGCGATGCGCTGAGCACTATGAAACTCGCTGAACGGATCGTTGAGTCGGTTCGGCGGCACTCCAATGGTCGCGTTCCTGTCACCGCGAAGTTGCGCCTCGGCTGGGATCCAGAGCACTTCGTAGCTCCGCAACTTGCACGCGACCTTGAGTCTGCAGGTATTGCCGCCGTCACCGTGCATGGACGCTGGACGGTGCAGCTGTTCTCCGGCGTCGCTGACTGGGCGCGCATCGGCGCGGTGGTTGAGGCGGTCCGGGCAATCCCGGTTATCGGTAATGGCGACGTGAACGAGCCTGAGCATGTTCCAGCCCTCATGCGGGCCAGTGGTTGCCAGGGCGTCATGATCGGTCGTGGCTCGCTGCGAACACCCTGGATCTTCCGGCGCGCGTTGGGGCTACTCCAAACTAGTGACTTACCACCCGAGCCATCGTTTCACCAGAAACTGAATTGCATCGCTCGGCACGTGGAATTGTTGAACCGCTATCACTCGGTGGAGCATGTCCTGCACTGCATGCGCAGCCGGATCAGCTGGTACGGGAAGTCCATGGGGCACGTGAAGGGGCTTAAGGAGGGCATCCGAACCGCCCCTGATGTGGCGACGATGCTTCGAGTGATTGAGGACTGGCGCAGGCCAGATGGCGAGCACATCTCCAGAATCAGTGATTCTGATAGGTTATTGGTGGAACGGCCATAATATCCGTAGACCGGTCATTGCAATTACGGTTGCATTGTCGTTTATCAGTGCTTATTGATGATCTGGGGGAGTGTTTCCACTCGTTGAGAGGGGAATTTGGCGCGATTTCTTGCTTCTCTAGAGAAGTGGGGTACTTTCCTCTCACTGACGGGGCATCTCGTCAGGGTTAGTGTTCGGAAAAACAAATCGGCCGCACCCGAGGGAAAGGGTTTGGCCGTGTCCCCCTTAAGGAGGTGGGCACATGGTCTCTATACACAGGTATATCGCGTGCGTTGCTGTACTCGGAACTGGATGCGCAGCCTCGGCTGGTGTCATCTCCGGATCGCAAACCTTCTACAACATGTCTTCTTCGAGCAAGACATACACGTACTACCAGTACGCACCGATTTCCGGTGATTCTGGCGGCAATCTCATGAGTGGTTCCATCACTACAACACTCACCGACCTCAATGGGAACGGTGCGGTGTTGAGTTCTGATCCAGCCGGTCATGCGATCTACACGGCCACTATCAACGACATTGCGGTGCAAACCCTTTGGAACTCCCAGTTTGGATTTACTGTGGGGCAGTTTCTAAGCGGAGCAACAGTGCCAGCGATGTTCGCAAATGTCCCGCTGCCGTCCAATGTTCCACCGGACGGAAATGCTGGCGTAGTTCTTCGTTTCACACTGAGTGCTGGCGACGCTGTTTCGTTCGCCTACACATTCAACGTGGTTCCGGGACCTAGCGCTATTGCAATGTTGGCTTGTGCGGGTCGATTGACCAACAACCGCCGCAGAAAGTTCTGATCAGCCAAGTTGTTTGCTTGCTTGTAACGGTTCAGGATCGAAGAGTTCTATCAGTAGTGAAATTCGGTTCGACATTGACATACCGTTAGGGAAAGGCCCGAGATGAAGTTCTGTCTCAGTTCAATATTTGCAGTGACTGCCCTGACAGGATCGGCGATCGCGGGAATTCCTGTGGTCCAGATTTCTGTTGCCGGAAGCGCTGGAGGATCAGTATCTGCTGCACCCGTCGGTTCCCCTGCGGGTGATCCGTTTCAATACAGTTACAACAGCACGCTGTCTGGTACCGGATTCCTATCTAGTTTCACACTGACGGCCACGGATAGCACGAGTTCAAACCGTGCGATCTTTGGGGGGTTGATCACGGTGATCAATGCTTCAGCCAGTGCTCAAACATTCAACATAGACATCAGCGCAAGTACGTTCGCGCATGGGACCAGTAGTTTGACCGGCGGTTCTGTCAGTGGTGTCTTGACCGGAAATTCAGATGGTGGTCTGTTTGCATCCGCAAATGGCAACTCCATTTGGACCGCATATATCCGGGCGAGCGCCATCAACAACAACATTGCGTCGCTACTGAACGCACCGTTTCAGGTGACTTCTGCTGCCGACAATGTTGCATCGATTCCTGGGGAAGCCTTCGGTCAACCAATCCCCACACAGCCCGCAATGGCGATGGGTGATGCGATGGGAATCCACTTGATCTTCCAACTTGGCGCCGGTGATCAAGTTGATCTCTCAACTACCTTTGTCCTTCAAGCTGTACCAGCACCAGGTGCCATGGCGGCCTTCGCCCTGATTGGAATTGGTGCGCGCAAACGCCGGCGCATCTGACGGATTCACATTTCTATGACACGCCTGCTGGGCGGTGTGGTTCCTTTGCGAGCCACGCCGCCCGGCTCTTTTAAGCCGCGGGATCTGACATCTGCGCGATTGCTCTTTACTTCAGGTCTTTTGCATTCGGCAAATCATCAAGTTTGCCAATTCCAAATTGCTTGAGGAACTCAGTGGTCGTTCCGTACAGCATTGGTCGACCAACCTCGTCTGCACGACCGACGATCTTCACCAATCGACGTTCCATCAGACTGCGCAGCACTTCACCACAGGCGACACCGCGGATCGACTCGAGGTCTGCTCGCAAGAGTGGTTGCCGATACGCAACGATCGCCAGTGTTTCCAAAGCAGCTTGTGTCAGTCGTCCTTGTTCGCGCACGCCCTTCAGGCGAGCAACAATGGGTCCGAACGCTGGCAGGGTCATCAGTTGCCGACCACCAGCCACGCTCTCGATGCGAAATGTCCGTCCATCCGCGGCATAGCGCACATTCAGTGCGTCAATTGCGTCGCGGACCTGCGCGGCTGCGCGCTTCTGCTGTGGAGTTTCTTCTGCGGACGTCTCTTCTGATGTAGCGGCTACGTCGGCTTCGCCATCGGCGCCCGCAGCATTGTCTGCCTTCTTGCGTCGTCGCTTCACAGGGGCGACATCAATAATGCCCAAGAGTTCAGCAACGCGCGATTCAGACACTGGGCGATCCGCCACCATCAATACCGCTTCGACGCGCTGCTCGAGAGGCAGGTCGAAGCAAGGGATTGCTTGCTCTGCCGATTCGGCCATGAGTGCAAAGGTCGAGGGCGCAGGAGCGCTCTTCTGTGTCATGGGTGTAGTGTGCCAAAAACCGCGGCAACAGGTCGCCGGGACAGTCGAAGAATCATTTCTGGGCTGTCTGGGCAGCCATGATTTTGGCGCGCGCAAGGCGTTGAGCCCGCTCAAGCGCGGCGCGCTCATCGAGGGTTGACGCGCGCTCGCCCGAGTCAAGTACCTTCGAGTTTGCGTCTGCAAGTTCGCGCTGAGCCGCTGCCACATCAATGCCCGAGGCCTCCATAGCCTTCTCTGTCAGCAACGTCAGTCGGGTGCCGTCCATCTGCGCAAATCCGCCGTCAAGCACGAACACTCGCGATGGGCCTCCGTCAGTCTGTACGGTCACCACTCCGGTTCCCAACTTCGTCAAGAACGCTGATGCTCCTGATGCAACACCTTGCTGTCCGTCCCACGCCTCAAAGCTGGCATAGGAGGCAGGGGTGTCAAGAATGGCGTCGGATGGAGTGACGATGGCGCAGGTGAAGGACATAGTGGTTGCCTTGGTGATGCGGGGTTCGCCGCAGGATTGAGGCGCAAATCGTAACGGAAATTACCCAGGACGCACCGCGCGTGAGATCACTGGATTATTGCCCAGACAGCAACCCGGATCGAAGCGCTAGTTCTGCGTTCCGGAATGCCGGTTCCTCGGTGACCTCGCGGACAATGAATGGAGCAAGCCACTCCGGGATGGCAAGCGGGGCATCAACGGTCGGCAATTCACACTCCGCCAACACGAGTGATAAGCCGCTGAAATTATCAACTTCCCACGTTCGGTCACCGACCATAATCCGGGTTCGTACTTTTTGAAGACGCCGCCCTGCTGTGCGTGGCCACTCGCGTTCAAATGTCTGAGAGTCAATATCGCGTTCGATTTCCTGGCGCACAAGCCCACTACCGCTCTTGATCGTGTGAATGTGCTCAACCGAGCCGTCTGCATGGGTGATGCGGCGCAGGCGACCTTCGAGCATTTCGGGGTCGCCAGACGGACTAGAGGCCACTGTTGTCCCTGCGGCGCTATGCAGTGCTGCTGACTTCACCGGTAAGTACCCCTGGTCAATCCGCCACACTTCGCCATGTGGCATATCTACTGGAACTGCCTTTAGCAGAAAGACCCGTTCGATCTCAGCGACCACGACCAGCTCCAGCAGATGGCTTCGGTGGAGCAACCCGATCGGCCCATTGCGCGACGAGATTTCCAAAAGCGTGCTTTAAATTCACGCTTGAACGCACATGTTGCTCAAACTCAGAGAGGACATCACCAGCATTTACCCATCGCTCAAGTGCGTCGGCGTTGTCACTGGCCGCTGCGGTTGCCAATGCGCGGCGCACACGCATGCCAAGAAGCTGTGCAATCAGGCGTACCGCTAAGCGATTTGCTGCTTCTTTCGATGCACTGTCGTCCGCATCAACTATGGCCTTTGCAAACTCGTCGGCTATCTCCGCCATCCGATCGGAAACACCGGCGGGAAATCGACCGCCCTCAAGAGCATCAAAAAGTGGCGAAAGTTCCGTATTCCATGCTGCAATTCCGTGTTGCGCAGCTCGCGTAGCCATGCCCGGCGAACCTTCCGCGAATGCATCGACGAATGCTCGATCTGCATCTGCTAGCGGTGGTCCCTCTGCCTGCCACCACTGCAACATTTCCTCTGCTCCAAGTGGGCCAAACGCTACGCGTTGACACCGACTGCGAATGGTGGGCAACAAACGATCTTCGTGTTGTGTCACCAGAATGATCGTCGTTCCTGATGGCGGCTCTTCGAGGGTCTTGAGCATGGCGTTCTGACCATCGGGATCAAGGAGCTCTGCCTCATCAATGATGAATACCTTGCCATGACCAAGTGATGCGGTGCGAAACACACCGCTTTCGTGTTGGCGGCCACTACTCGAAACGCCACCGAGCATTCGCTCGCGTAGGAGTTCAAGTGGAATATTCAGTTGTTTGCGATCACGCAGTTCGCGGCTTTCGCTGATAGCGGCGAGTTCTTTGCGGATGACATGGAAATCCGGATGAGTCCCCGCGTCAATCAGGCGAGCGCACGCGGTGCCGCGCGGTGCTTGGAAAGATGCGCGGTGAGCAGCGGTTGCCGCTGGATCAAGCAGGAGGCGGGCGAATTCCTCGGCTGTGCGAAACTTCCCAACTCCAGCGGGTCCGTGAAAAATCCACGCGTGATGCACGTGCCCACTGGCAAGCGCGCATCCAAGCGCCTTAAGGGCGCGGGACTGGCCAAGGATGCCATGCGATGAAGTCACAGCGACCGAGTGTACGAGCGAAACCGTTCATAGTGGCATTAGCCAAACTCGCATGTAGCACTATGGACCAACCCACAATCCATTCACAAGCCGATAGCGCGGAACACGAGCAACGCTACCGGTGAGTGTCTGGGTGGAAATGGTGTTGCCAGAGGAGTTGACCTCCAACAGGGTCCCGGTGGATGTCAATGTAATGAGAGTGGTGTTGTTGAGTGTTCGAAATGCGCCACACTGCGTTGGACCGCCAAAGAATCCACCGGCACTGCCAGCGGTCCAGGTTGGAACAGTGGGACCGAACGATGCCGTTGTTGGAACGATGTAGCCGCCCGATGTATCACGTGGTGGCGCAAGTTCCGTGACCTGTGACCAATCATTGGTGCTGCCAGTGCGGTCTCCATTATTGAAGACCATGATGTTGCCAGCACCCGGCATTCCACTGGGAATCCAAGTAGCAGAATGGCAAACGTAGAAGGTGCGATCGGTACTCGTTCCACGGCGTGAAGCCAGTGGATTACCCCATCGATAAAGAAGATCGCCGCCGTGTCCACGCGCGCCACCGGTGTGTGATGCGGCTTGGGCGGTTGTTGTTGAGTGATCAATGACCCAGAGCTCGGACCACGACCGCGTGCTGACAACAATTTCGTCCCGCTCTGCGTTGTAGTCGATCGAATTCATGTGAATCCAATCAACCGGCGATGCCGCGGGGCTGTAATTGGCGTCTATCAGTTCTGGGTGACTAGCAACCACTGCGTAGTTCGCAGAAGCGGGAGCGGCATCCTGAACCAAGTGATCCCACACATTCCACTGCCAGACAATGTCATAAGTCGATGTGCCGGTCGGCTTGAGCTCAAGAATCTTCTCAGACCACACGGAGGCGGTGGCGTTGGTCCGACCTGCAGCGGTTTGTTCAGCGATTGATCGCACATCCCAGACGACGCAGAGAATGTTTCCGTTCGGCATTGGCCGAATATCGTGATGTTGCTGTGATGTGCTGGTGGCGACGATCAAATCGTTCTGCAACACACCGGCCGGGGAGAAGATCTGAATTCGTCCACCACGACCTGCAGAGTTCAGCGCTCCAGCCGAGTAGACGCACGGTCGAACGAGCGAACCATCGGGGCGCAAATACGCAACGCTGGCACCCTGCCCGCCGCCCGTCCACGTCTTGACCGTCGCGCCGGTGGGGTCCATTGCGATGGTGGATGTGGATGTCAGCTGCGTAACGAGCGTCCACTCCATGTCCACTGGACAAGCGCCCCACGCGGAGAGAACCATTCCAAGGTCGGCGCCATCAACGACGCCGTTGCCGGATGGATCGAGTGCGGATGTTCCCCATGCGTTCAACAGTAGTCCAAGATCGGCGCCATTGACGACGCGGTTGCCATCGAAATCACAAACACAGGTGCTACCGTATGAACTCGTCGCAATGAGTAGCACGAGTGATGAAAGCACTGTTCGTGTATTCACTGACACGCCCCCCACGCCGCAAGTAATGAGCCAAGGTCTGCGCCGTTGACGACGCCGTTGCGATCGAGATCGCCTGCACCACCGTGGGCGCCCCAGTTTGACAAGAGCGTTCCAAGGTCTGCGCCATCCACAATGCGTGAGCCGTCAATATCCGCGGCGCATGCGCCACCTGTGAATGTTTGGACGGTCTCGCCGCTGCCAGGAGTGTTGTGGCCACTGTTTGGCCCAGTGTTTCCTGCAGGAACCACACCGTAATAGGTTTCTCCAAGGGTGTACGGATACACCGGCTCAAGCACCGCGTTGACCGTCACAAAGTAGCAATATGTGCCCGCTGGATACTCCGGCGTCGTGCACCAACGCCCGTTGTGTTGATCAAGGTGGCCGCTTCCAGCGATGTACTGCCAGTCTTCAACATAGCAACCGAGGGGATATGTGGTGCTGATGGCAGGACCATATTGACTGGCTGTCAGTTGTGTTCCATTTGGGAGCGACGTGCGCGCAGTGATTTGCCGCGGTTGAAAGCTCGAAGTAATCCGACCGACGCCACCACTTCCGTCTGCATTCTCATAGCCGTAGGGACCGTAGATCGGAAATCCATCGAATGCGAATCCGATGAGTGGGGAGTGCTTTGTTGCGTCAATAGTGCCGAGCAAGCACGTTGGATAGGCGTGCGGGTGGTACTCGCGCCCCGGTGATGGGTGTCCGTAGCAACTATCGAAACTACCGCGCTCGAATACCCACGCTGTCTGATTCCAGATGCCGAGGTTGTTGTAACTACGTGCGTCACGGGCGTTGTAGATGGCGGTTCCATCGCGCAGTACGGCGGCATGACCCAAACCAACCGTCGTCGCGGTGCCTGTGTTCTGAACTGGTATGAGCGGGAGCTTGTAGACCCAATTCAACGCTGTGGCTGTGTTCGGACTATTCCACGGTCCGATCGTGTAACTCGGGATCCCATTGCACGTGACATAGACATTGCTGCTCGAGTAACGAACCAAGGTGACATCCGCAACAGCGCCGCCGTACCCGGTGGCATTGGTGGTGTTCAACTTCCACTGTGTCACCAGCGGCGGAACGGCGGATGCGGCACCTGTGATAGCCAGTGCAAGGAGGGCGATACTTGTGTTCTTCATTGTCGAATGGATTCTCAGAACTGCTACGGGGTGGCTGCGTTGTGGTTCGCGGCCAACTCGAAGTAGTTGCAGCGAATCATGCAACTAGTTGGCGGGTGTAGCCAGTTCGGGACGGGTCATTCCCGCCCAAACACCGGGAATTCGCGAACTTGGCGGTAGCGCATCCCGCCGCAGGTCACGTGGGGACACTAGAACGAACGCCGATAAGCCAATGGCGTCTTCGGTCCACAGCCACCGGTCGCTGGGCGCGTTCGGATCTTGGACCACTTCCGACGCTTGCGGCAAGCGCCAGCCATGCCCCTTGCCCTTCATGCATGTGACCTGTGCGCGCATGATGTGAGCCCCCACGGGGTCTTTCGTGACGTGTTCGATGCGGTACGCGAGTGGTAATTCATCGCGCGCACTGCGGGCATTACATGCTGCGATCGCATCGAACCAGGTGAGGCCATCAGTTGGCATGATGCCTGGCACTTCAGCGGCGTCAAATATTTGTAGTGGTATCACGGATTGGGTGGCGCGCGCTTCTGTGACGTCCGTGCGTCTTCGCGCGCACCACAAGATCGCCATCGGCTTGGAATGATTCACCGCCAACTCGTCGCTGTGCACTGTATCGATGCGTATGTTTGTTCCGCGAACAAGTGGAATCGGTGGATCAAATCGATAAGGGCGATCGAGTCCTTCGCGATAAGTGGGGATATCTAGGAGAACGCGCTCTGCCCCATCCGGCGCGATTGCTCGGACACAGATAGACGTGCAGCGTTCGTCACTGCGCAAACCAAGTACCCCCAGCTCTACATCAACCACAAGCGGCGAACTGTCGGTTCGTATTGATCGGTCGGTTCGATCGATTCGCACTGCGCCCAATGGACCAGCAGCGAATGCTTCCGCCAACCGATCGGTAGGCGAGCCGCCCGTGAACGAAATATTCACTGTGGCGGGCATCGCGGCACCACGCCCGGTTGCGTGGAGCTCAACCACAAGATCTCCGGTTCCTGGCTGGGCAGACCAGTCATCGGGAAGCTCCCAGGCACTGTCCACACCAAGCATTGCGAAGGATCCAGCCGAGGAAATAGGCCCATCGCCACGAGTGTGCGCGCCATCGCCAGGATCGAGTTCATCCAGACGGAGCACGCTTCCACTTGGATCAATACTCACCATAGCACGCTCTATCGCGGCCGATGCGCGAGTCATTCGTACGGCGCGAACACGGTCTGGCAGTGCTGGCGAATGCACCGCAAATGTGCGCATGTGAATGCCGTCTGCGGGGATGTCCCAGCCAGCGGCGACGGTCATGTTGGCGAGTAACGCGGGCGGCGTCGTTGCTACAGGTGCTATCGATGCAATCAGTGGCGCGTCGTCTGCGCCAGCAGTCGCCCAGGCACTGAGCGCGGTGCGCTCCGCATCTGTGATTCGCGACCCGTGAAATGGCCCGCCGGAATTTGGAAGCCACGGCGGCATGAAGTGTTCACGCAGTACTGTTGCAATAGTCGCTGCCTTGCGCGCAATGACGGCACGTGTATCAAGGCGCAGTGGAGAACTTCCGCCCTGACTGTGGCAATTCAAACAGTGTGTGCTGAAGATTGACCAGCCAGATGGTGTTGCTGGTGTGGCGACCGTGGGTGTGGTCGTCGCGTGCTGAATTACAAGAAATGTCGCAAAGGTAAGCATCATTACGAGCCTGGGCGCCGCTCGGCGTATTTCGTTTCTACACCTAAAGAGATCATGGTTCCAATACACACCCGACAGGTGTGGTTACCCGGACATTCGGTACTCGCCCGGTGGTGATCGCTTGTAGTGCGTTCTCCAAATCGTGTTCGGTTGCACTTGGCCGGCGAGAACCGCGTTCGGGATATTGATCGTCGATGCGTCCTCGATACAAGAAGGCACTTTGATCAACCGCCGCACCGTGACCGCCTGCAGTGACTATGACTTCTGGAACAAACCGCACACCGAAGCGCTTTCGCAGGGAGCGATCTGAGTCAATGACCGTTGGATATGTAATAGCAAAGTCACGAACGTGGTCAGCGACCTCTTGTGCGCTCAACGGCACTTCTGGGTAGACGCCAATGAAGTCAATACCAAGTGGCGAATAGCGCGCACGCATACGTTCAAGCTCTGGTTGATAGCCATTGCAAATTGGGCAATCTGTTGAAATGAACAGCCACACAGTCGCGCGAGGGGTATCTGTCGGAGTAGCAGCCGGTGATGTTGTTTGTACTACCACTGATTGTGTCGGTGATGAACAACCCCCCGACATGAACAACGCGGAGGATGCGAGCGCACTGCCCAACAACGCGCTAACTACGTGACGGGTGATAGAAATGCTTGGCATGATCATTGAGTGAATGCCGAACAGTGCGCTTTAAAATTTGGGTATTTCCACGAGTCGGGGCGACTGTGGCATGGTCTTTCCGGTGGGGTCGCGCATGTCGACAGGCATCAGAAGTTCTTCGCCATTCACTAGGTGCTTTGGGAACTTTCGCATGACGGCCTCTACCTCTGGTGCATAGAGCGTGCTCTTGGAATCGTATGCATCTGCTCCAAACACGCCCACTGTCACAATGCTTGTCTTGGTGTCGAAATCATGAAAGTAATAGGCCTCGTTTCCATCGGCACGAAGTTGTCGGCAGTATGTTTCTGCAGACCGCTTTATTTCACTCATCTTTAACTCACTCGTACCAAACGCGCTCCACACTGCTACTTGCAGTGAATACAACGTTGCATTTGGGCGCGAGCGCCTCACAATACGAAGGTCGTTTGGTCCCGGTGGTCCAGCCTCTGCGCCGCCACCCATGCGGGTAAGCATGGCGCGTGGAAACGCACGCGTGGTGCCTTCGTTGATTTCCTTGACAACCTTCAACTCCGCTTGGGCAGCGGGATCTTGTGGTCCAGTGAAATGGCCAACAAGCACAACACTTCCGCGCTGTGTTGTGCTGACATACGCGTCATTCAGTTGTGGGTAACGGCGAACAACTTCTTCGCGAATAGCGTTCGCGTTTACTTGATGTTCTGCGCCGGTAACGGAGGCCAACAACACGCTCCATCCCGTCTGGCTGCCGTCAACATCTGTTCGTGCAGCAGTGCGTGCGGCGGCGGCTGTCGCTTGCGCTTGGCGCTGTGCATCACTTCCAGCGGCCATACGAGCGGCGGCGGCGCGCTCAGCGGCGGAGGGGGCGCGCGCATTGGGCGCGGCGGCCACACTGGCTGGTGTGGGTACGGGTGGTTTCCCAGTTGAACCGACTTGATTGGCAGCGGCGAGTGAACTGGGTTCCACAACTTCGTCGCCGGGGTTCATGAGCGCGAGCGTCGGATCGGCTGTAGTCGCCGACGAGGCGGGGGGTTGAGTCACCGCGGTGGCTGGGGTTGGGGCCGGTGGGATGGCTGGCGCAGGGGTACCGGGTGTACCGGGGGTACCGGGTGTACCGGGGGTACCGGGTCGCTTTACCTCCAAACGCTTCGGCCCATTCTGGCCAACGGGCGTCAGGGTTCCAGTCTTGATTGGCGAGACCGTCTTGGTGTTCGCGCCTGGCTTCGCAGTGGCATCTGTTGCCACCTTTGCCTTTGTGTCGGCGTCAGAAGTAACGGCGGGGGTGGAATCGCATCCTGCGATCAGAAATGCCGCTAATAGCCCTGCGGTGGTCAAAACGCGAGACATTTTGTGACATTTAGGCTTATTGACCATAGGCTCACCGGGCTAGCATACGAAACGCCTCAAGGATTCTCGACAGGATTGACGATACCACAGTCTGCATCGGCGACGTTCGCCGAAGGCTCGCCGCTCGATGGATCGAATGCGGCCCGCAACGGAAAGTGTGTCAAAAGGATTTGACATACGACCGGCTGGAGAGCGCCATGAACGACATCGGACAAGTCGGACTCACCCACGGACTCGGAGCAGCAGGAGCTGCGCATCGCGTCAACGAGGCTGCTGCTGCATATCGCGCAACAGCGCAATCAGAAGTCGCGCCATCTGCGCCGCGCTGGGCCGAGGGTCGAGATCGCGTTGAACTCTCAGACCACGCCCGTCATCTTGATGCAGTCCGAGCGTTGCCAGATGTTCGCATGGCAAAGATTGAAGCTATCAAGCAAGCGATTGCGAGTGGTACTTATGAGTCGCCAGAGAAGTTGCAGTCAGCAATTGATGGACTGCTCCGCGACGTCAATGGTTAATCGCGGGATTTTCCGCACATGACCGCCTGAATATGTGTGAAATGCGCCTATGCGCAGCTCGCCACACCTCGGTCGCCCAAACCTGTCTCTTCTCCGCGCCATGTTGACCACCGTGTCAGCTGGCGCGGTTTTATTTAGTGGAGTCGCGGTTGCACAGGAAGCGCCGCCAGTCGGCATGCGGCCAGCCGATGTGCGCCGAGATGCCTTGGTCAATGTGACCATTGCAGCAATGCCAGGCGAGCGACTCGCCGATGCAGTGGTGTTGATGAAAGACGGATGGATTGAACGCACCGGTGCGCGTGGTTCATTTGAAATTCCTGCTGGAACCACCATTCATGACTGTGGTGGATGCACGGTGTATGCGGGATTTATCGACGCCTGTGTTCGCGTTGACAGTTCTGCGGCAGCTCGCGCAGCGGCGAGCGAACGTGGTGCACACTGGAACGCTCGAGTTGTGCCACAAGTACGCGCGAGTGATCTACCGGTGATGTCCGCTGATTCTCGCAAGGAACTGCGAGCACTTGGTTTCACTGCGGCCGCGCTACATCCAAACGCCGGGATTTTTCGAGGAACTGCGCAAGTGGCGCTCCTTGGAGACGATCCGCGCGCAGCCCGCACTGTGGTCGAAGATGCAGGTACTTGCGTGTCCTTTGAAACAACGGTCGGTGCTGATGATGAAGCCTCGTGGAGCCGAGCTACCTATCCGGGCGCGCTCATGGGGGCGATTGCACTGCAGCGCCAGACATTTGCCGACGCTGCATGGCACGCGCAGTGCACAACAGTATGGCAGGCGCATCCCGCTGGAAACGAGCCACCGGTTCTTGCGAATGCTCTTGAGTCTCTGCACGCTGCGGCAGGTGGAAAGCAACGCGTGTGGTTCGATGCAAGTGACGAACGCAATCTCCTGCGAGCTGATGCACTTGCGCGCGAGATGTCTCTTGACGCTGGTTTCATTGGTAGTGGGCTCGAGTACCGCAGGCTCGCAGAAGTGCAGGCAACTGGCCGACCAGTAGTGGTGTCTTTGAACTTCCCAAAGACCCCCGATGTACAGACTCCGCACGCTATTGACGCTGTGCCCCTGAGCGAGCTTGAGAAGTGGGCCTTAGCGCCAACAAATCTCTCTGAGCTGTTGCGAGCCGGCGTTCCTACGGCGGTAAGTACTGTGCGACTGAAAGATGTGAGTGAGTTTGCAAAGGCAGCGCGGCGCACAACAGAATGTGGAACGACTGAAGATGAACTCTTGGCCGCGCTCACCACCCATCCAGCGCGCATGCTTGGAATGTCGGGTATCGCTGGTGAGGTGCGCGCTGGTCGTATGGCAAATCTCGTGGTCTGTAAGGGTCCGCTCTATGGCGAAGATTCAAAGATTCGCGAAGTGTGGATCGCAGGATTGCGGCACGAAGTTGAGCCTGTGAGCAAATTCCCGATGAAAGGTGTTTATGCCATGGCTGCGCCTGATGAGTCTGGTGCATTCACAGTGATGCCACAGTCTGTGACCGTTGATGCTGATGAACGCACCGTTTCGTTTGGACTTCCAAAGGCAGTGGCGGCGGTTGATGCAAAGGAGGGAAAGGTTGAAGCGGGAGCAAATGGTGGGAATGGTGGGAATGGTGGGAATGGTGGTGGTGGTGGTGGTGGTGGTGGAAATGGTGGAAATGGTGGAAATGGCGGAAATGGTGGTAGTGGCGGTATCGGTGGCGGTGGTGGTGGTGGTCAAGGTGGCGGCGGTAGTGGCGAACACAAACGAGATGATTCTCTGTCGATTCGTGCCGACGGTGCGAACTTCGATGATGCGCGCGCTGGATTTACTCTTCCAGGCAAGGAACTAGGTGCCGATGGGGCGGTGCGTGGAACCATTGTTGCCATGCGTGACAGCGCTGTCATCACTCTCACTGCGGCCGATGGTCGTGTTGCGCGCTGGAACATTCTTGCAGGTGCGCGCACAGGGGACGCACCCGATCCGAAGGAAGAACGCAAGAACAAGCGTGCAAAGAATGGTGGCGGCAAAGACGGCAAAGATGGCAAAGACGGCAAAGACGGCAAAGATGGCAAAGATGTCAAGGATGTCAAGGATGTCATGGAAAGTAAGTCGGACAAGGGTGACAAAGATGGTCACGATCATCCAAAGGGAACCGGCGATGATCCTGACAAGTTTGACCCAAAGCCCGTGCTTGCAGCGATCCCTCGCACGTTCCCACTTGCTGACTGTGGCGTAGAAAAAGGCGTTGCTCCCAAGTCTGTCTTGGTAGAGCACGCCACTGTTTGGACCGCCTCTGAACGCGGCATATTGAACGATGCCGACCTGTTGGTCAAAGACGGAAAGATCGTGGCGATTGGTAACAATCTGCGCTCAACGCTCTTGGGTGGGCTTGGCGACACGATGGTGATCGATGGGACTGGCTTACACGTCACGCCTGGACTGATCGATTGTCATAGTCACACAGGTATCG